>Ga0209512_1003841_pt1 | contig 13754 bp, 8 predicted proteins | sample frozenSSSSmetaG_FD_184142 | JGI IMG/M metagenome (GOLD analysis project Ga0209512, IMG submission 184142) | Glacier valley bacterial and archeal communities from Borup Fiord, Nunavut, Canada, to study Microbial Dark Matter (Phase II) -... | ecosystem: Environmental > Aquatic > Freshwater > Ice >... | reverse complement strand
AACAAGGGCTTCCTTCATGGCAACTTCAGCCGTCGCTTCCGCGGTCTTGACGTCCTCGGGATTCGTGGAGGCAGCGGATTTTTCATGAGCCGCCTTGAACTCACCGAGAGCTTTTTGGGCGGATTCTTGAGCGGCCAGGGCTTCCTTTTGGGCGGCCAGCGCCCGGGCGGCGGCGGGGGTGAGCTTGTCGCGGGCGCGCACGCCCTCTTCCTTGATGACTTGGTTATACTGCGCGATCTTGTCCGCGTTGAGCTGGTCCAGCTCCTGTTTGACCTTCAGGAGGTCCTCCACCTTTTCCTTGAAACGCTCGGACTCCTGATCGCGGATTTCCTTCACCACCTCGCGCACGCGATCCGGGCTGATCTTCATCGCAAAGTCGGAAGAGGTGGAAACGTCCCGATCCGGCGGTGTCGTCACGTAGACAAATCCCAGAAGCGCGACGTGAAACACGACCGAGAGAACCAACCACGCTCCAAACCCGAGGGCGGAAAGGGCGATGAACCAGCGGGACGCCCGCCGGCGCAGGGTGCTTGGGGGCGAGGGATTCACTTTCCGTTGGTGTCGCGCGTGTGCAGGCTGATGTTGCGCAGGCCCTCGAATTGACAGAGCTCGATCACCTCGACGAGGTTTTCATACGGGGTTTTGCGGTCGGCATCCACGCGGATCTTCTGCTCGGCGTTCACGGCGGCCGCCTCGCGGATCCGCTCGTGCAGCACGTCCGTCGTGACCTTCGCGGCATCAATGTATTTGGTCCCGTTCGCATCAATGCCGATGACCAGGAGCTTCTCCTGAACACTCAGATCGATCGAGGCGGCGGATTGCGGCAGCTCGATGGGCAGCGCTTTTTCCGCGTGCTTTATGGTGGTGGCGACCATGAAAAAGATCAGGAGGATCAACATGACGTCGATCATCGGGATCAAATTCAGCTCCATCTCATCATCGTGTCTTTTGCGTCGCGCCATGGTCACCCTCCTTGTCGACGAACCACTCTATGACGAGATCGGCGACTTCGTCTTCGAGCAGGATCTCGAAGTTGCGCGTCTTGTTGCGGAAATAATGGAAGCAGGCCAGGAACGGGATCGCGAGGCCGATGCCGAGCGCCGTGGTGGTCAGCGCCTCGGAGATGCCGGCGGCGAGCTGCGCGGGATTGCCGAGCGCGCCGGCGAGCGCGACCTTTTCAAAGCTGGCGATCATGCCGAGCACCATGCCCATCAGTCCCAGCAAGGGCTCCAGCGTGGCGACCACACCGACGGGATAGGCGCGCTGCAAGTGCGCATCCATGTCGCGGCTGACCATGTCGCCGGTGATGGACGACATGTCGGCCGCCGAGCGGTCGCGGCGCTTGGCGAGAAAGGAGATGACCCGGGCGAGCGTGCTCGGCTGCTCTTCCGCGAGGCGCTCCAGTTCTGCGAATTTGCCCTCACGCCACAGTTGTTTGGCCTGCTCGGCCAAACCGCGGGGGGCGATGTTGGAGCGGCGCAGACGCGCGAACCGTTCCAGAATAAACGCGGTGCCAAAGATCGACAGGAGGAGCTGGATGATGCCGGTGTTTCCCGACTGATGAAAACGATCCAGCCAGATGTTACCTCCCGAAGCATGGCTTGGAGCGACGACCGACACGGCCGTCGCAGTGGGAGCGGGCTGATTCGCGGCAGGCGCAACCGCCGCCGATGAGGGCGCAGGCGCTGACTGGGCGAAACCGGCTGGGGCCAAGGCGACCATGAAGAGGGCGCACAGAAGCGATAGGGTAATTCGCATTGGTCGCATCCGTAAGTCGCGACACTTTTTTTGCAAGCGTTCATCATCACACCGATGATAATCTGTTGATCTCATACTCTTGGGTCATCCAAGAAATGATCGGGTTCCGCAGCATTTTCTACGGGCGGCAAGACATCGCAGGTTCCCGTTGAAGAAATCCCCATCTAGTCCCAAGCTGGCGGTCACCCCCTGCCCTTTGGCTTGTCGCCGGGGAAAACCCCATGATCACCATGAGCAAATGTGCGCCCTCCCTCCCTGGTGTTTTTCGTCGATGCATTTTCGTCCTGTTGCTGATCATACCCGTTGCCACCCTTCATGCAGGATCGCTGGAGTTCCGCTCCGACGGATTCTTTGCCTCGCCCGACGCCCAAGTGAAATTCTTCCGAGAATCCTGGCGGGGCGACGCGCATCTGGATGTGAACGATAAATTCGCTGTCAGCTTTGTCGGGCCTATCCTCCATCCGGGCTACCACACGCTTTCCGGCGGCGAGACCCGCACTGAAATTGATCTCGCCCGCCGACAGCTCACTGACTCCGGAGTGATCGAAAAATTGGCGATACCCTGTCGCCGAACTCTCACCGAATACCAAGGCGGAATGCTGATGCGCCTCGAGTATGGCGCGACGCCCGCCGAGATCACGGAGGCGAAGGTCCGCCTCCTTTTTCCCGTCGATGTTTTTGCGAACCGCCGCGCCCGGTGGTCCGGCGGAGAAACCATTTTCCCTCTCTCCAAACCCGCGCCCAACCAGTTCTTTTTCGTCAACTCACCCGACGGTGAGACCAGCCAGTTCCGCTTCGATCTGGGCAACGGCACGGAGCTCGGTGTGAAATTTCTTTCGCGCATCAAGAACCTCTCACTCTCGGATTGTCGCGAGTGGAACGAGTCCAACTACCACCTCGTGGCCTCGTTCGAGGGACGCACGATGCTGGTTTTCCTGTGCGTGCTCAAGCCGCAGGACCCGTTTCCCGAAGTTGCCGCGCCGCAGGAGCGAACCGGGAAACCGGCGGCACGGCTCGGCGATCAAGGTGCCGTCTTCAGCGCACTCAACGGCGCGCGCGAAATCACCGTCACCAAATCCGGCCAGATTCAGGTGGGCAGGAACGGCGTGCCTGCGTTCGCCATCGAGCCAACCTATGCGTTTTCGGAGCCGGTGAGCTTTAACGTGATAAACAACCGCGTGGAAGTCGTCACCCGCGTGAAGGACAAACCGCTTCGTCTGCGGCAGTCGGTGACGATGGAGGACGACGGTTGGCTCAACGTTTCGTCGGTGTTCGAGGGCGGTGGCGGCGATGCCCAAAGCTCCCAGATGGAGTTGGCACTGCCTGCAAAAACCTTCGCCGGCAAAACCATGCGGGCCGCCGAGCGCTTCATCACCCTCCCGGGCGAACCATCGCCGGCCGCGATGCTCTTGGATGATTGGGCCGGCAAGGTTCTCGACTACGAGCTCCCGCAGGATGGACCGGACCACGTGACGTTGATCTGCGACCTGAAGGCAAAAACGTTTCTGCAAGACTATCGGACATGGGGACAACCCGGTTTCAAAATCGGCATGGTCTCCCAAAACGGCGTGTTAAACTATCGCCTGCATTTCTGGAAAGAAGAAGTTCCACTGCCCACGCCTGTTCACGGAAATCTCCTTCGGAATGGCGCCAGCCTTGAAACAGGCCCCGAAGGCGTTCGCCCCTTCTCCTGCTACAGCTGGACCGAAAAGATGGTCGAACCCGGCATCCCGCCGGTGTTCGACGCCACGACCGCCGTGGATGGCACCACCAGCCTGCGCCTGACCGCCAGCGATCCCGTGCAGAAGGGCAACGCGCGCGGCTTCGCCTTCGTGGGAGTGGTGTTCAACCGCGTTGAATTGAAGCGCGACCGCAAATACACGGTGTCCGCCTGGATGAAAGCGGACCGCCCTGGGATCAAAGCTGCGCTCTTCTGCGGCGAGACGACCTGGTCCGGCGAGGATTGGGATGCGTTTCCTGTCACTACGGAATGGAAGCGTTATCATTTCTCCTTCCTCCCCTCGGACTTTAAGAAGAGCGGATTTTACCTGACGTGGGCGGGTCTGGCTTCGAGCTGCAAGGATGGCGCCCTTTGGATTGATGCCGTCCAGTTGGAGGAAGGCGACATGAGCGATTTCCAGCCGGCCGCCCCCGTGGAATACGGGGTTGAAGTGACCAGTCGGGAAAAGCTCTTTGAAAACGGCCGGCCTTGCGGCGCCGTCCTGCGCGTGCGCAATAACAGCCGCACGACGCTCGCCGTGAAGGTCCCTTATGTGATCAAGGATTACTGGGAGCACGTGGTCCGCTCCGGCGCGATCTCCGTGAACGTGCCTTCACAAAGCACTGCGGCTTATCCCGTAGAAATCGGACCGCTCCCCAACGGCTACTACCGAGGTGGCTTCACGCCCCCGGGCGGCGATACGAGGGAAATGATCTTCGGTGTCTATCAACCGCAACCACTCACGCCGCTGCCCGACGACTGGCCGCTGGCCTGCCATAACGATCCGACACCGTTGGTGCGAAAACTGGGTTTCGGTGCGGTGCGCGCCTTCGAGATATTTGAGTTCTCGGAAATCGCGCCGGAAAAGGGAAATTTCACGTTTGCCCGCGCCGACCGCATGGTGGAGCAGGCGCGGAAATGCGGACTCGCGATCATGCCGATTCTCGGCGAGTTCCGCTGGCCGTCGTATCGCCCCCAGCCCCCGATTCCGCCTTACGCTCAAGCCTCCGTGGTCGACAACGTCGTGGACGGCAGTTCGACGCGCCTGGCCTGGCCCACAATGGCGGCGTGGAAAGATTACGTCCGAGCCCTCACCAGCCGCTACAAGGGAAAGATCACCCACTGGGAGGTCTTGAACGAACCAAATCTGGCGATGACCGCACAGCAATACGTGCCCTACCTTCAAGCGGCCTACGAGGCAGCCAAGGAAGGAAACCCCGATTCTAAAGTGGTCGGCGTCTGCGCCACCTCGGACTTCTCGGGCAAGCCCGGCTCCTTCAGCGAAGGCGTGTTTGCGCTCGGCGGCGCCAAGTTCTTCGACGTGCTCTCTGTTCATCTCTACGACAATAAACCGCCGGAAGAAACCTTGGGCGTCGGCTCGGACAAGCTGATCCAACAGTGGCGGAAAACCTTGCGTGAAAAATACGGGAAGGACGTGCCCGTGTGGCACACGGAGAAAAGCTATTCCGCCCGTGAGACGGGATATTCCAAGCAAAAGACCAACGTTCCCCTCGATTACTGCGACGAGCCGCAATTCCTGATCGATACGTTCAAGCACAAGGCGGAATACCAAATCAGGGAAACACTGCTGAACGCCGTCAGCGGCGGCAGCGGACGCTTCTTCTGGTTCGGTGTCTTCGACTACGAATCCAGTTTCATCTCGATACGCGCCTTCCAGCCCTACGGCCTCGATCATACCGAGTTCGATCAATCCCCCTGTCCCGAGCTCCTCGCCGCCAACGGCCTGGCCCGCGTGCTGGACGGGATGTCGCATCCCTTCCGCCAACTCTCCCCCGGCGGCTCCACCTATGGCTGCGTGTTTGTCGGAGAAAAAGGCTCCTTCGCCGCGCTATGGGACGCAAAAAAGAAGAGCCGCCTGATCATCCCGGTGGGCAGCGCTCCCTTCGCGCTGCGCAACTTTTTCGGCGAACCCATCACCGACACCCCCAACGCAAAGGGCGAGCTGGTCGTGGAGCTGGACGGTGCGCCAAAGTATCTTTCGCTGCCCCGACTCCCGGGTGAATCAATGTGCAACCTGATGGGCCGGGCGCGACTGGAATAGGTTAGCGAGCCGTCTCCATTCCGTAGGCGAAGCCGGCGCCGGCGAAGCCCACATAGACTTTGCCGAAGACGTCCTTGTCGCCATCCATGGCGTCGATCCAATCGAAGATTCCGAGCGGATAGGCGCAGACCTTGTCCCAAGTTTTTCCTTCGTCGATGGAGCGATAAATCCCCGTCTGCCCGCCGGCGATGCCCGCCACGAAGACAGTCGGATAGCCGCCTTCCTTCTGAGCCTTGCCCAAGCCCACGTTGAAGGCCTGCTGGATTCCGAGAGCCGCCATCCACGTGACGCCGCCATCGGTCGAATGCCATAATCCGCCGATCGTGCCTTCCGCGAACCAGAGGTCACGCGCGCGCCCCGGAGTTGCCTTCATGATGATGCCCCAACGGTTGCCCACCGGATTGCCGACCTTGGCGAAATTCGCGCCGCCATCGGTGGAGACATACACCCCTTCCTGCGGGCGGTAGAAATAAAACGTGTCGGGCAGCACGCGGTCGGCGCACAGCGGTTTCTGCGGCATGGGAAACGAATTGAATCCCGTCGTGGTTGGTCCGCCAAACGAGGACTGTTTCCATGTCACGCCGCGGTCCGTCGTGTAATAGGGCAGCTTCGTTTTCGCGGGAGACCACACGATCTTGTCCGTGCTGTTGGAAGAAACGGCGATGATCCCGTATTCCAGATCCTTCGGGATCGTGCCGTTCTCCAAGGCTGGGAACCGCGTCCACGTCTGCCCGCCGTCCGTCGAGTAACCGCTGGAATTCGCATTCTTTACGAAATCCAGATGGCTCCGGAAAACACCCGCTATAAACTTCGGATCCGTCGCGCACCAATCGAGCGCCCAAGCCGACATGAAGCCCGGCTGCGACCGCTTGGCTGTATAAGTATCAGTATCACCAAAATAAAAAACGCCAAGGTCCCACATGGCGGCCACCGGCTTGCCGCCGGGTGGGGCGATCACGTCGTTGCCGCACGCCTCCTCGATGCCCTCGCTGGCGGAGTGCCACTCGATCTGCGGTGACGTCAGATCCGTGGCCCACCACACGCCAAACCCTTCCGCGAACCACAGCTTCCCGGGCGTAAACGGATCGAAAGCGATTTCACCCACGCTCAGCCAATAATTGGCCTGCTTGCCCTGCCACTGGATGTTCGGACTGGTGAGTCGAAACGTATGGGACGTCCACGTCGCCCCTTGGTCGTTTGAGATAAAACATTTTCCGCCGCTGCATATGACCGCCACGCGCCGGGCATCGGTCGGATCGACCGCCAGATCACAATAGGACGCGCTGCCGCCGTCTTTTCCCGTTGGCGTGATGTCGGTCCACGCGCCAGTGGCAGAACATTTCCAGACGGAGCCGACCGCACCCTTCTCATTGTCGCAGGCAACGTAATAAGTGTGGTCCGATCCGATCTCCGCATCGCGTGGCTTCACTGCGCTTCCAGGACCGGCATCGGAAATCTTTGTCCATGTGGCGCCCGCGTCCGCCGTCTTGTAAACGCTGGCTTGCTCGACGGTGACATAGATCACCTTGGTTTTCCCTTCGATGACACCCGAGCCAGTATCGAAGATGACCGTGTTGACGCCGTGCGGATGAATCCCCGCAGGGATGCTTTCGATCTTCGACCACGTGGCACCGCCGTCTCGCGTTGTCCAAAGGCCGTTTGCGAGGGACCCATAGTAAACGACGTCGCTATTTACGGGATCAACCGCCAGACGCTCGCCCTCCTGACGCCCCTCGCCGTTGGGCTCCATTTTAACTTTGCTGCCGAGAAAGTTCGTGGGGATCCACGTGTCGCCCCGGTTGGTGCTCTTGAAAATTTGGCCGTCAGTCTCGCCATAAGGCAGCCCGGCAAACGCCATGTAGGCGATGTTGGGATCTTTCGGAGCGCTCACCAGGCTGTCGACGCCGGCATATTTCCCATACGTCACGGAATTCGCAGGCATGCTGGCCGAGGTGACCACTTGCTCCCACGACGCGGTCGCGGCGTTCCAACGATAGGCGCCCGAGACATCGGTGCGCACATACATGAGGTCTTTCGTCGTCGGGCTCACGTCCAGGCCCGTCACCCAGCCACCGCCGCCGATCTTCATCGGCTTCCAAGTGTAGGTGGCGCTCAGGTCGGCTCCAGATGCTTGAGTGGAGGACAGCCCGCAAACAACAGCGGCCAGCAAGGCGGTCCAATTTGCTTTGATTTTATTCATCGCGAGGGGAAAGGGGTCGAAAGAAGCACAACGGGTTAGCCCGCCGGACACGAGAAGACCATCTCCTTTCGGCTAACGCATCCGTCTGCGCATTGGAACCGGTCGCCATAAGGTGGGTCCGTCGCGGTCAACCCCGCACACACCGCATGAATTCACCCACCCACGAAGAAATCTCCCTCTGCGCCGAAAAAATCTGGCAGGATTACGACCGCCCCACCGGTCGCGACGACGATATCTGGCTCGAAGCCGAACGACAGCTCACCGCCAAGTCGGTGCATTCTCCCTCGATCAAGACCGAGCATGTGGTTGGCTCCCCCACGCTCGGCGAAGGCCACAGCGTCCACGCGCTCGCCGAGAAAGCATCCGAGCAAAGAAAAGAAGCCCTCGCGCCACAGCGCCCGACCAAATCCTCCCCGAAGGCCAAGCCTCCCGAAACCGGCAAGCCCCTCTGGAGCAAGCCGCACTCACAGTAAGCCGCGACCGGCCCGCCATCCTCGGCCTGTTTGCTCGGCGGCGGGGCGAAACCATTTCCACGCAAACACGCCGAGGACGACGAACAGCGCGAGCGCCTTCAACGCCGGCACTATCAGGACGAAGAAATTCAGATAAATTGTCAGCACGGCATTGACCACATAGGTCTCCCGCCAGACGCCAGCCAAGTGACGCCCGTGGAGTTCAAACAGTGCGGCCTCCTGCTGCCGGCGGAGGCCTGGCTTGCGGATGTCACTTCCACCGCCAAAGTTCCCTCTCATGCCCCGTCCGCTCCGGTTGCTTGCGTTGATGATCGGTTGTTTGACCCTGGTTCCTTTCGCCACCTCCTCACCGGCCTACACGGTGGTCGCGTCGCACCCGCGCATCTTCATCACAAAGGACGGACTGCCTGCGCTCGCCGAACGTTGCGCGGGGCCGCTGGCTGGCGACTACGCCAAGATGAAAGCCGATGCCGATGCGGCCGTGCGCTCCGGCTCCATCCGCTGGATCGGCAACAAGTGGGCCGTCCCCAGCGATCTGCTCGCCTGCGGACTCACCTACTTGGTCGAACGCCAGGCCGGTCGTCCGTCCCGCCCCTACGCCGACGTGATCATCAAAGCTTGGGGCGACGGACGCATGATCTCAAACCGCAACGGAAGCGCCTTCGGCTACCAAGCGATCACGTATGACTGGATCTACGACGCGCTCACCGATTATCAACGCACCCTCTACGGCAACGCCCTCGCCAGCTGGCTCACATGGTTCAGCGACGAGGCCGCCATCACCCTCAAGGCCGGCGCTTGGGACTATAACCAGACCTGGGGCCCGAGTCATCTCAACGTGATGCACAGCCGCGACGCCATCACCCAAAAGCTCCTCATCGCCCTCGCTATCACGGGCGCCTCCACCGAACACCAAGATCAGGCCCGTCAGTTCCTCGACTCCTGGGCGACGCGCATCCCCGCCGAGTGCATCCCCGCCTTTGACTCCATGGGCGGCTCCTGGTCGGAAAGCCACGGCCACGGTTCCTACGGCCCCATCATCGTGGTTCCTTATTGTTTTGAAGCCTGGCGCACCGCCACCGGCCAAAATCTTTTCACCGCCGGAAAACCGTGGGGGTTCCTCCCCGAAATGTCGCGCTGGTTGACCTACCTCCGCGTGCCCTACGTCGATCGGCACGCGTTCATCGACGACGGTGGAGGTGACCGTTTTTCCGGTTTCTCCAGCAGCGCCCCGATCATCGCCCGCGCCTTGCGCGATCCGCTCGCCCAGTGGCAGGCCAACCAGGCGGCGGGCACCGATGCGTATCAATATTCCCACTGGCAACGCGTCGCGCTCGTCGATCCCTCGCTCACCGCCAAGTCGCCCGCCGAACTCAAACTCCCCCTCGCCTACCTCTTCACCGGCGCAGGCCACGTTTTCATGCGCTCCAGCTGGGATGATCCCAACGCCACCTGGGCGTTCTTCGGTGCCGGCCCCCACCGCGTCGGCCACCAGCACGACGACGAAGGCCACTTCATGATCTCCCGCCAGGGCGGCCTCGTGAGCAAAGGCGGCGGCAGCGGAGGCGGCAACGACGAGGACAACTACTGGGGCGGCTCGCTCGTCTTCAACGTCGTCACAATTTTCGACCCCGCCGAAAAATTCCGCCGCGACAAAGCCAACGAAAACGACGGCGGCCTGCTGCGCCATGTTTACGAAGACCGCCCCGTCGAACGCGGCCACATCACGGCCTTCGAGCACAACGCCCGCTTTACCTACGCGGCGGCCGATCTCACCGCCGCCTACAGCCCCGCCAAGGTGAAGGAGATCACGCGCCAGTTTCTCTACCTGCGCGGACAACCCGGCCGCGATGAGTTCTTCGTCGTCTTTGATCGCGTCGAATCCCCGCATCCTGAATTCGCGAAGCACTTCATGCTCCACGTTCCCTCGGAGCCGACACTGCAAGCACCCCTCGCCGACCTCGTTCCCGGACACGTCGCCCGTGCGCAGGCCGACGGCCTGATCAGTTCCTGGCTCAGCCGGCCCGATGACTTCGGTCCCGACACGCCCGTGCTGTCCACCGGACGCAGCCGGTTGTTCATGCGCACGATACTCCCGCATGACGCCACGATCACCAAACGCGGCGGCGACGGCTATCGCAACTGGGGGCATCCGCTGGAACCCACCGCGCAATACGACCACACCGGCCCCGGTCGCGACGGCGCGCCTCTCTGCGACTGGCGGCTGGAAGTGGCCGCACCGACGACCGCTCGCACGTATTTCCTCCACGTTTTCCAACTCGGCGACGAAACCCTCTCCCGCATGGCCCCCGTCCGGCTCATCTCCGAATCCCCCGTGATCCGCCTCGAAATCGGCAGCGGTCCAAACACCTGGCAAGTCTCGCTAGCGCTCACCGGCCAGCTTGGCGGCACCCTGACGCCACCCGGCGAGGTCCATGCCCAAACCCTCGCCTCCACCATCGAGACCTCCGGCCAATACGCCCGATAAACTCCTCGGCTTGGTTATTCCGCAGCCGGCGGCCTGAAGCGTTCCGCGACGCGGTCAACCCCTCCGCGCGGGCCTTCCACCGGTTTAAAAGTCGAGGTTGCAGCATCCCGGCCCGTCTTGGTCGGATACGGGTAAAGAGGTATGTCGATCTCGGTCCTTCCTTCGACGATGCGTTTGCCTCTGATCATCTTCGGCTCCACGCCCTTTTCGCGCCAGTCGACGACCAGTCCCAGCGAGCTCGGAAGGTTGGTTATCCCCGGTCCCGGCCCGTGGCCCATTCCGGGAATGATGTAGAATTTAAAAAACGACCCGACCTTTTCAAGCGATCCTAAGCGCTCGGCCACCCGTTCGTAGTAGTCGAGCGTCGCCGTATACGGCACGCATGCATCGGCGGAGCCAGACATCATGATCAGCTTGCCGCCGCGTTTTTCGAAGGCGTCCAAGTTGGGATTCTCCGCGTTGAGATAAGGCCCGAGCGCGGCGGTGTAGGTATCGATGTCTTTCCCGAAATCGATATCCATGAGATTCTTGTTCGCGCCGAAAACCCACTTGAACAGATAGAGGTTTCCATGCGCGTTGCCGAAGGAGCTGCCAAACGGAATGCCGCAGAAGATACGCTCGCCGGTGATGGCATGGCGCGGACCGTCGAAGAGCTTCCGCAGCGCGTCGGCGTGCTGCTTCGTAAGCGTCGGATCTTTTTTCATCGCAAGCGAGATCACCGCTTCGATGTCTTTGCTGTCGCAACGCGGATCGGAGACGAGTTTTCCGGCGGTGGCCGGCGTTTCACGAGGCGCCATGTATTCGTTGCCGGCCACGATGATGTTGTGCTGCTGGGACTCCGTGAACGGGCACTTCTGGAAAATCTGCTCATTCCACAGGAAATAAGCGTGCAGCGGGGTCCGGCAGTGCGCCGGGATGTTGGACACGATTCCGTCGTAATCATTCGGATAGCGCTGCGCTTCCTGGAGCGCCTGCTGGCCGCCGGTGGAACCGCCGTTGAAATACGAATACTCCGGATCCTTGCCGTAGTAGGCTTTGACGACTTGCTTAGACACGACGGTCATGAGGTGCGTGGCGCGGAAGCCGAAATCCTTCCAGACCTCCGGATTTCCAATACCCGAATCCGAATTGGGCGCGGTGCCCATGTCCGTGGTGGCCACCGCATAACCGCCCGCGACCGGCCCGGTGAAACTACCAGGATTGATGTGCCCTGCGGAGCCCCCGTTGCCGAGACCGAGGAAGCGGGCGTTCCACTTTCCGGCATCGGGCAGCCACAGCTCGACGTTGATGTGGGAACCCTTGGCCGGAGTGAGCACCATCTTCACGATGGTCCGCGGCGGCAGGTTGTTGATGACGTGTCCGTCCGCCAGCGTCAGCGTCGGCGAGACGTCGTGCTCCACCAGCGTGATGGTGCCGGCGTCGATCTTCAGCGCCTTGATCGTTGCAAGCGCGTCATTGTCCTGGAGCGATTCGGCGGATGCCGTTGGCGTCGTCATAAGATGGAGAAGCGCACCCACGAATAATCCGCGGATGGCGGGATGGAAGCCCAACCTCGTGAATCCGGTGAGGGTGCGAAAACGATCTGTCCGGGGGGTATCTTTCATGTTTTCAGCTTTCGCGCTGATAACCTCATTACTTGCCTCAAAGTCAACCAACCGCCGCCCGCCTCCCCTCCGGCTTCACGCGTAGTTTTATGGGGCGGCCAGCTCGAAGCCGTAGTCGCCCATCGGCACGATCCACGTTCCGTCGCCAGACCGCGTCACATTTTCCAAATCGAATCCGAGCGTGAAGGTCCATGACTCCGGCGCACCTTTCCCGTCCGCCGGGGCGGCCAGCAGCCGGCGCCAGTCGGACGCCAGCAGCTGTCCGTCAACCACCCGCATTTGCTCAGGCACCCATTTGGAAACGATCACCCCGTCCGCGACCCACTTGCCCGCGTCGGTCAGCGCGCGCCGCTCCACGCCTTTTTGCGTGACGTAGAAAAGCGTGCGATCATCAGCCGTCGCCGCACCCATCTCGGGCACCTTCATCTGCGTGATCAAAAAGGCATCACGTCCGTCGCAAGCACTGACCTGAAACACACCGCCGCCCTTGTCGTCGAGCGTGCGCGTATAGGCCAGAAAGCCGTCGCGCGCCGGCTGCGACACCGCAAAGAGCGAACCCGGCAGATCGATCAGCGTGCGCGCGTTCGGAGCTCCGCTCGACGGCACATCAATCACCGCCACCGCATGCACCAACTCGGATTGCGTCGCCGGCACGCCGCTCGCCAAGACGCGATCACGCCACTGGTCCACGCCGACCACGACCAACCCAGACGCCGCCACCTTCAGGTCCGTCAACGTGTCATCGGCCACGCCAAAAGCCAGCGGCTCGCCCGCCGTCGGCGTCGTCGGATCCGTGACATCGAAGGCCAGCAAGTGCGGCTGCCCGCCGCTTCCCGGCCAAGCCAGGCTTGGCGCCATGATTCGGCTGGACGACGCGACGTTGGTCGAGACCGACGCGACGCCACCCGCGGTCTTGGCTAAAACCAGAGGCATGAAATCCCAGAAGAAAGCGCGGTTTTCAAAAACTACGACCGGACGATTGGCCGAGGGCCAGAGCAGCCGGCTCGTGCTTGAGGCTCCGGTCGCGCTCGCATCCCATGCACATGAACCCAGCAGCGTGAGCGCCAGCGGATCGGCGGCGTCATAAACGTCGAGGTGCAACTGCCCAAGCGACATCATCCAAAAACGAATGACCCCGCCATTCGATCCGTTGGTCTCGCGCAACACATAGAGGCGTCCGTCACGCAACACTGCGTCATGGATGTATCCGTCCGCCAAGGGCAACTCCGCCAGCAGGGTGTCGGGCGACGCCAGCGGCGAGGTGCGGACGGCGGGCTGGCCGCCATTCCACGAGCCGCCCGCTTCCACGGCCAGCACGCGGTCGCCCGACGGCAGCGCAAAATCTACCGGCCACGCGAGCAAGGTGTCAGCCAGCACGTCGGGCGTGTCACGATCAGCGATCAGCGCCGTCTCGAGATTGCGCTGGCTGAGCGTCACCGCCACGTCGCC
>Ga0209512_1003838_pt1 | contig 13771 bp, 13 predicted proteins | sample frozenSSSSmetaG_FD_184142 | JGI IMG/M metagenome (GOLD analysis project Ga0209512, IMG submission 184142) | Glacier valley bacterial and archeal communities from Borup Fiord, Nunavut, Canada, to study Microbial Dark Matter (Phase II) -... | ecosystem: Environmental > Aquatic > Freshwater > Ice >... | reverse complement strand
TGTCAACTACAGCAACAATCCTAGCATCTTTTTGAGACAACTTTTAACATTGCTTTACTCGTAAGACTATCAGTTAAGCATAAGAAGTACTGAAGAGCCAAATATATAAATATGTAAACTTATATATATTGGTTCACAATTGCGCCTCAGTGCTTGAGAGTTAGAGAGCGCTAAAGCGCTACTACAAGCCTTTATTTGTGCCCACCTAGTTACTGAGAACTTAGTTATATTTTGAGCTAAAAATAAATCATTTTGAGTTATGCAATTGTTAATTAACCGAGTTTGGGAAAGAGCTTTTCACCTACTACTTCAGCGAATCACCCTAGTACTTTTGCTGATGCTGTGTGTAGCAATAGGTATAGCAATTAGCAATATGTCTGAGCTTTCATCCAACTTAATGAAATCCCAAGCAATTCAAAATGCTGCCTTATCGATCCAAACCTTAACTCAAGCCAGTAAACTCTACAACACAGCCGCCGTTGATCGCGCCCAAACAGTCCCAGGCATTATAGTTACTCACACTTATCTTAATGAAAAAGGGGCAATTCCCTTACCCTCAACCTTTGCGATCGAACTTGGTCAGCATATCAGCGAAAAAAATGCCGAAATGTCCGTGCGCTTATATAGCGATCTTCCATTTCCGTTACGTCGGGCAAAAGGAGGAGCTAGAGATGTATTTGAGCGAGATGCACTCAAAACCTTAAGAAAAAATCCCAAAGAAAAATTTTCTCGTTTTGAGCAGCAGAATGGTCACCTTACCCTACGCCACGGCGAAGCGAGTATCATGGAAGCCAGCTGCATCACTTGCCATAACACACACCCTGAAAGCCCGAAAAAAGATTGGGAAGTAGGTGACGTCGCTGGAGTCTGGGAAATTTCGCAACCCCTAGATAATTTCGTCACCAAGGTAAACCAACAGCTACAACAAACCTTTATCATGCTAGGAGGTATTTCTGGCTTAGGACTGTGCGGCTTAACACTCGTCATTGGCAAACTCCGCCAAACCGCCAAAGACTTAGAACATCGAGTCAAAGAACGCACCGAAGACTTAGCCGCAGCCAACACTGACCTAGAACAAAGAAACAAATTAATTCGCCAAGTCTTCGGACGCTACCTCAGCGACACAGTCGTCGCCACTTTGCTAGAAAGCCCCGAAGGACTCAAACTAGGCGGCGACCGCCGCAAAATCACCATCCTCACCTCAGATCTACGTGGATTTACGGCTTTATCAGAACGCTTATCACCAGAACAAGTAATTCAAATTCTTAACATCTATCTCGAACACATGGCAGATGTAATTAATAATTACGAAGGAACAATTGATGAATTTATGGGAGATGGAATTTTAGTTTTATTTGGTGCTCCAAAACCCAGAGACGGCGACGCCCTCAGAGCAGTTGCCTGTGCCTGTAACATGCAATTAGCAATGGGTGCAGTTAACAAAAAGATGAAAAATTTAGGCTTACCACAATTAGAAATGGGAATCGGGATCAACACAGGAGAAGTTGTCGTCGGCAATATTGGTTCTGACAAACGCACAAAATATGGAATTGTTGGCAGCCCAGTAAACCTCACCTATCGAATAGAATCGTACACCAGCGGTGGTCAAATTCTGATTTCCGAGCAGACCTTTCAAGAAGTCAAATCAAACGTAAAAATCGCCTCACAAAAGCAAGTCCAGCCTAAAGGTATTAGCAAACCAATTACCATCTACGAAGTATATGGTGTAGGTGGTACATATAACCTCTACTTACCCAAAGAATAAGAGAGGAAACGCGGAGAGACGCGGAGGAGGCGCAGAGGGACGCAGAGAATTTCCTCCGCGCTCCTCCGCGTTAACTCCGCGCTCCTCCGCGTTTCACTAATTATCTTATTTAGTAGAGCGCATCTAATTGCAACAAAGTATTAAATAACACCTGTGTCCCCTGAGTACATTGTTCAGGAGAAGTATACTCTTCTTCCGAGTGGCTAATACCGGCGCTACTAGGCACAAAAATCATCCCCATATCAGTGATTTTTCCCATTTCTTGAGCATCGTGACTTGCTCGACTGGGGAGATGATCGTAAGTTAATCCGAGTTGTTGACAAGTTTCCACGATTGTGTCTTGGATTTGGGGTGCGGCTAGTGTACCTTCGACTCGCAAGGTGGGAGTCATCTTAATTTCGGTTTGTGTGGTTGTGGCGATCGCAATCAATTGCTGTTGTAACTGTTCGACTAAATTATCTACATGATTTAGGGATAAATCCCGAATATCAAGACTTGTATCTACTCGTCCTGGTACAATATTGGCGGCATTTGGCCAAACATTCAAGCTGCCGACTGTGGCTACTTGATCGCCTGGTGTTTGAGTGGCTAAGTTGTTGACGGCGAGGATGATTTGTGCTGCTGCTACTAGGGCGTCGCGGCGCATGGTCATTGGTGTTGTCCCGGCGTGATTGGGGCGACCTGTAATGGCTATTGCATATCGTGTTTGGCTGACAATACCTTGTACTACCCCAATTTCTTTGCCAATTGTTTCTAATACGCCTCCTTGTTCGACGTGTAGTTCGACGAAAGCGGCTATATCTGCTTTGCTGCGCTTGGCTGTTGCTAGTTTTTTCCAGTTACCGCCAACTGCTTCTAAGCTCTTTTGGATCGATGTCCCATCACTACGGCGATAAAATTCTGGATCGTGGTTATAAGTACCGGCGATCGCTTTGCAGCCAATCATGCTACTTTCTTCATCGGTAAAAACTACTACTTCAAATGGATGCGCTAGCTGAATTGAATTTTCTTGCAATACCCTCGCTACTTCAATGCCTGCTAGTACTCCTAATGTCCCATCGTAGCGACCACCTGAAGGTACTGTATCAATATGCGAGCCGGTGACTAATGCTGGTGCTCCTTTAATACCTGCATAGGTGCCAATCATATTCCCCGCTGCATCAATCCTGACAGTCATCCCGGCTTCTACCATCCATTTTTGAATTAACTGGCGAGCAAGTATGTCTTCTGGACTGTAAGCAATTCGCTTCACTCCGCCATTTGGTAGCTGACCAATGTGCGCTAGTTCGTTAATACTGAGATTAAGGCGATCGCCATTAATTATGGAGGTGAAAGTCTTCATCAGTTTTAACATGCATTTATTTTTCGAGGGTATTTATTATTGTATACTGTATACATACAAATAAATAATAATGTATCATTAATTACAAAGTCAGAAATTTAAGATAGATATAGCGATAGTAATTTCAATAGAAGACTAGGAGGGTCATTTGGTTTCATCCCTGCGATCGGTTCAGCGAACTCAATCTTTACATATTCAAACTTATCAAGCATTGCGGGCGGCGATTATTTCTGGTGAACTGTCTCCAGGAGAAAGGTTAGTGGAAACTCATTTAGCTGAGAAGCTACAAGTGAGTAGGACACCGATTCGGGAAGCGATACGGCAACTACAGCACGAGTATCTAGTGATATTAGATGCTAGTGGGGCAATGCGCGTGGCGACAATCTCAATCGCGGATGCGGTGCAATTGTATGATTGTCGAATCGCTTTAGAGCAGCTTTCAGTGGTTGGAGCCTGCGAAAATGCTACTTCAGAGCAACTTCAGGCTCTTCATCTGATGGTGCTGGAAGCTGAGAAATTGATGTTGAGTTCAAAGTCGCCAAAAAATACTCTACAGCGGCTGGATTTAGATAGCCGTTTTCATCGGCTGCTAGCTCAGAGTTCTGGTAATGTATGGCTAGTATGTCTCCTCGACCAAGTATTTGATAAAATGGCGCTGTTGAGAATTCAGACGACTCAAAATAGTCCGGATGTTTTAGAAATTCGGCTAGAGCATGGTGTAATTTACCAAGCGGTTAGCGATCGCAATCCTGAATTGGCAGTCGAAGCCATCAAACAACACTTGAAATCCAGTCAGGAGCGCGTAATCAAAGTAATTCAGCAATTAAAATTTGAGCAGAAACTATGACCCAATCCCCAACCGGAGTAAAACGTTTTTTTATCTGTGGTTCGGCTTTGCGCGGACAACCCGATCACAAAAATCTTCAATCTGCAGTATTTGTCAAGGAAGCAACCACTCAACCTCGCTATCGATTGCATGCAGTTGCTAATGGTTGGCATCCCGGAATTTACGAAGTTGAGGTGGGAGGAATTTCTATCCCTGGAGAAGTATATGAATTGACGAGCGTCCAGTATGATTATTTGCTATCCACGGAGCCTCCCGATTTGTACCCAGCCGATATTGTGCTGGAAGATGGTGAAGTGCTAACAGCGATGCTGTATCCACATAGTTTAGTGGACACGCATGGTTGGACTGACATCTCCGAATACGGTGGTTGGGCTAATTATAAAAAATCGGCGGTTTCTGGTTGATGATGTGTGTGCCAATGTTGAGCAATATCAATTCGCCGACACAACCATACTTGTTGGTGTTGCTTGACATAATCGAGAAATCGTGCTAAAGCCGCAGCCCGTCCCGGTCTACCAGCTAGGCGACAGTGTAACCCGACACTCATCATCTTGGGTGCAGTGTCGCCTTCAGCGTAAAGCACATCAAAGGCATCGCGCAGGTAGGCAAAGAACTGATCGCCAGAGTTAAATCCTTGGTTGGTAGCAAACCGCATATCGTTGTTATCTAAAGTGTAAGGAATTACTAAATGAGGTTTGCCGTAGTCATGTACCCAATAAGGTAAGTCATCGGCGTAACTGTCAGCATCGTAAAGAAATCCGCCGGCTTCGACCACCAAACGACGGCTATGAGGGCTGGTTCTTCCTGTATACCAACCTAAAGGACGACTACCTGTAACTTGTGTATGGATAGCGATCGCTTTTTCTAAGTGTTCACGTTCGGTTTCTTCGCCAACGTACTGATAGTCAATCCAACGCCAGCCATGACTAGCAATTTCCCAATTTGCGGCTAACATGGCGGCGACAGCTTCTGGATTGCGAGCTAGTGCCATCGCGATACCGTAAACTGTTACCGGAATCTGGCGATCGCTAAACATTCGATGTAATCGCCAAAAGCCAGCCCGACTGCCATATTCGTAAATCGATTCCATATTCATGTGGCGAACCCCAGCTAGCGGTTGCGCTCCGACAATCTCTGATAAAAACGACTCGGAGGCAATATCACCATGTAAAATACAGTTCTCACTACCTTCTTCGTAGTTGATCACAAACTGCACGGCAATCCGCGCATCATCTGGCCATTGAGGATGGGGTGGTTTGCGTCCATAGCCAACCATGTCTCGGGGATAACTAGACGTCATAATTTCCTGTGTGTAATTAGGAACAAAGCTTAACTTGGTTGCCAGCCAACAAGTTATTAAATTAGAATAAATTATATTAAGAATTATAAATTAAAAATCAATGCCAAGTAGTTCAGTTGGCAACAGTAAGAACCGCGTCATCGTCGTCGGTGCCGGAATTGGTGGTCTGACAGCCGCAGCGCTGTTAGCTCATAGAGGCTACAGTGTTTTAATCCTCGATCAAGCACTAGTCCCTGGAGGATGTGCATCGACATTTAAGCGTCACGGATTTACCTTTGATGTTGGTGCGACTCAAGTAGCAGGTTTAGAACTGGGAGGAATCCATCACCGGATTTTTACAGAATTAGGAGTTGACCTCCCCGAAGCTACACATTGCGATCCTGCATGTGCGGTATACTTACCGGGCGAAACCTCACCAATTAATGTTTGGCGCGATCCAGAAAAATGGCAAGAGGAAAGACAACGGCAGTTTCCTGGTAGTGAACCTTTTTGGCAATTACTCGCCTCTTTATTTAAACCTAGCTGGCAATTTCAAGGACGCGACCCAGTACTTCCACCGCGTAACGTCTGGGATTTATGGCAATTAACTAAAGCATTACGCCCAAATACATTTATTACCGTCCCCTACAGTTTATTCACAGTCGGTGATGCTTTACGTGCTTACAAACTAGAACACGACCACCGACTGCGGACATTTTTAGATTTACAACTCAAACTCTACTCTCAGGTAGATGCAGAAGAGACGGCACTACTTTATGCCGCAACAGCATTGAGCGTATCGCAGTCACCCCAAGGATTATTTCATCTCCAAGGTAGCATGCAAGTATTAAGCGATCGCTTAGTTTCTGCCTTGAAAAGAGATGGCGGTAAAATTCTGCTGCGCCACACAGTCGAAAAGATCGAAGTAGAAAATGGCAAAGTTACAGCCGTAGTTATCAAAAACCAGAAATCCGAGGAAGTGTGGACAGAACCGGCCGACCATGTGGTAGCGAATGTGACAGTGCAAAACCTTGTCAAGTTACTAGATAAACCACCCAAAGGCTATCAAAACCGAGTCGCCAAGCTACCACCAGCTTCCAGCGCATTTGTGATTTACCTCGGCGTTGAGGAAAGTGCAATTCCCACAGGTTGTCCACCGCACTTACAATTTCTCTACAATGCAGATGGACCAATTGGCGAGAATAATTCCCTGTTTGTCTCTGTCAGTCATCGGGGAGATGGTCGTGCGCCAGTAGGAAAAGCCACAATTATCGCTTCTTCCTTTGTCGATCCGACACCTTGGGAGGGTGAAGACTACCAAGCATTGAAACAAAAATTCACAAACGAGGCGATCGCGCGTCTTTCCCAATACTTCAATTTAAAACCAGAAACAATCATCCACGTCGAAGCAGCCACACCCAAAACATTTGCTCATTATACAGGTCGCGATCGCGGCATAGTTGGCGGGATTGGTCAAAGAATACCCACCTTCGGACCATTTGGTTTTGCCAATCGTACACCTGTAAAACACTTGTGGCTAGTGGGAGACTCTACCCATCCTGGAGAAGGAACAGCCGGCGTTAGTTATTCGGCGCTGACTGTGGTAAAGCAAATTCAGGCGGAGAAGTGAAAGCCTCACTGCCGATCAGTTGTGGTTGATTCGGGCGTTGTGATGACCTTAGGAGCCGGTGGGTTGAGATACTTGTCCCAAATGCTAATTTGCTCTTGTGCGGCTCTGTAAGCATCACTACTACGGGGGATACGCTTAGCTATATCTATCCCCCCCTGGACATCATACTCACCACGCGATCGCGCCATACTTAGAAGTTGTTCACTCCATTGGTTGATTGCCGGATTGACATCATTGCGTAGCAGACTGCTTCTGGGGACGCGACCGGCTAAACGAATTGCGTCGGCGATGGCATCTGGTGTACCTTTCAAGGCGATTTGCTGAGCATTACGCCAATTTTCGCGAGCACGAATTTGTTCTTCCCAATCTCCGATTACAGATTCGGCATCATTAGAAAGCGCTCTTCCAGAGGTAATTTGTTTAGCTGTAGCAATTGCCGCTGGTAAGTCGCCATTACTAGCTAGTTGTCTAGCTTGATCTAGAATTGGTTGGTCTTGAATCCGCTGAATTTTTCGCGTCCAAGTTCTGGCTTTGCTTTGAGCAGTTTGGTATAATGCCCGACCGCTTCTAATTTGGCTGGCTTCGGTGATTGCGGCTTGTAAGGAGTTTACGTCCTCCATTAGTGCTAATTGTTCAGCACGGTCTAAATAAGGTTGATCTTGAATTGTCTCAATTTGACCTTGCCATTGATTGATTTGTTTGCGAGCTTCTTGACCACGAGGGTTGTTTCTCGGGACAAGCTGGGCTTCGCCGATGGCTGCAGCTAATTGAGGGATTGTGCCTTGTTGCGCTAAATCTCTAGCTCTTTGGATATGCGCGACATCTTGTATTTCTAATTGCCAGCGAGCAATAAGTTGCTGGGCTTTGTTGTGTAAAGGTCGATTTTCAGCAATTTGCTGTGCTTGGGACATTGCGCTTTGTAAACCAGCGACTGTACCCATCCAAGCGCTGCGTTCAGCTTCAGCAATGTTGATAAAGTCTTCAGTTTCTAGTTCCATTCCCGTAATTTTGGGAATTTGACGGGCAATAGCGATCGCTTCGTCAGCGTTGCGTCGATCTAGCTTGGTTTGGGCTAAGTCGAGCAATTTGTGTCCAAAATCGGGAATTGCTTTTTGAGCATCTTGGTAAACATAGCTGGTCGAGGCGATAGACTGGGCTATTTTGATGGCGGTCATGATGTCTTCAGCGACGCCATTTTTCGATAAGCTTTGAGCTTTCGCTAGTTTATTGCTGTCTTCTCGCGCTACGGTGATCAGCATGTTTAACTGATCGTATTTGGTGGTTGCCCAGTATTTATTACTGACATTTAGCAAGTGTGCTGATGCCATAAATGCATCGTGCCAATGTTGCTTCCGTAATTGAGCTTCTGCTTCTTGATAGAACCCGACTGCCTTGGACCAAGTTGCCTGCCAATCGGTAATCTGCTTTTCTACCAATTTGTGCGCGGAAACATTATCGGGGATTTTGCGAGCAGTCGCGATCGCTTCCTCTAATCTTCCGGCTTGAAAACTTTGATCTGCTAGCTTTAAAATTTGTTGCGCCCAGTCTTCAACTAGTTCGTTGACTTGGCTATGGAGCGGATGGTCGGGTGGTAAGCTTTCTAAAAGAGCTATTGCCTGCAATAAATCGTTAACTGTCTGCTTAGAAGCTGCTAGCTGAGCGCAGTGTAAACGTACTGATGCGGATGCCAATGGCCAAAAAATTGCTGGACAGTTAGGTGCTGTAGGCAATTTGAGCAGCATCGTGATGGAAATGAAGGCAATGCTGCCTGGGATCAATGCTCCTAATACTGCCCAAACTGCCCAGTTATTCAGCCAGCGCCGCCGGGATGGTACACCTTTTTGGGGTGGGGTGGTGGTAGTATTCTGTATTTTTCGTTGCGGCACCGACTGAGGAGCGGAGCCACCATTCGAGAATTGAGACGCTGTTATGTCGCCGACTCCAGGTCTGGATACTCGGCTGGCTGGATCTGGCTTTGAGTCTCGTGAAGACCAATCTTCAGGAATGCCCCGCTCTGTCATTGCTCACACCAAAATAATCGTACAGCGTCGGACTAGGTAGAAAAACTTATAATTGTCATCCTAACGAGTCCGATAAAAAAGTCAATTGCGGAAAACATAACTCTATCACACCAGTAAAAATTCAGGAATGGAGTATTAAATAATACTTTAACCGCTAGCTGAAGATTCTGTTTGTAATTCGGTTATCAATTCTGCTAATTGTTCGCTGCTTGCCTGGTAAACTTCGTTACAAAACTCGCAAATTGCCTCCGCCCCATGATCTTTGACAATCATGTCTTGCAGTTCTTCTTCTCCTAAGATTTTTAGTGCCCCTAGTACTCGATTAAAAGAACAACCGCAATGGAAGTTGAGCATTTGAGTTTCGGGAAAAATCACCAGTCCCATATCCCCCAATAGATCGTTTAAGATGTCGCTGAGGGATTTGCCTGAGAGCAATAATGGTGTAAATCCTTCTAACTGCTCTACGCGAGATTCTAAAGTTGCCACTAAAGCTTCATCTGTGGCGGCTTTAGGCAATACTTGTAACAACAAGCCCCCAGATGCCATCACGCCTTGTGCGCCGACAAATACACCTAAAACAACAGCTGAAGGGGTTTGCTCAGAATTCACTAAGTAGTGAGTCATGTCTTCCCCAATTTCACCAGAAACTAGTTCTACTGTGCTGGAGTAAGGATAGCCATAACCAACATCGCGGACGACGTAAAGATAGCCTTTACCGACCGCACCGCCAACGTCTAATTTACCTTTAGCATTTGGTGGCAATTCAATCGCTGGATTTTCTACGTAACCGCGTACTGTTCCATCTAAACCCGCGTCTACAAGCATCCCTCCCAAAGGACCATTGCCTTTGACCCGGATATTTACCCTAGACCCAGTTCGCTTCATGCTAGATGCCAGCAACAGACCTGCTGACATGGTGCGACCTAAAGCAGCTGTTGCTACATAAGAGAGTTTGTGCCGCTGGCGGGCTTCTTCTGTCAACCGTGTGGTGATGACACCTACGGCCCGAATTCCTCCCTCTGCTGCAGTGGCGCGAATTAACTGATCCGCCATGAAAAACCTTACATTTCGTTACAACTTCTATTTTCTATTGTAGGTTGCCTGGGGGGGGAGGGGGGGAGTGGGGGAAGGGGGGACATACTTGTGGCGCTGATTTTTGGCATACTAGTAGGGATTACATAGGCTTATGCCACGTTCATCAGATGCTAGGTAACTTTCAAAAAAGTCAAATTCGGATTGAAGTCGAAGCAACAGCTGCGATAATTCGCGATAGTTTGCTGAAACCAGAGAAGCTGAAAAAATGGTGCCCACAGCATTTTAATACTGGAATGCCTGAGCAACTGCATTCGGGTTTGACTTTTACTAGTTGGACTGGCCCTGTGGCGATTCACCATCAAGTGCAAGTTGCTACGCCGGAATGTTTGCGTCTGATCCTCAGTCAAGGGATTGACGGTTTTCACGAATGGTATTGGGGAGAAGGATGGGTACAATCGCGCTTGGAAGGGATTTCTTTGTTACCAATTTCTTTAGGTCAGACTTTTAGTTTGCTGAGTTTGCGGCAGTTTTTAACTACACAAAAGCCTTAATTTTTGTGTTTCTTAAAACTGAAATCTGTTCTCAGTCATCTTGAGATGATTTTGGCTATGAGACAGCGGTTTAAACTACAGGCGGTCTTTGGCTATGAGACAGGGATTTCAACCGCAGGTAGTTAATGCTACAAATGTAAGTCTGGAAATAAGAGAATTGGTTGCTTGCTACTAGCTAAATTTGTATTGATGGAATTTATTACAGTTTTGGGATTATTTGCAGGGTCTTTAACTACTTTGGCTTTCTTACCACAGATGTTTCACACCTGGCAAACGAAGTCAGCTAAAGATGTTTCTTTGTTGACGTTGATTACTTTCATTGCCGGTGTGTTTTTATGGTTGCTGTATGGAATTTATCTGCAAGCTTTGCCGATTATTCTTGCTAATGGGGTGACATTGTTTTTTAACCTGATAATTTTATGGCTTAAAATAAAATATAGATAGATCAATTTGCTGTTAGATAACCTGTGACATCCTCTGTATTCGCTTCTGAACGCTTGCTATTTACCCCGGCTTCTCCTGACCTAGATGCTATTCCCGTCATTTTTGCCTTTCCTAACGAGTATACGGTGGGGATTACCAGTCTCGGCTATCAGATAGTTTGGGCGAATTTGGCAACACGTTCGGATGTCGCTGTGAGTCGCTTATTTACTGATGTTAGCGAACAGTTACCCAGAGAACCGGAGTTATTGGGTTTTTCTCTGTCGTGGGAATTAGATTATGCGAATATTCTCAATTTACTGGAATCACTACAAATTCCGATTCGCGCTGCTTTGCGGACTGATCAGCACCCATTAATTTTCGGCGGGGGTCCGGTGTTGACGGCTAATCCTGAACCTTTTGCTGATTTCTTTGATATCATCTTGCTCGGTGATGGTGAAAATCTGTTGGGTAATTTTATTGATGCTTATAAAGCAGTTAGAACCGCCGACAGACAAACGCAGCTGAAAGCACTGGCGCAAGTTCCTGGTATTTATGTTCCTAGTTTGTATACGGTTGAATATGAACATGGTGGGGAGATTAAATCGATTCAACCTATCGCATCCGATATTCCCGCAGTAGTCGAAAAGCAAACTTATCGCGGAAATGTTCTCTCGGCTTCGACGGTGGTGACGGAACTTGCTGCTTGGGAAAACATTTTTATGGTGGAAGTGGTGCGAAGCTGTCCGGAGATGTGTCGCTTTTGCCTAGCTAGTTATCTGACTCTACCTTTTCGGACTGCGAGTTTTACTGATTCTTTGATTCCGGCGATAGCAAAAGGGTTGGCTGTGACTAATCGGTTGGGATTGTTGGGTGCTTCTGTGACTCAGCATCCAGAATTTACGGAATTGTTAGATTATCTTGGTCAGCCGCAATATGATGATGTGCGCTTGAGCATTGCTTCGGTGCGGACGAACACGGTGACTGTAAAATTAGCAGAGACTTTGACGAAACGAGACACGCGATCGCTTACTATTGCTGTGGAAAGTGGTTCACCAAGATTACGGCGGATTGTTAACAAAAAGTTAGAGTCGGAGGAAATCGTCCAAGCGGCTATCAATGCTAAGGCTGGAGGATTACGGGGGTTAAAGCTTTACGGTATGGTGGGGATTCCGGGTGAAGAACCTGAAGATTTAGATGACACGGTGGCAATGATGCGAAGTCTTAAAAAAGCTGCCCCTGGATTGCGTTTAACTTGGGGATGTAGTACGTTTGTCCCGAAGGCACATACTCCTTTCCAGTGGATGGGAGTGAATCGACAAGCGGAAAAAAGATTGCAGGAATTGCAGAAACAACTCAAACCGCAAGGCATCGAGTTTCGCCCAGAAAGTTACAATTGGTCAATAATTCAAGCTTTGTTGTCTAGAGGCGATCGCCGATTATCCCACCTGTTAGAACTTACTCGGAGTTTTGGCGATTCGCTGGGAAGTTACCGCCGTGCTTTCAAGCAGCTAAAAGGTGAAATTCCCGATTTAGATTTTTATGTTCATGCTGACTGGTCAACGGATATAGTATTACCTTGGAGCCATTTGCTTGGCCCATTGCCGCAATCTACATTAGTCAAGCACTTGGCTGATGCTACTAGTCAATTTAAGCCTGCTTTAAATTTATCACCAGCAAGTTAATGCAAAATACCGCTGAATTTTACTGTGCCCATTGTGGCGAACCGAACTTAACATTTATTGACCTGAGTGCTGGGGGACAGCAAACCTATGTTGAGGATTGCCAAGTATGCTGTAACCCAAATATCCTCTACGTGCGGATTGATGAAGACACCCTGGATATTGAGATTGATAGCGAATGTGAAAGCTAAAATCAACTAATTCGCTCTTTAAACCTCTTGCATAAATATTTTTTGTCACACCAATGCACAAAAAAGAGGAATGAGTGCAATTCGTCTATTTATCTTTATTTTTCAAGGCTTGCCGGGAAACCCACTGGATTAAGCTGGGAAACATGCGATATAGTCCTTGTGAAAAATTAGCAGAACCAACCATCACCTCAGACCGCTGATTTTTCACTCCATCCCAGATTGCATTTGCTACATCCTCAGGCTTTTCAATTATAGGAGTATCAACCACCTGTTGCAGTTGGTCACGCCGAGATTGAGCATCTTGACCACGAAAAACAGCCCGTTCCATGAAGCTACTTTTAATGACATTGGGATAAATTCCACAAACGTGAATTCCTTTCGGCTTTAATTCGGCATGCATGGCTTCTGTCAATCCTGTAATAGCGAACTTACTGGTACAGTAAGGAACTAAGTAAGGTGTAGGCACTTTGCCGCCAATAGAACTGACATTAACGATGGTTCCACTTCGCCGTTGAATCATCTGAGGTAAAAGAGCATGAATGGTATGAATATATCCCCATAAATTAGTATCTAAAGCTTCATGCCAATCACTCAGAGAGAATTCCGCTACTGGTCCTGACATATAGATACCAGCATTGTTAATCAGCACATCGATAGAACCGTAGTGTTCCAAAGCCTGTTGTACAAGTGTGCTAACCTGATTTGGGTCTTTCACATCGCACGGCACTGCTAAGGCACTACGACCCAGATTCTGCACTGACTGCGCGACTGATGCCAAACTGTCAGCATTGCGAGATGTCAGTACTAGGTCATACCCATGACTTGCAAATAAAAGGGCTGTGGCTTTGCCTATACCCTGAGATGCACCTGTAATCAATACTGTCGAAGGCATAATATTAGTTGTATAAAAGTTGCTTACCTGAGGGGGTGACAACAATAGCTAGAATACCGACTTGATAAGCGATCTTGCCCTGAGACCTCGTTGATAATACTTCTGCTTATTGCGAT
>Ga0209512_1003834_pt1 | contig 13780 bp, 9 predicted proteins | sample frozenSSSSmetaG_FD_184142 | JGI IMG/M metagenome (GOLD analysis project Ga0209512, IMG submission 184142) | Glacier valley bacterial and archeal communities from Borup Fiord, Nunavut, Canada, to study Microbial Dark Matter (Phase II) -... | ecosystem: Environmental > Aquatic > Freshwater > Ice >... | reverse complement strand
TCATTATAAAAACGGAGAACCACCAACCGTTTATGAAGGGAATAACACGCTTTATTCGCTCCATTATGCTTATTCCTTGCGCCATGCAGCTGAAATCTTTGAGTACCTTGGCAAATCTGCGCAGGCTTCGGAATACCAAAACCGGGCAAATCAGATTTGCAAGGCTGTGAATCAGTTCTGTAAAAATGCCGATGGTTTTTATACCGAATCTCCTATCAATAAACAGGTAAGCCAGATTACTAATTTGCTCGCTATTTTAGCCGAAGCCACAAAAGGAGGTGAAGCCAAACAACTGATGGAAAAGCTACTTGAACCCAAAGATTGGTTTGGACAGGTAGATTTATTCCTGCATTTATACCTTTTCGAAGCCATGAATAAAACCGGTTTTCAGGAGCAATTTTTGCCAGAAACATCAGAATGGCAGCTAATGAAAGAACGTGGCATGACCACATTTGCCGAAGTTCCGCTCGAATGGGGCGAAGAAAACCAACGATCAGAATGTCATCCGTGGAGCAGCGCTCCAGATTATTTCTTCTTCCGAACTATTTGCGGAATTAGGCCTCTTTCACCTGGTCATAAAACGGTTGAGATTGCTCCTGCATTTGGCAAACTGACCCGGATTAAAGCAGTCTGTCCTCATCATCTTGGAAATATTGAACTTGACCTAAAACTAACTGGGACACATATAGAAGGAACTGTAACTATTCCAAAAGGAATGCAGGCAATTTTTGTTTGGGGATCACAAAAAATAAATCTTATAAATGGCAAACAAATGATTATGCTATCAGTAAAATCAGATTTAACTTCTTCATTTTGAGAGATATTTATCATTCGTTCTTTGAAATTTATGGGCAATGATATGAAATAACACTACTTGTACTTGAAAGAACTAAACTGAAGGTTGCTATCTGTGCTTGAATAAGATTGGGCAACTACCTAATATCGAAGCAATGGGTACAGATTTTATAAATGTAGGTTGGGCACAATGGAATGTTCGCCTAAAAAGTCACCTCACTATTGAAAAAATTACAGGACAACATCTAAAAAAGTTGAGATAGGAGGGAGGTTGTATTCCATGGAAAAGTGATTATTACAAAAAAGCACCCTGATCAAATCGATCAACGTGCTTTTTTTATAAAGCGGTTTAATAGGTTGAAAATGTTTTATTCCGCCCCTTATTCCGCCCCTAATTTTTATTGATATTGAATATCAATCGAATATGTTGTACTATGAGCCACTAAAGGGGGTTCAAATTATGTATTGTGCAATTGTCAAATTACACCATTAGTATCATAAAATGAGTAATATAGCTGATTTTTTAATTGCAATGAAAAATTTTAAAATACCACGAAATACACTTGATTTAGCCCCTATTTTTGATATTGGGGGCTAAATGATTATATTTGACGAATAAAATACTTCGTCATGATATCAATCTTTTTTAAGCTTAAAGATCCTCAGAAATCAGTAACTTAAGCGAAGCAAAAGCCAACGCTGATTTACATGGTGGCAAGTTTTAAATTAACTGAAACAAAACCGGATGGAAGTTTTCGTAATCTTCCATTAAAATATTCAACAGGTTTAAAGATTAAGCCCCGTTTCTGGACTGGCAAACCAGATTATAGGGCGAAACAAACTAGTCAGTTTGAATATGAAAGCTTCAATGTTCGGATGGATGATATTGAAAATGCCTGCAAAATAGCATATCGTGAATTACTAAACGAAGGAGCTAATCCAACACTGGATATATTAAAAGAAAGACTAAATAAAAAACTGGAAAAGCCATCGAATAAATCTTTACCTGAAAATGAAAACTTTGATCAATTTATCGACCGTTATAATTTGGAGGCGAAAAGTGGAATAAGAATAAGTGCAAAAGGCCGACCGTTTAAAATGTACACGCTAAAAAACTTCAAAACCTTTTCAGTGCAATTTAAACTGTTTGAAGAGGAGAAAAAAAAGCTATACAATTTCGATGATATTAACATTGACTTTTATGACCATCAATTGGCTGTCGATTAATCAATAAGCGATTGCTTTTCACATAAAGCTGCATTTATAGGATTTATTGTCATCAGCACGAAGAAAAGTAAAGAGCTGGAGATTTCTAACCATGCCTGTAAAAAGCTGGTTTTTAACTCTTGTACGGGACTTGGAGAATCGACAGACAATTGAATTTTTGATGGCTTACCGGGACTGCAACTTCTTTAATATCTCTGCACCAGCTTTATTATCTCCGTTTAATTTCAGGGATTTTTGATAGGCCTCAATTGCGACTTGAATGTTCCCAACAGCTGCCAGACCCTCGCCATAGCTATCCCAAACATTCCATAATTCAGGATAAATTTCGGTATTCCAAAGGAATATTTTAACTGCCTGATCGTTCAAATCAGCTTTCAGGAGGCGGTAGCCAAGTGCGTTAAGATCATTTTCATGGCATTCCCATTCGCCGGTATTTTGACCCAGTTGAAATTTACCGTAAGAAATGGCTTCGTCAATACCGTTGGTTTTGATTTGTTTTTCGACTTCAAGACTCAAAGTGGGTTTAGGAAATTCAGGTATCCTTCCGTATAATAAATCTGTGATCCCCGTGAATATTTTTTCAAGAGGTGAATCTCCAGTATTACTGATGATCGTGATGAAAATGCTGTCTTCCGGAATGCTATATAGCCTGGTATGCCATGCCCACAAAAAGCCTTCATGGGTCTGGATGTTTTTCATTTCCAATTTCGTACCCATTGGGGATTTCCTCAATTCCCAGCCACAACCATAACCATTTAAGAACGGTGTAAACATTACATCCTTTGCCTTGGAAGAAAGAAATTTATCTGAATAAAACGACTGGTCGAATTTTAATAAATCATCGGGTGTTGAGTACAAAGAACCTGCGCCAAAAGCAGTAGAGAGATTCCAGTAATGCATCCTGGTGAACGCATCTCCTGCCTTAAGGTATCCTGTGGCAAGTTTATCCACCACCTGTTCCGGATTTTGCTGAAGATCGCCACTATTATTCATTTGTAATGGATCGAATATTATTTCTTTCATTGCAATATTAAACGGCTCTCCTGTAATTTGTTCAACTATCAGTGCCAGTAAAAAATAGCCCGAATTATTGTAGTTCCATTTTGTACCTGGTTCAAACTCAAGATCCGAGGAACAGTATTTTCGGGCAAATTCTGTTTTGTCAATTATAGCGGTGCCAAATTCCCTGTTTAGTTCATCTATCGAATGCTTTCTCAGATCCATATAATTTGGAATCCCTGAAGAATGGTTAAGAAGATGAAAAATGGTGACCTTTTCTCCGGTATCCTTTCGATACCAGGGAAGTACTTCGGTCAATTTTGTATCAAGATGAAGTTTTCTCTGATCGATTAGTTTCATAATTACCGTTGCAGTGAAAGTTTTACTCACCGATGCCAGTAAATATTTTGCATCAGGCGAGTTTGGAATATTCCATTCCAGGCTGGCGCTTCCGTATCCCTTTGAAAGGATTTTTTCACCTTTTTTTGCAACCATGACAACACCATTCAACCGGTTGAGATCATGATATTTTGTTAAAAGTTCATCAATTTTCCGGCTTTCATTACCGATCCTTTCCTGGCTTGATAAGGAGGAAGAAACCGCGAATAGATTCAATGCTCCTATTACCATGATTTTTACAAATGATTTCATTGGTTTAATTTTATTGTCAACTAAATTAACATATAAGCGATGCATATATCTCCTGTTTCACATCCGGTTAGGCTGGTAGTTAATATGAAATTCCTTCTGTTGGTTGAGCAGATGATTCGCAATGAAACCAGGAATATCAGTCGGACTCCTGTTTATATACCGGATTTTCATATACGATGGGGAGGTCATGAATCCGTTTCCCGGATTCATTTTACAAACGGATGGAAATGCAACTGTTTCCGTTGCTGACAATTCCGGGCGGAAATCGTTTGAATCTCTGTATGGTTTAATATTAGAATAATTTACAGTTGGCTGTAAATGCTGAACTGAAAGACACACAGCAGCAAAGAAGAACATTGCAAAATTGAAGAAAAATCTGATCATTGGTTTATGTTTAATTTGTGGAAGATTTTGATCAAAGGATAACCCTTAAAAAAGTGATCATAAAATTGCGATTCATTTTACTGTCATGATTTAACAACGGTAAAATTGCACGCGTCTGATTACGCAAAATTTTGCACAATCTCCGGATGGGCTTTTACTTTTTTAGTTTTTAGCCCGAATACAAACCGGAGGAAATTTACTTTTTTAATCAGCAGGTAAATCAACACTGATGAAGGAATTGCGAGCCCTGCAATCAGAAGGTATTTTGTAAGAATTGAAATATTCCATTGAATAATATAATACCCGAAGACTATGATTATGGTTTGATGCAATATGTAAACAGGTAAAATACTGGTATTTGCTGGCAGTAAGAATTTTTGGTTGAAATTTAATTTTTTTGCTGCCAGTCCCACAAAAAACATGACCCATCCAAATGAAATGAATGCAGATAAAGTACTTAAATATAAATGGTTTAAATCATACCTGGGTCTCATGAAAACCTCCATGTTCACATCGCCCTGGGCAATAAAATAAATAAATAAGACACTACTGATAATACCTGTATTCAAAAACAACCACATTCTTCGTTTCAAAATTTCAACAAATTCTGTGTTTTTAATAAAAATGAATCCGTATAAAAACATCCATGCATAGGTAAAAAAATCTGCCCAGTCAGTATAAGTGGAAAATAATGGTTTTAACAAGATCCGGGTGAAAAACATCGGAAGAATAAGTAGAAAAATCCCCCAAGGTGTCAAAATTAAACTTTCCAGTTTTTTAAAATTGTAATTTCTTTTCTGAACTATTTTATAAAGTGGTACAGTCAGCAACGTCATCGTAAAGAGATAAGGAAGGTAATAGATATGTGAGCCTATATGTCCGAACCATAGTAAAATACTATATCCAAAATCTGCTGAAAGCAAATGAGCAGGATAAGCTTTAAGAAATTCGAAGTAATTTCCCTGAAATCCATTAAATGAAATCGCTTCAAAAAATTTTTGTGGAGGGATGATGAAAATAACACCAAAAATAAACGGAATAATTAATCGCTTCATCCGGCCGAGTTGAAAATGTGATTTTCTGGAATTTAATGCAAACCAGGTACCTACACCGGAAACGAGAAAAATCAGATCCATTCTCCAACCATGTGTAAAAAGGGTCAGGATGTCGAAAAAATTACTTTGCGCTGCATTTTTAATATTCCAACTAAAATGGTCAAATGGCCGCCAGGCATGGAATAGGAATAATAAACCAAAGGCTAACACCCTTAACCAATCAATGTAATACAACCTTGTGTTTTGAGTTTTCATGTTCATTGCATTTTAAATTTTGCTCAAAACTATAGGTTACACCAAAGCGCATCGCCCAGGCCTATAAGGTTGGACAACTCCCTTGAAAGTTGGACGTTCAATGCAATTATTTACAGGGAATTAGATTTGTGTGCTTTGTGAAAATTCTGATGGCGTTTTTCCGGTATACGCTTTGAAAATGGTATTAAACGATGATTTGGAATTAAATCCGCAATCAAAAGCAATTGCCAGAATTGTAAATTTCTGGCTTGACTGGTCTGATAATAGCATTTTTGCTTCCTCTACACGGTATTCATTTATGAACCTGAAGAAATTCCGCTCTGATTTTTGGTTAATAACCTGGGAAAGGTGATTTACGCTGATTCCTAATTTGTCGGCAATTGTTTTAATTCCAAGTTTTCCATCCAGATAAAGACGATCTTTCTCAATAATCGAAATTAATGAGGCGTAATAGTGGTCTGCTTCTGAATCTTCCAAACCTGATTTTATATATTTTGGAGTTGGCGGTACGTTTTCTTCCGCTTGGATTTCTGATACTGTCTGGTTTTCAGGTAAATTTAGGTCCGGAATATTCGAAGGGTAAATTAAAGTCTGTTTAAATCCGTAATATCCAATTACAAAGATTAAAACAACATTGATTGAATAAGCTATGTTATCACCGGTTTGAACTGAAAACAATGGAATTAGATCGCTTAAAATATTGGTAATTACATCTAAAATATCCACCACAAATATCAATATATAAACTGTTTTCAACCATGTTAAACTTATTCCTTCGGTATATGAAAAATTACTGCCAATATTTCTGGCATGATTTTCCAGTTTAAATAGGCTCAAAAGGGCATATACCGGGAAACTGAACACCAAAAAGAATTCGCTGGCATATATCATTGCCCAGGGTTTGTTTGTTGCAAGACGATAATACGCTATCTTTTCGCCGGTCGGCAAAAAATAATAAGTTGCCAGAAAATAGGTGAGAAAAAAAAGGAAAGGTAAGATAAACAGCCACAAATACCTGCTGAATTTTTGTGTCGAATTTGTAATAAGAACTGCATAAAAATACATTAATGGACCGGCTAAAATCGGAAGGCAATAAGTAATACCCCGGAATTCCGGATTTTCCAGATAAAAGTTTGTGTTCCTTAAATAGTTGTCAAAAAAAACTAAGCCTAATAAAAAAAGGAACAGCATTAAAATGTAATCACTTAGCGATTTCTTTCTTTTCGATTGAAATAATAGAAGATAAAAAAAAGTCTGAACTGAGCCGATTAATGAGATGACAGCCATATTTAATCAATTATTAAAATCCTGATCCAACTTATTCTAAACCATGCGTTATCAAATATTTATACAAAAATACAATAGTAATACAAAATAAAAATATCACTATAACAATAGTTCGTTCAAGATTTAGTTATTTATCTGAAATACAGTAAAATAACTGATTATTTAATAGTTTAATATAACGGGAATTTGTATCTTTAAAGTATTATTTACCAGTTAATTACTTTAGTTATGGCCATCCCCGCGATTTAAGATTTGTACTCTAAAATTGTTACCGAAGCTTTATCTGTTTCCAAAATTAAGCTTAATAAATGCAGATATGATTTTATGATTGAGACCTTCATGCTATACCTTAGTATTCCTTCACGGATTAACTTCCTTCAGCCAGGGCGATACAGCCTTTTTGGCGAACAACGCTTCCGGCGTCAGGCAGAGATTGGGTTTGACTTTTTCTCCTTTAATAAGGCTTTGTCTGAACCTTGGATTGGCACATGCAATGCCGTTGCCTTTGATACGAGCAAAAATGCGCGATAACTCGCAGACTGCCAAATGTTTTATATACGATGTTAGCCACCGGTTTTATTTTTTTAATTCATTTTCGATTAATCTAATTGTCAATTCTAATCCATTTGAATTTTGAAGTTTCTTTGAAATCTCCAAGGCATTCTTTCTGTATCTATCGTTAGTAACACATTCATTAATTGAAGAGATTAAAACATCTGCCGATATTTTTTTGAAATCACAAGCATTTGGCCCTAATCCTAATTTTACAATTTGTTTGCGATTCTCAAACTGGTCTGCCATAAATGGGAATGCGACCTGTGGAATTCCTGCTCTTGCTGCTGATGCCATTGTGCCTGTTCCTCCATGATAAACTATTGCTGCTAAACGAGGGAAAAGTAATTCAAAAGGCATTTCGTCAACATATAAAACATCGGAAGTGCTATTTTCAGGCAAATCAGCCCAACCTTTCGAAACTATTAATCGTTGCTTTGTAGCTTTTGATACTTCAATAAAAATATTACTGAATTTTTCAGGTCGTGAAACTGGATTACTGCCAAATCCAATATATACAGGAGGTTTTCCAGAATCAAGAAACTTTTCTACATTTTCAGGTAAAGTAATCTGTGTAGGAAGCAACATATAACCAGTTTGAGTAAAGTTGAATGAAACACCATCACGGGCAGCATTTAACTCTTTATCGCATGCAACAATTACATGCTCCCCCATCCAGTTTGACCAAACATCGATTATAGGTTCTAATCCAAAGGCTGCTCGCTTTTTATTAATAAAACTTTTCATCACCATATTTGTCATTGACTTACCAAATCCAAACATCAGCCGGTTTATAAAAGGGTCAGTATTACTTGTCCCCAATAGTATCGGATAAAAAATGACAAATCGGTAAGGAACTTTTAATATATCTGCGACCGTATGAACACCCAAAACAAATCCCACACCTAATACCAGATCAGACCCTTTAAGTAATTTTGGAAGTAAATCTATCTGGTTTTCGGTCTCGTTTTTCATTTCCTTAGGTGAAGGTGCTTTAGTGGCTCCCCCTTTCATTTGGGCATTTTTTTTAAACAATTCTTTGTAATTCGGGCCAAATGCCACAAATGGAATACTGTATCTTTCTGCAAGTTCTTCATTTTCGGGTGGTGCGCAACAAATTATTTGGTGTCCATTTTTAATTAATCCTGTTGCCAGAGCAAACATAGGTTGAACATCACCCCTTGTACCGTTTACTACTATTGCAATTTTCATAATTGTATGTTTATGTGATTATGAATTTGTCAAGCTATTCAACTTTCAATTTGCTGTCTTTTTTCAATTATTAATCTTCTCTGCAAATGCAATAATATGTCCGTCTGGGTCTGAAAAGTAACAAACTTTATCCCCTCAATCTCTGTCTTTTATTGTGCTTATTAATTTCGCTCCACAATTTTTAGCGTTTTCAAATTCGAGTTGAATGTCATCAACATACAAATACAGTTCACATCTTGGTATTCCAATTCCATTGTCAGGATGTGGTGTCTTGTCGGATAATATTTTTGCAATTCCCTTGTTTGGCATAAGTCCAAGTTTACAGTTGTCCGAAATGACAAATTCAGTCATTCCAAGGACATTCAAATCTGGGAGACTCCTAAATATCTTTTGATAAAAATCACTGCTTTCTTCTTGGTTATTAACGTAGAGAATGGTTTCTACTAGTTTTATGTGGTTTATCATTTGTCTGTTCTGTAAGTTATGTGTCATTTTATACCATTGGCGGTAACGTTTTGCGACTACACGTCCGTTTTTTGCTTTTCCAATTTACGCATTTGAGCGCTAACCCGCAAAAAAATGGAGCGTAGTTGCTGTTACCTGCTGGGCTTCTTTTTGTATGAGTAGTCATGTCTGTTTATCCATTCTGTTTCCCCAGTAAATTGTACATCTTTTCTATTTTTATATGTTGTTGTACCCAAAGTGTAAGTGTATCTAAAAGTTGCAGGTTTATTGTAATTTCCATCTTTTCCAAATTCTTCTGTGATGATTTCAATATCACCATTAGGTAATTTACGTCTTGATTTTAATAATTCCTTGTCAATGTATTTTCCGTCTGTTGAAATAGATATTGTGTCAATTGAATTTGCACTCGTTTCATTTGGGTAAATGTTTGAGAAAACAAATTTGTTAGTCTTACCAATTCTTTTAATTTCTATGTCAGCCGGCATAGTATATGGTTTTCCAGAGGAGTAATCAAGATATGTCAAAGAGCCTTCCCAAGTTCCGGATAACTTATAAAAGTCTTTTTGAATAGTTTTAAAACTAATTTGAGCACTACAAATTGTCGTAATCAAAAGTGTAATGCTTAAAGTTAGATAAAGACTTATTATTCTCATTTTATTCAGTATTTATTAATTAGTTGTCTGTTTGTCGCTTAGCCTTGCAGGTAACTCATTTATATAAACGGAAAAACCACACAATACATCCCAATACAGGTGGCTTTAAACAGTGATTATTCTTCTTTGTTTTTGTAAAGGTAAAAAAACCCCCATTGCAAAATATCAGTTTCAACCGGCATTTTTTAAACATTTTCCACCTAGGTGTCATTTGAGCCAACCAATCTACATTTAACGCACCAACCCCCATTCCACCAACGCAGAAAGGGGGTTGTAAAATCAACGCAAAACAGGATTCATTTACCCGTATTGCAAATGATGGCCGTCATCCTTGCAAACGCACATTTCCGTAAACGTTGCAAATCACAAAATCAACGTAGTCATCAAGGCGCTCCACGGACCGGCAAGTCCGGGGTGTTTGGCGGGATACCAACGGAAATAGATGTACAGGTTTTGGGCAGAACTGGCCGAACCCAATGTGAGTACAAACGAAGCCCTGGTCGAGACTTCGCGCCTCAGATTTTCAGCATCTGCCGAAACGGGTGCTTTATCACTTACCAGGAAGGCATATTGTTGCTATATCCCCAAACGGAGCCTCAGGTGTCAGTAAACCGGGGTTTCCAGTCATGAGTCCCGTCACATTATTTCCTTTCCAAACTTTGTCGGGGACCGGAATCCTGATAAATTAATCTACTCTTCATCTGTCTGTATAGTATCCAATGATTAGGCCTACATCATTCAACTGATCTTCCTTACTTTACGCGGTTTAGCGAAGTTTACATTCTGAAAAAAAGAAATTTCAGCATGTATTTACCTATTACAAGCATGTAAAAGTATAATGCAGGCATGTATTTGTCCAATGTAATGCTGCAAAAGGGAAATGCAGCCATGTATTTGTCCAATGCAATGCTGCAAAAGGAAAATGTAATGATGTATTTGCCTAAAACAACATTGCAAAAGGAAAATGTAATGATGTATTTGCCTAAAACAACATTGCAAAAGGGAAATGCAACGTTGTTTTTACCAAATACAACGTTGCAAAGGGGAAATGTCAGCATGTATTTGCAAAATATAACATTGCAAAATAGCAAATGACTATGGATGTGTAAGTTAAATGGACAAACCTTTGTAGTTTCCTAAAAGTGAGGGGTTGGGGCATTTTGTGGAACATCCAACAGAATTGTCAAATGGCAGTCGGATTTTTTACTCCATCATGATTCATAAAATCGTTTAAGTGCGCTTCATCAGGTGTAGTCCTTATTTTTGTTTAAGCCAACTTGCACAAAACCATGAATACCATTGATTTTGAAAGATTTAAAATGCAATTGAATTTCCTTCTTTTTGCTTTTAACAACCTAACAACTAAGCACAAGCCTCTGAACGAATAAATTTTAAACCATCTGAAGCTATTCTTAAAAATCGCTGCCTATATCGAAGTATTTTTATACTTTTGGATATAACTATTCACAACAAATTACCTCTGTAGTCGGTTTTTAGAAGAACCGACGTTATGGCGAATGCTGAAACCTTGCATTGTCATTATAAGTACATCATAAATTAATGATTAAAGATGAGAAACCGAATTTTAGATCTAATCGATTTTGAGAAAGTGAATGTCTTGCTTGAGGGATTCAACAAAACCACAGGATTTGTAACTGCCATTTTAGATTTGGAAGGAAACGTTTTATCAAAATCAGGGTGGAGACAAATGTGCACTGATTTTCACCGTATCAATCCCGAAACTTCGAAGAAATGTACCATAAGTGATACTGAACTGGCCAATAAAATGGTCGAAGGCGAGAAATACCATTTCTACCAGTGTTTAAACGGTCTGGTTGATGTTGCCGTACCAATTGTAATTAAAGGGGAACATATTGCCAACCTGTTTTCGGGGCAATTCTTTTTTGAAGAACCCGATCGGTCTTTTTTCAAAAAACAAGCTGATAAGTATGGGTTTGGTGCCAAAAAATATTTTGAAGCGCTCGAAAAAGTACCTGTAGTTTCACAGGAAAAAGTTTTGACAGCCATGAATTTTTTGCTGAACATGACCGAGATGATCAGCGATATGACCTTTCAGAAGCTGGAGCAAATGGAACTAAATAAAGCCATTCAAAAAAACGAACGCATTTTGAGGCTTTTTGTCGAACACTCGCCCGCATCAATTGCCATGTTCGACAACCAAATGTGCTATCTGGTGGCCAGCAATCGATTTTTTACCGATTATAACCTTGGCAATTTGAATATCATTGGCCGCTCGCATTACGAGGTTTTTCCCGAAATATCAGAACGGTGGAAAGAATTCCATCGCCGGGGATTAGCTGGAGAAACAATGAAAGAAAGCAACGACCCATTTCCGCGGGCCGATGGTAAAACTGACTGGGTACGCTGGGAAATCCGTCCCTGGTACGAATCAGAAAGCCAGATCGGTGGCATAATACTTTTTTCGGAAGTAATTACAGCACAAGTCGAAGACCGGGAAGCGCTCCGAGATAGTGATAAGTATAATCGTATGTTGTTTGAACAGTCGGCCATTGGTCTGGTGCTAACAACAATGGACGGAAAGTTGGTCGATATCAATTCAACTTTTGCGACAATTATTGGCCGGAGTATTAAAGATACTTCACAACTAACCTATTGGGAAATAACACCCGAAAAATATTTGGATCAGGAGCAGCAACAACTGAAAAATCTGGATGAAACCGGATTTTATGGCCCATACGAAAAGGAATACATTCATAAAGACGGACATTTTGTTCCGGTTAGATTGCAGGGTAAAATCATTGAAAGAGCCGGTATAAAGTACATTTGGTCAAGCGTCGAAGATATTTCCGAACAAAAACGCGCAGATGAAAAAATAAGGATAAATGAGCTCCGACTGAAGAAAGGACAGGAAATTGGTCATTTCGGCTACTGGCAACAAGACATTGGAAGCGATAGCATCTGGGCTTCCGCAGAGGCCATGAAAATATATGGACTTCAGTCGGTTGCCGGCGAATTGCCCAGAAATACAATTGCAGCCTGTATCCGCGATATTGAACTTGTAAGGCAGGCTGCCACAGATTTAATTGTCAATAACAGAAATTACAACATCGAATTTGCGATTGACCCTGCCGATGGTTCGCCCTCCAAAATAATATCGGCAGTTGCCGAACTCGAACGGGATAATGACGGCGTACCGGTTCGGATTATGGGAGTTCTTCAGGATATTACTGAACGCACTCAGGCCGAAGAAAAAATCAAAGAAAACTATTCACTTTTGCGGATTGCAGGTGAAAAAGCAAAATTGGGAGGATGGAATGTTAATCTGGAAGAAAACCGTTCCTATTGGTCAGACGAAGTAGCAGCTATTCACGAAATGCCTGCCGGTTATTCCCCTTTGGTGAAGGATGGAATCAATTTCTATGCTCCTGAATGGCGCGATAAAATTACCGAAGTCTTCACCAGATGTGCACAGGAAGGAATTTCGTATGATGAAGAAATGGAGATCATTACCTCAACTGAGAAGCGGGTATGGGTTAGAACTATTGGAGAAGCAGTAAGAGACGATAAAGGAAAGATCGTTAAAGTACAGGGCGCATTTCAAGACATCACCGAGCGAAAACATTCCGAAGAAGAATTGCTCAAGAGCCAGGAAAGATTTGATCTTGCAATGAAAGCATCTACGGATGGTTTATTTGATTGGAATCTTGAAACCAATGAAATCTATTACGCCCCGGCATGGAAAAAAATGCTCGGATACGAGGATCATGAAATGGCAAATGATTTTTCCGTTTGGGAAAAAACAACAGAACCAGAGGATGTTAAAAAATCATGGGAAATGCAGCAGAAACTTATTTCGAAGCAAATAGACCGTTTTGTGCTGGAATTTAAAATGAAGCATAAAGATGGGCATTGGGTTGATATTCTCTCACGGGCTGGAGCAATTTTTAACGACAGCGGAAAAGCGATCAGAATTGTAGGTACTCATACCGACATTACCGAACGTAAAAGGGCGGAAGAAAAGTTGGAGAAGCAAAACGAATATGTTAAGATGATTTTGGATAACTTTCCTATTGGCATTGCTACTAACGAAATAGACAGCATGAAAGTAACATACATGAATAGGAAATTCTCTGAAATTTATGGTTGGCCGGAAGATGAATTCCCTTATGTTGGGGATTTTTTCGAGAAAGTATTTCCAGATATGGAATACCGGCAACAGATGCAGACCAGAATTTTGGCAGATCTTTCGAGTGGTGATATTGA
>Ga0209512_1003831_pt1 | contig 13799 bp, 10 predicted proteins | sample frozenSSSSmetaG_FD_184142 | JGI IMG/M metagenome (GOLD analysis project Ga0209512, IMG submission 184142) | Glacier valley bacterial and archeal communities from Borup Fiord, Nunavut, Canada, to study Microbial Dark Matter (Phase II) -... | ecosystem: Environmental > Aquatic > Freshwater > Ice >... | reverse complement strand
TAAACGCTACTGATACTGAAATTAAACAAATATCAGGATTTTCATAAGGGTTGTCATTATCAGGAGTCGTTTTCATAACTGTTGTCATTGCAAGCTCCTTGGTTTGGTTGTTGAATTGGTGAATTTGAACTATACACCACATTCTCTCGGGCATTTCACCCGACGATACCTCACCAAAAAAATACTATATCTTCATCATAATTAAGTATTTAGAACTGTAACGGTAACGACTAAGGGGCGATAAAAAATGATTAAAGCTGCGGTCGGTTCAATTCGGAGCTAACCAAGTTAAAGTTTACTAATAACCTTTCTGGCCATATTTTTATGCTCGAATGTAATATCTGGGAGTGCTAATTTCATAGATTTATGGCGTTTAGGGTCAAGCGGTCAGCACTGCTTCAAAACAGGGTACTTTCAAGGGAGCTTGAATTTCGAATCGTTAGCGTATATCCAGAACCCTAATTGTGAAAATGTGATGATATCCGTATGGAGTTCACTAGAGTTGAGATTAAGTAGTGCCAGTTTTTGAGATAAATAACTGAATAAGGTGGGTGAATTTTAGTGGGATTTCACATGTATAAATCAAACTAAATCCTATATTTGCCGCGAGAGGTGGCTTTGTAGTATTCTATTCTCGGAAAGAAAAGAGTGACTATACTTTCTATATTATCGTCAAAAATAGAGATCTTTTATTGTATGTCAAGACACTATATTGGCCCTTGAAAATCTGCTTTTTTTTAAAATCCACAATATTTTTATCCACCCTCTTTATTAAGGAGATGATATGCACGTAACCTCAGAAGAAGCTAAAAAAGCGATTGACGGCGCTTTGGCAAAAGCCGCAGCAACCGAAACACGTATGTGTATTGCGATTGTCGATTCAGGCGGTGCCTTGAAAGCCTTCTATCGAATGGATGATGCCTGGGTTGGTAGCATCGATATCGCCATTAAAAAAGCGCGAACAGCCCTTTATTTTGGTATGCCAAGTGGCGAGCTAGGCCAGTTATCGCAACCCGGCCAACCGCTATACAGCATCGAACATTCCAATGATGGTTTGATTACGTTTCCCGGCGGTGTCCCGATCGTGAAGGATTTATGTCCGGCGCGATTGGCGTCAGTGGTAGCTCCGTCGAAAATGATGATTTAGTTGCCCGCGCTGGTGCCGAAACCATCGGCGTCTGTGATCTACCCGATCATCCTTGGAGAACATAAATTCACTGCGCCATAATGATTGAAGAGTGATCGGCACGGGCAGATGTTTGTGACTGTATCGCGTTATCTCTAAACAACGCATCAGGCAGCTGGACTATTTTCCATCAGTTGCCTGAACTTATGGTTTTTAAAAAGTTTTCCACATTTAACAACATTGGCTTGAATGTCACATCTCGGCTTTGTAAAATCAGCGTTTCAAATTATATAGCCTAATATAAGGCTTATCCTCATACTTGAGGCAAGATAATAAGTATTTTTTCAAATATAAGCTAACTTCTCGTTATGTAATTAGCCTATACCTTTAATTTAAATAAAGCTCGTTTATGGCCTATTTTTTTACAGTTAGAGCGTTTAATAACTCTTTATTCATAGGGATAAAATAAGCAGACCTTACTTATTTTAATATATTACGTCGACAGGTTAAATCCACAACCCAAAGCAGACATTGCTTAATCTCCAAAACCGGAGATTATTACTGCGCTGGATATAAAATCATATCGAGTTGTCCAATTTTTAGATTTTTAATATTTAACAGCTAATCCTTGTAAGAATAAACCTTTTCAACCCCCTATTGATGCAATACTTTTTTATTTTCGAGTAATGCAATGTAAAACACACTCGAATAATGAATAGGTCGAGTGTAATGTTTATTGTCTTAATCCTATCAAACGCATTTCACAGGCAAGAAAGTAAAAAGCTCATTATCCGTTATTAATTTATCTATCGTGGTGAGTTACTTTTCTATTCACTTACTAAGTATTAAGGGTATTTCCGTGAGCAACAATTCTTCTCAATCACTTCGCGTTGCCAGCGCACTTAAAACACAGTTTATTTCTGATGCGCTAGCCATGCCAGTGCACTGGTTTTATCAACCACTAGAAATAGAGCGTGCTTTCCCCGGCGGAATTCAACGGTTTGAGGCAGCTCCTGAGTTTCATCCATCTTCCATTATGTCTTTACATTCTAAGCGCAAAGGAGGTCGTCAGACGAGTGACACATCTGGCAATACTGCAACCGAAGTTGTGGGCGATATCATTTTAAAAGATAAAGCGCAGTTCTGGGATACGCCCAACATGCACTATCATCAAGGCATGCAGGCGGGAGAGAATACTTTAAACGCATATTGTGCTAGAGTTTTGATGCGTGTCCTTGCTAGTTCGCCTGAAAGTTATAACAAAAAAACATTTGTGAACGCCTACATCGATTTTATGACCGCACAACCTCCTGCTCATCCAGACACATATGCTGAATCATATCATCGAGGATTTTTTGCGAACTTTGCACAAGGCCGCAAACCAGAAAAGTGTGCAATGAAAACACACGACACTGCTTCAGTGGGTGGATTAGTAACATTAGCCCCGTTGGTTTTTTCAGAACGCCTTAAAGGTGCCAGCGAGTCTGCAATAGAGGTTATATGTCGGGAACACTTAGCGTTGACCCATCCGGATGATAGTTTAATGCGAGTATCTGACCGCTATGTGAAATTGCTTTGTGGTCTTATGGATGGGCCTGATGAGGATGGTGTTAAGGCACTTTTGATAGAAGCTGGCAAAGGTTCGCAGGATTTCGATCTGGTGGAGCTAGTAAAACGCAATTTACCCGATAATCAGGTAGTAGGACATATATTTTCGCGAGCCTGTTATATTTCAGATTCATGGCCTGTTGTGTTGTATTTAGCCTATAAATATCAAAACGACCCTTGGCAAGCACTTAAGGTTAATACGAACTTAGGTGGTGACAACGTTCATCGAGGCATGGTGCTGGGCGTCTTATTTGGACTGCAATCCAACACTATTGCCACCAATTGGTTTAATCAATTGGTGAACCACAATGCAATCGGTCAGGAGATTGACGCACTCATTAACGCGGCAACAGGCTCCAAGCACTAAGATTTGCTTAAACCTATGTAGCATTCAATCTACTGAATTAAATATTTCATACTTTTTCATAAGAGAAATATTCTTGCGATTTAGGTAATGGTGATATTGAGCCGCATGTCACCATATATAGCTGTTGATCTTCATTTTTATGCTGCGAAGTAGGCAATGGTATTCAAGACAGTTGTTATGTTTATAACAAAAAATCATTGAGCAAAAAGTCGGACGTCTTGCTTGTTTTACAAAGCATTTGGCAAAGAAATGTATACGTTAAATTAATAACTTTCGCAGCTTCTGTATTAATTAAATATTATGAATGGCAAGTTAATGATTTTGTTTTAGTATGGCTTTCTTATTACCGTCTTCAATCTATTAATTCGAAGTTAATCCTTTGAGGTGACAACATTTTTAATTGGCTTAAATACCTTTAATCATCTGACGGCCTATAGCTTTTCTTTAATATTATAAAAAGCACTTCCAAAAAAGAAAAATATTTAATTAAATAATTGTCAATAGATTGCATATTTATACAAACCTTATGTACTGCGCGAGCTTACTGGATACAGATAAAGGTAGGTTTGTTGGTCTTTTAAAATTAAGTTTTGATATAAAACTAACAATTTATTTAAGAACCTAAAAAGTCATTCATACAACCGAATTTACGTGACCAAACAATTGTGACTCAATTAAGTCTACAATGAATTCAGCGCCTCATTGAATGATATCTAATCTAATGAAAAAGCAAGTAAACATTATCAAGTCAAATCCTCTCACTGAACCTAGTAACATGGCAGTTTTGAACACGCCTGTCATTGTCGGCATCGGTGCATCTGCCGGTGGATTGGAAGCATTAGAAGACTTCTTTTCTCATGTGCAAACGCCCTCTAGTATGGCATTTGTTATCATTCAACACCTCGACCCAACGCGTAAAAGTATCATGCCCGAGCTGTTGCAACGCGCAACGCCAATGAAAGTAACGCAAGCTCGCAACCGCACAAAAGTAAAGCCAAACTGTGTTTATATAATCCCACCTAACAAGGATTTATCTATCCTTCATGGCTCATTATTTCTGCTCGATCCGCTCGTTAGTCACGGATTGCGATTACCCATTGATTTTTTCTTCCGATCTCTAGCCGATGATCAGCATGAACGTGCTGTGGGTATCATTCTGTCTGGTATGGGTTCTGATGGCACACTGGGATTGCGGGCTATCAAAGAAAATGCTGGACTATCTCTGGTGCAGGAGCCTAAGTCCGCCAAATTTGATTCGATGCCTCGTAGCGCTATTAATGCTGGCTTAGCTGACATTATCGCGCCTGCTGAGGATCTGCCAGAACGTATTTTGGCACTTCTCAAACACAGTCCACTAGATGCGCCAAATAATATTGAACAACAATTGGAACTCAAGTCAAAAAGTGCCCTGGAAAAGATCGTTACCATACTACGTGAACGTACCGGAAATGACTTTTCACTTTACAAAGAAAATACTATATACCGTCGTATTGAACGACGTATGGGTTTACATCAGCTTAAAACTATAGCACTTTATGTGCGTTATCTGCGTGAGAATCCACAAGAACAAGATCTACTATTTAAAGAGCTACTAATTGGGGTAACCCACTTCTTTCGTGATCAAGAAGTCTGGGCACAGCTCAAGTCAGTGACACTGCCAGCACTATTGGCTAACTATCCTGAGGGTAAAGAACTTCGAGCATGGGTGACCGCCTGTTCTTCCGGAGAAGAAGCCTACTCTCTAGCCATGACAATATTGGATGTAATAAATGAAGTAAAGCCCAAAGGACATTTTAAATTACAAATATTTGCTACCGATCTTGATGAAGACGCCATCAATATCGCACGGCAAGGCTACTACCCTGCTAACATTGAGGCTGACATACCTTCAGAGCAAATGAATCGATATTTCATTAAAGAGGGCAAAGGTTATCGTATTAACAAAAAAGTTCGTGACATCGTCATCTTTGCACCACAAAACATTATTATGGATCCACCGTTCACTAAGTTAGATATTATCACCTGTCGGAACTTGCTAATTTATCTTGGACCGAAATTACAAAAGAAGTTGATCCCATTGTTCCATTATACATTGGTATCTCATGGCATTTTGCTTCTAGGCAATGCTGAAACTATTGGCAGTTACACCCCATTGTTCTCAGCATTTAACGATAATGTGCGGATCTACACCCGTAATGATATTCCTACACACCAAATGGAAGTGGACTTCCCCACACGGATATTCCCCGTCATATCCTTGGTAGAAAATGAACCCGAGATCCCCCACGAGATGATAATACATATCGCTAATCTACAAACACAGGCAGATCAAATCCTGCTACAAAACTTTTCGCCAGCAGCAGCATTGGTTAATGTTGCCGGTGACATTATTTATATCAATGGCCGTACAGGAAAATATTTAGAACCTGCTGCGGGTAAAGCTAATTGGAACATTCATGCAATGGTGCGTGAAGAACTACAATATCAGCTTAACCTTGCGATGAAGAAGGCGCAGACTCAGATTGAGCCCGTGATCATTTTAAATCTGAAAGTCGACACACATACTATTAATTTGACGGTACAAGCCATCAGTAAGCCAAAAGCGTTACTTGGCTTACTGATGGTGGTGTTTACTGATGTGGCTACACCGACCAAGTCACCACGCAAAAAACTGAGTGCAGCGGAACAAGAAAGGCAGGCCGAATTACAACAAGTACACGGCGAAACGCAGTCACTTCGCGAACAAATGCAGGCCTCACAAGAAGAGCTTAAATCCATCAATGAAGAGTTGCAATCAACAAATGAAGAGTTGCAATCTGCCAATGAGGAACTAACTACTTCTAAAGAAGAAATGCAGTCGATGAATGAAGAACTGCAAACTGTCAACGCCGAACTTCAATCTAAGGTCGATGATTTATCGTGGATCAATAACGACATGAAGAACCTGCTTAATAGTACGGAAATTGCTACAATATTTTTGGATAATAAGTTACATGTACGACGCTTTACTTCCTATATCTCCCATCTGTTCAAACTGATCCCAACTGATGTCGGTCGCCCACTGTCTGACGTTGTCACTGATTTGGATTATGACGAACTACAACAAGACGCAAAAGAAGTACTAGACACGTTGAAGTTCATAGAAAAAGAGATAACAGCCCAAAATGAGCGCTGGTTCAAAGTCCGTATCATGCCTTATCGTACACTAGAGAATGTGATTGATGGCGTGGTGATTACCTTTATTGATATTAGCGAAGCTAAGAAACTAGAAAAAGAATTACGTGCATTAGGGCCGGCGATATGACCACGCCACCAAACTCGCAAAAGCCATCTTCAACGACACTCCGCCAACGCGCCGAGTCACAATTGAAAAAACGAATTGGGCGTAATAAGTCTAATCTCAGTGAAGTGGAAGCCAAAAGGATGGTGCACGAACTGCAAGTTCATCAAATTGAGCTAGAGATGCAGAATGAAGTATTAGAACAAACACGGATTGCAGAAAGATTGTACTATCGTTACACCGAGTTATTTGAATTTGCACCTATTGCGTACTTTGCTTTCGATCGTGAGGGTATGATCAGTCAAGTCAATTTACGAGGCGCGAGCTTATTGGGTGTTGAGCGAGTTAATTTGATAGGTAAATTATTTTCTAACTATGTAGCAGCTCAATGTCACAATACATTAAACCATTGCCTGGCAACAGCATTTGAGGGCAACGGCATTCAATCCTGCGAGATAATCGTGCAGGCTGGCAAGCGTACATTGTGGTTTAATGTCGAGGCTAATTTAGGCATCACCGGCATAGACTGTCTCACCGCGATGATTGATATTACCGATAGAAAGCGAATTGAAGGCAGTCAAAACCTAGCCAACGAAGAGAAAGAAAAACGAGCAGATGAATTAGTGCTTGCTAATGAAGAAAAAGAAAAACGAGCAAACGAGTTAATTGTTGCCAATAAAGAGCTTGCCTTTCAAAACAAAGAAAAAGATAAGCGAGCGGATGAATTAGTGCTTGCTAACGAAGACAAAGAAAAACGAGCAAAAGAGTTAGCTCTTGCCGCCAGTGTATTCGCTCACGCAGGTGAAGCGATTACTATTACAGATGCTGCCGGTACCATATTAGATGTCAACGATACATTTACTCAGACTACAGGCTACAGTCGTGAAGACGTTATTGGACAAAATTCACGTACCTTTCAATCGGAAAGGCAATCATCAAAGTTTTATGTCGACATGTGGCAGACGCTACTAGAAGAAGGCTTTTGGTATGGCGAAATCTGGAATCGTCGTAAAAGTGGCGAAGTATATGCCGAAATGAAAACGATCAGTGCCGTACGTGATGCCCATAATGTCACCACTCATTACGTCTCTTTATGTACCGACATCACTCTGCTCAAAGAGCATCAAGAGCAGCTGGAACGCATGGTTCATTACGACATACTCACTAAATTACCTAATCGATCATTACTTGCTGACCGATTATCTCAAGCCATGCTACATTGCCGTCGAGATAATCTTGCGCTCGCCGTCGTATTCTTAGATTTGGATAGCTTTAAACGAATCAATGATGCTCATGGTCATGGTGTAGGTGATGAGCTGCTGATTGCATTATCACTTCGTATGAAAGAAGCGTTACGTGAAGGTGATACCTTAGCCCGAATTGGTGGCGATGAATTTATTGCTGTATTAACGGGTTTAATTAGAGTTGAAGATTGTGAGCCAGTGTTAGAGCGATTTTTATTGGCAGCCTCGGAACCGATCATAATCGGTGATTTGGTGTTGAAGGTCTCAGCGAGTATTGGCGTCACTCTTTACCCACAAGATGGTTCGGATGCCGACCTGCTGATACGTCATGCAGACCAAGCAATGTATATTGCTAAAGAATCAGGCAAGAGTCGTTATCACTTATTTGATACTGCTCAAGATGATGCCGTTAAAGTGCAACGAAAAAACTTAGCAGCTATTCGCAGTGCATTAGATAACAAACAATTTGTGCTCTATTATCAGCCCAAGGTCAATATGATGACAGGTGCGGTTATAGGTGTTGAGGCACTAATTCGTTGGCAACATCCTAAGAGAGGCTTATTAAACCCAATCGAATTTTTACCTGTTATTGAAAATAACCCAATGAGTATAGAGATGGGTGAATGGGTTATTGATACCGCGCTGACACAAATCAGTCAATGGCAAACGATGAGACCTGGTCTGCCTGTAAGCATTAGCGTAAATATTGCAGCAGTTCAATTACAGCAGTCTGATTTTATGGATAGACTGGCTGCATTACTAGCTGCTCACTCCGATGTTGAGCCGCGATATTTAGCATTAGAGGTACTTGAAACAAGCGCCCTGAATGATGTACAGCATGTATGCACTATCATGGAAGCATGTATAGCGCTGGGCGTAAGCTTTGCCCTAGATGACTTCGGAACAGGCTATTCGTCGCTAACTTACCTCAGAAGATTACCAGTAAGCCAGATTAAAATAGATCAGAGCTTTATTCGTGACATGTTAGTGAATCCTAATGATCTCGCAATTGTTCAAGGCGTGATTGCCTTGGCTAAGTCGTTTAAACTTGAGGTGATGGCTGAAGGTGTTGAAACAATTGAACACGGCACTGCACTAGTACAACTAGGCTGTGAATTAGCACAAGGTTATGGCATTGCAAGACCAATGCCTGCGAGTGATGTTCCAGTATGGATTAGTGACTGGAAGCCGGATATTCGTTGGAAACCAACTAAATTGTAGTATGAGTGGAGCTACTCGCTATGTTGTTTTCAAATAATAAAGGGCTCCAAAACTTGTTAGATGAATACGATTATTACAGTTTTTTGTTTATCACGATTTCTCAACGGATAGTTATCAACAAAAATACATGAGTTTAAAAAGCTCAGATTGATTTTCTGAAAAATTAACTAATCAGCGCTCTGATGTTGTCAAGAGATTGTAAACATTGCTTTATTCTTAAATAAATCTTTATATGACTATTTTTTTCATCAAGCGCTAGCGATTCATACCTGCCCAAGTAATCAATGACTTTATGATCTAATAATAATTTATCTTATCTGCATGAGATGCTTAAAAAATTTAATACTACATTTCGGGGATGCCTTAATCAGTTTTGTTAACGCCAAAGCTCGTTATTTTCCTGCCCTAAATGTTGCATAATCACTTTCAATAGAAGCGAATTATTCTAATGTATCTGAATATTCAGAATGAATTCATATTATCGGAAAAGTACATTTTAGTAACTTCAACCCGATGGTTTATATGTGATTAATTTTCATGCTGAAGTTTTTTACAATATTAATTTGAGTACAATAATTGCTTTCTTCGTCCACCGAGAATGAATTAATATGTCCAAAAAATCGATTATTGAGCTACAAAATAACTGTTGGTCAATTAAACCGGCTAGCCGAGCGGCTGTATTGATAGATGGCGAAAATTATTTTGGTGCTTTGTATGAGGCTATTCTTAACGCACGCCAAATGATTACTATTTTGGCATGGGATATTGACAGCCGTATGCGCTTAACCCGAAGTGAAGATGGCAGTGAGGATCATGATTTAAGCGACGTGCTATGTAGTGCCCTTGAAGCAAACCCTGAGTTAAATATTTATATCCTTAATTGGGACTGGGCAATGCTTTATTCACTTGAGCGAGAATGGTTGCCAAATTATCGAACCGCTTGGCAGAATCAATCACGGTTGCATTTTGAGCTAGATGGTGAATGTCCAACGGGCTCTTCACAACATCAAAAAATTATCGTTATTGATGATTTGATTGCCTTTTGTGGTGGTTTTGATTTAGGTAAAGATCGTTGGGACACCTCTTCCCACAGCCCAAATGATCCTAAACGGATTAATCCTGACAACTCAAGTTATCCGCCTTTTCATGATGTGCAGTGGTTAGTCGAAGGCGAAATTGCTCAAAAATTAGGTGAGCTAACACGAGAAAGGTGGCACAGAACAACAAATCATCGTTTACCTGACTGTAAAAAACCATCAAACTCGCCTTGGCCGAAAGGTGTTGAGCCTGACTTTGAAGATGTTGATATTAATATTTCACTTACCTTTCCCAAGTATCAAAAATACCCTGCCCACAGGGAAGTTGAACAGTTGTATCTTGACAGTATAAGCGCCGCTAAAACACTGATTTATGTTGAAAATCAGTATATGTCTTCTAATTCGATCATGACGGCGCTAATTGAACGATTAGAGGAAAAAAAGGGCCCAAAAGTCGTGCTTGTGTTGCCTAAACAGACGGGAGGCTGGCTCGAACAAAATACGATGGATGTCTTACGCGCTCGTATAATCGTCAAAATTCATGAATCCGATCTTCATGGTCATCTTCGCGTTTGCTACCCTCATCAAGAGGCATTAGGCGAAAATTATATTAGCGTTCACAGTAAAACAATGATTATTGATGATCATTTTTTACGGGTAGGTTCTTCTAATTTGAGTAATCGTTCAATGGGTTTTGATAGTGAATGTGATCTGTCGATTGAAGCTAAAACTACCAAAGATTCCGAAAAAATTAAAGAAATTCGCGAGCGGCTACTTTCTGAACATTTAGGTCTTTCAATTGAAGATTTTAGGGAAGAGCTTGAGAAACAGACTGATTTATTGGCATTAATAGATGCTCGATCTGAATATGATCATTCATTGAAACCACTGCATTGCGAAGTCGATGAACTGGTCGAACAACTCTTACCCGATTATCAAGTGATAGATCCTGAAAAGCCCATTAATGCGGAAGATATGGCTACGCTATTAGTGCCGGTAAAACAACAAAAGTCATTTCGTAAGCAGTGGTTGATTGTCGCGGTGATTATCACTTTTCTAATCGCCATGGCGTTGATTTGGCGATTCACGCCATTAGCTGATGTGATCAATCAAGATTCAATTTCAAATCTAGCAGAACAAATCAATAAACTACCTTTTTCACCTGTCATTATTTTGTTTTGTTTTACAATTGCTAGTGTATTTGCTTTTCCTGTTACTTTGCTGATTATTGTTTCTGTACTGACTTTCGGCCCTTGGTGGGGAAGTTTCTATGCGCTGATAGGCTCTATTTTTGGTGCATTATCCGGCTTTGCAATCGGAAGTTTAGTGGGTAAGAGTCTTATTGAAAAACTGACAGGTTCCGCTATAAGCCGACTTAGTCTACGTTTAGCTAGGCGCGGTATTATTTCGGTTATTACTGTCCGAATAATTCCGGTCGCGCCTTTTACTATCATTAATCTAATTGCTGGCGCATCTCACATCAAGTTGCGTGACTTTTTTATCGGTACGTTAATTGGTCTGATCCCAGGCATCCTGACTCTCACCCTATTTGCAGATTCACTTATTGAAACAATCATACACCCAGATCCTAGCCAAATCATGATTTTAATTGGTGTAATGGCTATAGTTGTACTCGTTACAATGGGGCTAAAAAAGTTATTTAATCATGACAGTAAACACGAATGATATTGAAAGTCGCCTCTTATAATATTCATGCTGGCATCGGCCATGATCGACAATTTAATATGCATCGGATCACGGCCGTTATTAATGAGTTGGATGCCGATGTCATCGCACTTCAAGAAGTAGAACATCAACTGATAGATGATGAACATTTACTTCAATTTTTGGAGACTTACACCGGCTACAAAATTATATCTGACGTTACGTTTAAACGAGGTAATCATGATTATGGAAATATTTTATTATCAAGACTTCCTCTGACTAAAGTGACTCATCATAATTTAAGTGTAGAAGGACGCGAACCGAGAAGTATGATCGAGGCGCAGTTAGCTTTTAATGACAAGAAGATAATAATGATGGCGACACACCTAGGTTTAAGCCCTTTTGAGCGTCGACTTCAAGTACAAAGAATATTGTCATTACTACTAGAGCATAATAATCCGCATACGATTTTTCTGGGTGATCTGAACGAATGGTTTTTGTGGGGTCGACCACATCGTTGGTTGAAAAAACACTTCAAACAATCCAATAATTTAGCGACATTTCCTGCTAAATTTCCTTTTTTATCGCTAGATAAAATATGGGTGTCGCCGGCTAGCGCCTTGATACAAGTTGATGCACATCAATCACCATTGGCAAGAATAGCGTCTGATCACTTGCCTATCACTGCAAAAATTGAAATAATTTAGCCAATTGAAGGTTGATAATATAGAAGACGAGATAACATCAAAAAAAGTGCTCTATGGTGATTAGATGATTAAAAGATGGTTGTGTTTCATATAAAATATATGAATATGAATTATCTTGTTGTCCAAACTATGCTGGAAAATATAAGTTTAATTCGAAAATGAATAGTGAGATAAAACTAGGATTTAAGGGGTATCAACATGTCCACATCGAGCCATGAAATAAGCAGATGTCGTGCTTTAATCTTGTTAATTCTGATTGTAGCTTTGTAGAATACGTTATAACGAATATAGCTCCGTAAAGACATCGTAAATTCATAAAAACAGCATTAGAACTGAGTTCAGCTTCAGTCTTAGTAAGGCTGGCTCCTACATGGGCTAAGCCGTTAGGACGTGGTTATGGTGAACTTATACATAATGATGTGCCAATCAATTTATTAATTGAACAATCGCCGATGATCGTTGCCGGAAAGTCTGCACTTCCTATTACACTGAATAGTTCATTCCAGGTCTGCTCATTAGACTTCGTGAAGGTCAACGCGCTCAGATCAATGTCACTAACGCCCTAAAAAAAGATATCTTGATTCATTGACACAGGATCATTCTTCCTGAAAATATAGATGTGAGTCAAAGATGAGTTATCACGGCATTAAACTCCGAACGACCTTTAATTACCAACTTGATATTTCGCAAAATGGTAATTATTGGCACCACAGTCATTCTGGTTTTCAAGAACAAATCGGTGACCTCGCACCGCTTATTATTGAACCTGCAGATGGCGATATTGACGCTGATCGCGAACATGTCATATTACTGAGTGACTGGACGTTTGATGGGGTGAAATTTGATGAAGTTGAAGGACCGATTGTGTTTTATTATGGCGAAAGACTAAGGCTTATTTTAGTTAATGACACGATGATGGAGCACCCGATTCACTTGCATTGCATGTAGATGGAACTCGAAAATGGCCAATTTCCAAGGTCTCGTAAATATACGATTAGTCTCAAATCTAATGCAGTAGTTTCATTACAAATCAGTGCGGATGTGCCAGGCAGTTGGGCATTTCACTGTCGTTTTCTTTATCACATGGAAGCAGACATATTTCGTGTTGTTTCCGTTGTTTAAGTAGGTGAATTCTAGTTTTAGGTCTGCTTTTTTAACGCTATTCTTCGAACTTAGTCGCATTAAATTATTTAACATCTGATTATGGATTCAGCGATGCATTGGGGTGTTTTAAACCACTTATGTGCTGATGTTGAAGCCAATCCGGAGACGCCCGCTATCGCTATTGGCCTCAACATAGTATTACTGAGCGATTTTGTGATCAGTAAATAACATTCCGATACGTTGATTTTAGATATCACTATTACGTTTATCTCAGTGAATTTCACTGAAGATTAAAGTTATAAAGACATATTTCCATAGCATTACTACAGCCCATATACGGGTAAGATAATCTTAAGACTATTTTTTTCATTGGCTGATTTTAAGCATTAAAATACCTAATCAATAGTCTGTATGTTTAACCGCTTATTTCGTTGACGGCA
>Ga0209512_1003829_pt1 | contig 13805 bp, 23 predicted proteins | sample frozenSSSSmetaG_FD_184142 | JGI IMG/M metagenome (GOLD analysis project Ga0209512, IMG submission 184142) | Glacier valley bacterial and archeal communities from Borup Fiord, Nunavut, Canada, to study Microbial Dark Matter (Phase II) -... | ecosystem: Environmental > Aquatic > Freshwater > Ice >... | reverse complement strand
ACTTACCATCATGGACACCCCCCCCCCCCGACCCCCCTAGGACCCCCATAGGGCCGTCGACTCTCCCAGCCCCCCCATCTCTTCGGCCAAATGCTAGACTAGAAGACTCGCTGAAGAAAGACGAGGACGGACAGCCTCAGCGCATAACAAACCGCAGATCGTCGAATCCAACACCGTCAAAGAAGGCTCCGAAGGCTGCAAAGACGCCGAAGACGCTCCTTGGAGTGTATGTCGAGGACGGCTACGATTGGGTGAACCGCCGCGCGGATCTCGCGGGATATCTAGGACTGTCGAACCTGATTGAGCTCGATGGCGTTTTGCATAGCGATGGTATGTCCCTTGTCCTTAAGGATTTAAATCTTTAGACGCTGGCTCACGGTGCATAGACGTTGCTGGTATCCTGATGGAGTGGTACGAGGGTCGTAAGGACAACTTCGGAGTAGGAGGCCCGCCTAAGAACTTCAGCATCCACGCGTGTTGGACACTGCTTGCGAGTCCGGCGCTGACGAGCGACGTCTTGGACCATGCCGACTATCCCATCACGGCTAAGGATGTCGGCCTAGAAGAGAACAATGACAACGTTCGCCTCTTCAACTGGATTGTTGCGGCACACCGACTCATTGAGGCGGCCCCGCAGTGCTTCGAGGACAGCGTTTTCGCCAGCGAACTCATCGGGACCCACACTGGCGAGGATTGGCACAGGGCCTTTCAACTTATGAACCATTACCATTCCGTCACGACAAAGGCGTCGGCGAAAGATGGTAGGAACACTAGGTCCCGAAACAAGACCAATAGGGCGGCGACATCCATTGTATACCGACCCCGTGGCGGGAATCTGCCAATACCTCCTTCCGGCGACGGCGGCGGCGGTCAGGCAGTGCCGCAGAGCATGTCGTCGAAGTACGGCTTTGCTCTCGACGATGACAACTGGAAGTCGGACTCAGAGGATGGCATGTCGTCAGATGATGAAGATGGATATAGGCGCCGGAATGATCGTGGGAGTAGATCTCTAGCGGAGCTCGAGGCTGACGTGGAGAAGTTCATCGGGAATGACGATGATCTGGAAGGCACATGTATGGGCTCGCGGAACCCAGTCGACGCTGGGATCATGAAGCAATACTGCTCCATCCAGATAGACCGGGTTCACGTTCTCCACAATCTCGGGTTTGCGAATCCGAGACATGGCCGGTTAGCTACTGCACTTCATCAGGCGCATGAGGTGCAGACTGCGGCGGAGCTTATGGCTGAGGCACAGAATGATGGTACGGAGCATGACCCGCGAGACGCGCTACTAGATGCGGAGGCCCGCGCGCAGGAGATTCTGGAGATGAAGCAAAGACATTCGTTTGAAAACTCGAGACCAAGAAACGTCGCTGAGGCTGCGGATGCGTTAGGGCTCGACTTTGATACCCTGCACCTCGAGGGGACTTCGTTTTCCTTCATGCCGTGGCAAGTCTTAGGTAATATATCCGCTCTGTCTAAAGATTTAAATGTTTAAGGACGCGCGCTGACCTACCTGTAGCGATGCTTTGGATGTATGAGCAGGAGCATACGCCAATGAGGGGGGGAATACTGGCTAATGGCTGTGGGACCGGAAAAACCATAATCTGTCTCGGCCTGATTGAGTTTGCAGCCCGAGAGACAGCAAAGCACAATCATTGTAGCCCAGAGCCGCGTAGACGCTTTACACCAACCATCGTGCTCACGCCGACTAGTGTTCTTAACAATTGGATCGATGATGGCGCGAAGTTCGGATCTCGTTTAAGAATAAAGCAGTGGTACGGCGACCGGCAGTCTTACAGTGGGGACCCGATGCGCCAGGCCCAAGTCATCAATCCAGACGTAGAGGCATTTGTTCAATATCTCGAAGGCCTACCAGACAATGAAGAGACCGGGCGAACCGTTATCATCTCGACATACACCACCTTCTGGCAGCGCACGCTCCTAAGACAAAAGGGCGATGTCATTGAGGCGGATGAGCACAGCGTGACAGGTATGCTAAAAGATTTAAATCTTTAGAGGTGCGTGCTGCTAACAAGACATGCAGAGGAGGTCGAGGTTGCTAAGTATACGAGTCGGCTTAAGGGTCTCATTAGCCGAATGGTACTTGACGAGGCCGTCCTTGTTAAAAACGATGATTCTAAGAACCATGCTGCTGTTGCCCTGGCGAAGGCAGACCATTACTGGGCGGTAACCGCCACACCAATGGCGAACCACGTGCGAGACCTCCACGGATATCTTAAGTTATTCTACGATCCATTATGGAACACACAGACCGAGGTTTCCGCGGAGACCCTCTATGACGATGACATCGATCGCTCACAGCTGATCTGGGGTAGCCAGGGCCGTGTTTACGACGAGCTGTCTCCGCAAGATAAAAAGAGGTATAGGGATTCAGCGTCCCCACAACACCATGCCCTCTCACAGGCGATCGACGACGGTTACGATGTCTTCGTGCTCAACCCCGCAGTCTATAAGACATTCGCATGGTGTAAGAGCCCAAGTATTGAACTAATCAGAAAGAGCCATCAGAAAATACTTCAACTATTGATGTTTAAGCACACCTTAGACTCGTCAATTGATATGGGGCCTTCGAGAACGAGCATCCAGATTGGCGATGACGTGCCGCATATGGAGGTTTCTACCATTGAAGTTAGAAATAGCCGCGGGGACCAGGAGTTGTACGAGGCACGGTATGAAAATCTCTCTGAGCACCTGTACTCACGCGTCGGCAGCGGCGGACACGGTGATGGACCAAGTGCGCGCATCAACGCAGACAAGCATCAGACCCTGAAGTATAACACCCTCAACCTTCATCTGGGGACCCTAGCCGACTCGGCTATATTTAAGAAGAGGCCGAGTGGGAGCGAGATTGCCACGTGGCACTCGCAGTATCCTAAGAACCACGGCGGGTCGTTCCTCTTTAGAGCGACGCGGCCAGCAAAGTATTTAGCAGAGCCAGCAAATAATATCGCACTCCTAGACTACATCCTCGGGCCTTCTCCAAAACATAAGTTGTTGGCGTACGAACTTGGTATACGGTGTTATGAGCAGGGTAAGAGGGTGATCATCGTAGTACGACTACCCTGCTGAACAATGGTGGGTTACTCTATAAAGATTTTAATCTTTAGACCCTCACGAGCACTAACGTGAACACTAGGCTTACGGAGATGATCTGCAAACTGCTCCTCCTCTCAACACTTTCGATCACGGCAAATGATTCGGAGTCAGTCCGGAGGCGAAAGACGCAGTTATTTAATGACAAGACCTCTAAAGTCGACGTCTTAATCATCAATTTTCGAGTTGGCTCCCTAGGGCTCAACTTACATCTGGCCTGTCATTACATGATCATATTATCATTGCCTGCTAATATGAATACTTTACTTCAGATGATGAGCCGAATCGGTCGCCTGGGACAATTAAACGTCCAGTGTGTGCACATCTACACAGGGGATCGGACCTATGACCAGACCCTCCAAGCTAACATAACGAGGAAGTACAAGATGCAACTGGCTGGGGAGATCCGGGAGACTGATGATGGCCCTGAGGGTTTGTTGACTGAGGAGGAGCTGTTGCAGCAATGCGAGGAGATAATCACCCAGATGTTAGGGCAGCGATGCTCCCGCGATCGCTGGGATAAGAAGGACCTCCGTCACAAGGACTCCTTAGGTCAAGATCCACCTGTTCACGACAAAGCACTATGGGCGAGTGGAAGAACGAGGGAGAAGACATCCGCTGAGCAGAGAGCTGCCGCAGCGCACATTAAGCAGCAGCAGGAGAGGATGAAGGAGCGAGCAGCAGAGGATGCGAGGCGCATCGCGGCGAAACAAAAACAATTGGATGAGAATAATAGGGTCATTCAAGCACAGCCTTCGCAAGAGGAACCCTCAATCCATCGAGGAATTAATGGTCAGCCTAAAGATTAAACTCTTTAAGGACATGAATCTTTCTAATATCTTATTTATAGGATTACCCCCATCGTGGCAAGTGCCGGAGGACGCGGAGCGCATTCCAAATCCTCAAAGCGCATATGACTTTCATGTTAATGCCGAGATCACTCGTCGGGAGGCAGAGAAGGCTGCTGGATTCACTCAGAAGGATGTCCAGCATCCGAGCCCTGGCGATCCTCCTCAAGTCTCCACCCAGGGTAATGACGATGAAGCCGCTAAGGGCAGCCCGTCTGCTCCTCAAAACAGTGACGATGTTGGCTCTCACACAGAAACCGCTACGTCTACAGGCACTTTCATTCTACCTTCAAGTAGTCCACCATCTTCAACACCTGCGCCCCCTCAACAAGGTTAGTGAAACCTTTCTCTCTAAGATTATAATCTTTAAGGATTCACTAACCCGTTCTAGGCAAGAGTCAAAGTTTAAATTCCGAAAAAGACGAATCCTCCATCCCCAAGAAGCGGCCAGCGGAGGAGAACTTGCCTTCAAAAGATCCACAAAAACGCCAGAAGCCTACATCCAAACCTTCCCAAAAAAAAGTTTCAACTACACCAAGCTCTTCAGTCTCTAAGGCTAAGAAGGCTCCTCAGCAACCTAAGAAGAAGAGGGGTAAGGGTGGTGACGATGCAGCATATAAACCATAGTTGAGATAATCCTATTGTCGTAGTGAGGATTATGAAAGGCAGAAGATATTTTCAAAGGGAGTTTTTTTTTCAACCTATCAACTCTAAGGTATACTACCTTCTTAGGTTTTTTTTTATCCCTTTTTAAAGGCTGTATATTAAAAAATCAATGGTTATGCTCATTACATTAAAATCCTTCATTTATATGATTGTGAGAAATAATGCTCATTATTTAATGAATTTAAATTTATTTAGTTAATATAGATATTCATTTCTATATCTATGTATAATATAGGTTAAACATGTTTATATAAGACAACAGGTATATAAAGATTTTAATTTTTAAAAGCTTTTAGTTAATAAATAAAGTAAAATGAATTATAAATTACTTACCAACTATATTATTGTATTTCATATAAATAGTAGAGTTTTAATTCTTTTCTTATAATATCTATATATTTAGTACATGCCTCTTTAAAGATTATTATCTTTAAAGACTACCTTCTCTGTCATAGCTTTTACTCGTTTATAAACTATAGAAATTAACTTAAATGAATTGAAAACAGTGTATTTAAAAGAGTAGTGCAGCATTAAAGAGTATAATAATTAGTAGGAAGAGCCTCTAGACTTAAACTTAACTTCACTTAGAATACTATGCTTTTATCTCTAAAGATAATAATCTTTAAAGACCAACATCTTAGTTAATACTAGTACGAAGGGTGTAAAATATAAGGCATTCCATTATACTTAAAGTGATAACAGTGCAGTAGGAAGGTGCGAAGGAGGCAACCACACACTTTCCTTACAAAATGCACAGTAACACAGGACAACATGGGACATCACTGCCCATTTCTTCTCCTCATCTCCGTTCTCCTCATCTCCGTTCTCCTCATCTTTCCTGTTATTTAGACAGCTCAAGAGTACCTTAGGTGACTGAAGACCGCTAACTCCCATCTCCTTCCACTACACGCGCAACTTCCGGCCCGGGAAGTCCCTCATCGTGACGGACGACCTGATCGCGTGCGAGGCGGACGCGCCGCCCGCCGCCTACTCGCGCGACCTGATCAACGTGTGCACGCTGACGACGGATCTGGGCGCCGTGCCCAAGAGCCTGTTCACGCGGCTGACGACGACGCGGGGTGTGGAGTTTGACAACCTGGATTTCACGCTCGAGATGAAACAGAAGCACATTGTTTATCTATTTGTACATGAATAAAGCTGAATAGCTGAAAAACTAATAAATTCACCGCAGCATCTCAATCCCTCAGTACTCTGCAATGGGTACTCCCTCTGCCCCTCCCTCTGCGCCTATCTCATCATGCTTGGTTCTCTCCACACCAGGAAGCACAGTGCTTGGCAAATCTGGCATATTAGGCTCGTCTAGAGAAATGAGCGAGTCATCGCTGATTTCCTCTTCTTCTTCCAGTTGGGTCTGGGAATATGTCATCCGCTGCCCCTGCCATACCCATTATTCTCTGCAGAAACCATTGAAGGCGGAGCAACTCGAAACTGGGAAGAGGCCTGAGCTTTGGGTCGTCAGTTTCCATAGTGATTCTGTGTCCTGATTCAATTTGGATAGGTCGGTGCGAGATGTCCCTAGTAAGGAAAAACACTCCTCCACTTCCTTCATTAAGCCCTTGAGTAGGCCATGGTGCTGTTGTCAGGCTTATTGATTGTCCGCTTTTCATTGGTTTCTGCCAATGGAATTCCAAGATCAACGTCTTCTTATCCGTAGATAATGATATTGGTTTAAGGGCAAATGCTCCCCGATTCCACAGCATCTGGGCGGAATACTCAAGTGCAATGAGGTTGGCGGCAGTTTCACACCCATCTTCATTGTCTCCATTAGGGAAGACTTCGTCTTTCCATTTTGCAATTTGGCTTTCTGGCCAGAATGTTGCTAGCGTATTCCAGAAACGGTGTCTTGATCCACATGGGATCTGCTTCTTTTTTAAGCATACAGAAAGGGTATATATGTGCGATCTCTGGATATGACATTTGCGTGAGGATACATTTCTTTCCGTCTCTTTCAAGTGCCTAAAATATGTTATATGTTTAGATAGTAGCATGTAGTGTATTATAGGCTTACATTCTGACGGGCAGTTTTGGATCGCCTCATAAACTCTTGCATCTGGTTTGGCTGCGGGGTTCCTTGCAGATGGCTGTGCAGGTGGCTGTGCAATGGTGTCTCGGTCTCGGTTGCCTTGGGCCCCTATGAAATGTTAGCTTTAAGATAAAGAATTAGCTATTAACTTACACGACGTGATCATTTGCTTCGCAGCCTCAGTAGCGTACGACGTGATCATTTGCTTCGCAGCCTGAGTATAGTCGCGAAATATATGTGGGCTCAATTCAGCGATCTGGATAAAAAGATCTAGCTTTCCCATGTCGCAAATATGGGCTGCGGCCCAGAAGTAAATCGGAACTGGGCCGATAAGGTTCTCCAGGCGTTGGAGGCGGTCAAGGCGTTCTGGGGTGGGTACATTGAGACCCTCTGGGACGGTGGGTGGTGCTCCTGGTGCGGCTGCGACGGATGCTGGTGCAGGTGCTGCATCGGGTGCTGATGCCATTTTGTAGATTGATGAAGACTTGATTGATTGACAAAATGACAAAGTTGATGACGACTTGATTGATGAAGAATTCTTGGGAGGAAGGAGGAGGTGAGGCTACGCGCGTGATCTGGACTAGTCTGGACGACAATGAACGACAATAATGGCGATTAAGCGACGAGCTAGCGAATGTGCTAGCGAATCGAAAAAGAAGCGTATGAGGCTGTTCAAACTGAATTGTGATTGAAGTGATTAAACTATCTGATCTATGGAGCTCTATTTGTATTCGTACAAGAGGTTATACAGCATGCTGCTGACGCTCCTGACAGGAGAGTTAAATGGCTGTTCCCAGACTATCCAATCATCCCAGCATTTGATGCTATTAGTAAGACAGGCTGTGAGCTTCATAAGGCCTCAAGCGGGGACCAACTGCGCCATACAATCAAGCAAATGGCCGTAATTTCTGGCATTCTTACTCCAGTCACTACTCACGACATACGCCGCGGTGCAGCTCAAGATATCGCACATCTTCCAGCGCCAAAGGACGGCTCTGGCTTTACAACCACCAAGTTAGACAGTCCATTGGCCATTCCACCAACTAGTTCATACTCAAAGGGCATCACTCAGGAATATGTTGGTGCACCAACTCGTAACTTCTATAATGATCGAGCCGATCGAGAATTCCAGCATCCATTTGGACCCGAATTTAGTGAGACGGGAGCTTACGACCTTATCAAAAAGCGTGTGTCAGAGCAAGAGCTCCAACAATGGCAACAACTTAACGAGCCAACGGAGGACGATCGTACTTCACGTAATGCAAGAGATCGGGCAAAGAGTGGAGTCCGGCAGCAGCGCCATCAGAACTTCATCGCAACTACGCCACCTACACAAAAGAAGATGAAGAAAAAAAAGACATCCTAAGCTACTGCGTTAAGAGAGCAAACCCTTAGTGATGCGAATGTGACAGCTAACCTTAGTTCATCACACACTGCCATCTCTAACATCTCCGCCACACCACAGCAGAATGCTACGCTAATAGCATTAGAAATGGCAATCGACCCACAACTGCTCGATTTAGGTGGACCAACCACTATGGCAGTAGATGATACAGAGTTTAAATATCTCTGTTCCTAAGTACTACTTAGGATAGAAAGCGAATCCCAACACGCAGATGACCAAGCAGAAGAAGATTTTGATGATATCGCGCAAGCTGAGGACGAGCACATCACAGAAATAGCACAACAGCAAAACAGTGTCTACGATTTCATCACTAAATATTCGAAGATCAACGTCGTGTCAAAAATCAACTTTGCCCGTTCATGGGATCAATATTCTACTAGAACCCTTTCGTTTAATGATAGCATCGGCAGATATGCAGTTAGAGGGCACTCACGCGACGACCCAACACCATTTATATGGAAATGTCAAAAGTCCCCTAGGTGCGTATTTAACACAAGGAGACTTGATATGCTCAAAACTCATGAGCGCTACTGTAGTGAAGCAGGCGTTAAAAAACAAAATACTGAGAGAGCGTTCACATGTACTCAAGATACATGTAAGAAATCATACAAGACTCTAGATGGTCTTCACCGACACGAACGCGAGGTGCATACCTTCCAACACATACCATGTCTAGAAGGATGCAATCCCGATAAGCTATACAAGAATGCAGCAGCTCTAAAAGATCACAATCTAAGAGTGCATAGTGGGGTATGGCCTACGAAGTGTCTTGTCCCTAGCTGCGAATGCGAAACGGAGTTCAAGTACGCTAGATTTTACAATATCCACCTTGAAACCGTCTATGGACTAAGCACAAAAGCACAACGAACGCAACATTTCCCAAGAAACTCAAGAAAGCGGAGTAGGGAGGAACCAACAGAAGAGGACAACGAGATATGATTTTAGGAGCCATAGATGCCTTTTATAAGGGGGAAAACAGATATAATATACATAAGGACGATGGAAGATATGCTTTTAAGAGGTGCAGAAAGTTTTAGGTGTATAGTAGTATATTTTATTTATACAACAAATGCTACAGTAGGAGAGGACTATAAACACAGAGACGAGCCTTTAAAGATTAAAATCTTTTACTATTTACTAAAGCATTCATTTTCATTAATAGGCTTTATATATAATTTACTAGTAACTAGTATCTACTAACATGTTGCAACTTTACTTTAATATTATATATTAGTTTTACTAAAGAACAGTTTGTTAAAAGTAATCATTAATTAGAATAACGAAGCAATAATATAAAATGATTTACTTAAAACTTGATAAGAAAATAGGACCGCTAGCACAACGGTAGTGCGTTCGCCTCCAGCTCAGCACGGTCGAGCGATCTACCATTGCTTCTGCGAGCGAAAGGTTATCCGTTCAAATCGGGTGTGGTTCAAAACCTCATCATACAACCTATGATACTCACTAGGGAATTTATTTTTGCCTGTTTATTTTTTGCCTGTCCTTCCTCTATATTAAGGCATGTCTCATTCTTTTGCAATTTCACAGATGCCGAAGCAAACCCCTTTTGACAAATTAAGCGAGGATTACCAACCCTCGTATATGCCTGTCGTTCAAATAGCTTCACCGCAAGGGCGCGGAAGATACATCGACTTAGATAAAGCCTGTCCTTTCCTTAAGTTAAGCTCCGTTTTACACCATTTCTTCCCTTCAAACACCTAGTCTAGTCTATTCCACTTCACTGCCCTTTACACTTCTCGCATTGGGCAGAAAGAGCTGCTTCTCACATACACACATATACATCTTCCATCATGCCTCCTCCATTGGTGTTGGAATTGGCAGATTCGAAGAATAGCTTCAGAGACCTCTCCGGAGTGGATAGTTCAGCCTTCTCAAACCCCTACGATGCATTGATCGAGGCCTGCAATGATGATCCGGTTTGTCGGCCACTTCTTACTTTCATTTTACACTCCGTTTTCATTTCAATCCACCCGATTTCTCTCAATCAATGGTTTACCGCTCCTCCTATCACTACCTAACCTCTCGCATCACCCCTCTCTTCTGCCCTCCTCAAGTAACAAGAACCCGGCATTCATTCTCCTTGGCAGTCCTAGGCCCTTAACTAACATCCCCAGACGCTCCTCCAATCCAAATACTCCACCCACCGCCTCACCCGCAACACCCTCCAACGCACCTCCCTCCTCTCCCCCACCTTCCCGGGTCTAATCCTCGACCCCATCCTCCAGCGCCTCGCCGACGCCACCCTCGAGCCCGGCTTCGTCGATCCGCGCAACAGCCTTGTACTCTGGGCGCGTCCCACGCCCGCCGTGCGCGAGCTCGCCGCTCAGATCCAGGAGAGGCTGCGGGTCCTGGCGCCACGTAGGCCGCTCTTCCGTGCCCTCTCGGGCCGCTTGCTCGGAGGTCCAGGTGCTGATGCAAGACAGATGTGTGGCTCATGCCCCTGGAGGACCTCCACACCACCGCCCTCGAGATCGCCCATTCGCTCCCCGCCAGCTCTCTGCCGCCGCTCCTGCGCGTCCTCTCGCCCGCCGTCCAATCCCTAGTTTCGTACCCGACCGCCCATCCAAGCCGCCTGGTCAAGCCTCTCCTGTCCTTCGACGCCGCGGCGCTGGCCCTCTCCTTCGTGCCCGCAGAAGACGGGCAGTTCACGTACCACCACCTCCGGCGCTCGCTGTTTGGATTGGCGAAGGCTGCCGGGGTTGAGATCGCGAGCCGCTATGTGGTGCCTAGTGCGCATATCACGATCGGTCGTTTTATCACGGCGGAAGACCACGACACGAAGGAGAAGATGGAGAGGTGGGTGGAGGGGCTGGAGAAGATTAATGAGTGGCTGGTGGGAAGTTATTGGCCGAGGGAGGGGAGTGGCGAGGATGGAGGAGGAGGGCTGGACTGGGTGGTCGAGGAGCAGTTGGTGTTGAGGACGGGGAGACTGTGGTATGGAGGTGGGGAGACGCTTGCCGGGGAGGGGGTGGTGTGGAAGGGGATTTGAAGTGCTTCCGAGGAAGGAAAGACGCGTGGCATCGAATTCTGGTAATCTCGAGACGTGGTAGAATATATTCATACCGAGAATCTGGGGTATAAGGAGCTGAAATATGCATTACTCGATGTAATATGATAATAAAGTCCTGAATTAAATGCCGTGCATCATCGCTCTGTCTTCAAAAACCTCACCAGCAATAATCATCACTCGTTTAAATTTTCGCTCTGTATTTTCTATATTATTATTTTGCATATTTCCCTACTCAAGTATAACTGTCTTATTAAAAAAAAAAAAAATACTAAACTTAAATCCTATTGTGATCGACTGTGCTGCGGTGTGCGCTCATCATCAAAATACTGTATATCTATTGAAATATCCTTCATGCTGACATAACCGCCCTGCTGGCACAATTGGTTAGCGCGTGGGCCTTTTACGAGCCGTTCAATTCTTCGGAGTTGAACTGCGACGGAAAGTGCAAGCCCAAGGTTCAGGGTTCGAGCCCCTGGTGGGGCGATTATCTCTCTTTTGTTCTTTTTTTTTATATTTATTATTATTATTATTAATACGACGAGATTTCCAGGATGAAGGCGACTCGGGGAAGGGAGCAAACAAAGGGAGCGAGTGGAGTGGACTGGGAAGTGGGGAGGGGACTTTGCTTGCGTAGATCTTAATATAAAGCCCGACAACGATCGAGGAAGCAAGGGGATTAAGCAGCGTTGTCGGATGATGGATGGGGTAAATGTTGGTGCTGCTCGAGTTGAAAATGAAGTACATGTCTATGTGAAGAATGGAAATTTGAGTATTTCGCCAAGATCCTTTGAGAGATAATAGATTCATTGCAAGTGAGAGACTGAGAAGGGAGAAAGCAGCAGTATTACGACGATGTGAGAAAGCGGCAGCAGCAGCAGCATTACCCCGCGATAACAATAGCTCTCGGATCCATGGTGTCGAAAACATAGCTTATGTTGGCTGGCAGTGCATCGAGCTGAGGGTATTCCCTCATAGCGGTATGCGAACTGGAAGACAATGCCACAGTATCCTTGAAGTCATGATCTGAATATTAATGACCGTGAAGCACGGCCAATGGTCACGAATCTCCTTCAACCATGCCCTGGTGCTGCAGCAAACTGGACTCCTTACATACTACTATGCTGCACTGCAAACGCTCCCGAAATCGTCAGCCTCGCGTCATGTACCCGATCCTCAGCCTCGCCGTTATCGCGAAACCTCAGCCTCGTCGCAACCTCGTCACTTCCTCCCCTCCAACCATCGCACTTTATCCTCACCTCTTGTCATCTCCCACCGAGATCCCCCCTCTGCTCCCGGGAGGACTCAGGAAGATGTCAGACCTCCAATCCCCAATCTGGAAGTCCCTCATCCCCCTCCACATCACCCTCTCCCCCGCCCTCTCCACGCCCTCTCGGCCCAGCTCCCCCGCCCCCGCCTCCCCCAAACCCTCGTCCCCCTTGTCCTTCGCGCGCTCCTCCCCCAAACCCGCATCCGCGACCCCCTCGACGCCCTCGCCCCCCGACGACCTCCCCTACCTAACGCACATCCCGCGCCTCTCCTATCTGCCCCTTCTGCTCCCGCGGCTCTCCGCCTTCTTCGGCCGCCAGCTGACCAGCTTTACCTACGAGGGGATTGAGCTGAGGAACCTGCCTGCGGGACTGCTCGTCGATCTGTACAGCCCGGAGTTGCCGTGGAGGGTCGAGGTGGGGGAGGGGTGGGGAGGGGGATTGGGGGCGCCGGGGGTGACGAGGGCGGTCGAGGATGGATGGGTCAATAGTGTTAAGGAGGTATGTTGATTTCTCCTCATTTTACCTATGTTGCGTATTCTATGTTGCCATTGGATTTAATAAGGATGGGCGGGGACGGAAGACTGGGAGAATGGCGAGTGAGAACAACTGGCCGTGGAAAACAACGAGCACGCGACGGGAAAAAGGCTGACATCGACCAGGCGGATTTCATCCGCAACGGCAGCGCAAAGGGCATCATGTCCATGTCCAAGGAAGATACCACCGCGCTCTGGAACGCCGTGCAGGACTCCGACCTGCGCGCCTTCAACGCCGTGAACCACAAACTCCTCAACCCCGCCACCGCCCTGCGACACATCCCTCTGCGCATCTACATCCCGCAGCCGGACGCCGACTCCGCGACCGGCTCCTTCAAGGTCGTGCAAGGCCTCGTAACGCCGCGGCTGCCGAATCGTTCGTCCCCCCAGCAGGAATCGTGTAGGGCAAGCTGACAGCGTGGATAGGGGAACCGCAGACGGTCGGCACGGCGCTGAATCAGCTGTTGCCCCGCCTGTTCCCGTCAAGGAGGGATGCCATACTGGCGGAAGTGGTGTTGCATGGCGTGCCGCTCCCGTTCCGGGCTGTGCTGGAGGAGGTGATGAGGGAGTGTGCGTATGCGGATGGATGGGTGAGTGTGGTGGTTGTGATGCTGAATTGAGGCCTTGTCTGGTGGCGTGGCGAGGAAGGAAGAGAAGGGGCAGGAAGTAGAGGTTTCGAACGGGATATGACGTACGATTGATGTGGGAAAGGCGTTTGGGAGTTCTAAACAGACAGCTCTGATGATTGCGACTAAGAGAGAGGAGGTAATCGTTGGTTTTCCACAAACTCTACTTAGGTAGAGTTGGTCCCACCAAGCTGAACGACGTAACCGAGTTTGAACCATCCCAGAAGATAGCATTTGCACTGTGAAATATATGGTGTCGCAATCAAT
>Ga0209512_1003828_pt1 | contig 13808 bp, 12 predicted proteins | sample frozenSSSSmetaG_FD_184142 | JGI IMG/M metagenome (GOLD analysis project Ga0209512, IMG submission 184142) | Glacier valley bacterial and archeal communities from Borup Fiord, Nunavut, Canada, to study Microbial Dark Matter (Phase II) -... | ecosystem: Environmental > Aquatic > Freshwater > Ice >... | reverse complement strand
CGCGACGGCGGCAACGGCCACGGCCACGGCCACGGCCACGGCAACGGCCATGAGCACGAGCACGATCACCGAGCCCACCACGGCCACGTGCACGAATGAACGCCGCCACCCTCCTGCAGTTGATGCGGCTCGCCTCGCCGAGCCTGCCGGTGGGCGGCTTCAGCTATTCGGAAGGCATCGAAAGCGCTGTCGACTCGGGCCGCGTCGGCAACGAGGCGCAGGTCTTCGAGTGGCTGCGCGACCAGTTGCATCTCGGCCTGGCGCGCAGCGACCTGCCGGTGGTCGCCAGCGCGTTGAGCCGCTGGCGAGCAGGCGACTTCGATCGCGTCGCCGAGTTGAACCTCTGGTTCGCCACGACGCGCGAGACGAGCGAGATGCGCCAGCAGACAGAACAGATGGGCCGCTCGCTGTCGCAGTGGCTGCGCAATCGACCGGGCGGCGAAGAACCGCGTCTTGCCGTGCTCGATGCACTGGCCCCGGCGCCGACGTGGCCGGTGGCCTTCGCGCTCGCCGCCGCGCTCACCGACTCGACGCCGGCCGAGACGTCGCTCGCCTTCGCCGCCGGCTGGGCCGAGAACCTCGTGCAGGCGGCGATGAAGTCGGTGCCGCTCGGTCAGCTCGCCGGCCAGCGCATCCTCGACACGCTCGCACTCGAGATCCCGGCCGCGGTCGACGCCGCTCGCGGTGTGGCCGCGCACGACATGCAGGCCTTCACACCGATGCTGGCGATCCTCTCTTCGCAGCACGAGGTCCAGTACTCCCGACTGTTCCGCTCCTGAATCGTGTTTTCGAAAAAGCAACGATGACCCCCCTGCACCACATCGCCCGACGCACCCGCCGCTTGCCACCTCTGCGCGTGGGCGTCGGCGGCCCTGTCGGCTCGGGCAAGACCACGCTGGTCGAGATGCTGTGCAAGGCGATGCGCGAGACCTGGGATCTCGTCGTGGTGACCAACGACATCTACACCAAGGAAGACCAGCGGCTGCTCACGGTGGCGGGCGCGCTCGAGGCCGATCGCATCATGGGCGTGGAGACGGGCGGCTGCCCGCACACCGCGATCCGCGAAGACGCGTCGATCAACCTCGAGGCGATCGACCGCATGCTCGAGAAGTACCCAGACGCCGACATCGTGTTCATCGAGAGCGGCGGCGACAACCTGGCGGCCACCTTCAGCCCCGAGCTGAGCGACCTGACGATCTACGTGATCGACGTCGCCGCGGGCGAGAAGATTCCGCGCAAAGGCGGCCCCGGCATCACCAAGAGCGACCTGTTGGTGATCAACAAGACCGACCTCGCGCCCTACGTCGGCGCCAGCCTCGAGGTGATGCGCGCCGACACCCTGCGCATGCGCGGCGCTCGACCTTTCGTGATGACGAACCTGAAGACGCGCAACGGCCTGGCCCAGGTGGTGAGCTTCATCGAAGAGCGCGGCATGCTGCGCGCGCCGGCGACTACGACAGCCTGAGCACGGCCTGCAGATCGGGCGCGGCTGCGTCTTTCGGCGAAACGATGGGTGCTGTGCCGACGTCGGGCCACGCGACGGCCAGCGTCGGGTCGTCCCAGCGCACGGCGCGCTCGGTGGCCGGTGCGTAGTAGGTGGTGGTCTTGTAGAGGAAGTCGGCGCTCTCGCTGGTCACGACAAAGCCGTGCGCCAAACCAGGCGCGATCCAGAGCTGGCGGCGATTCGCCTCGCTGAGCTCCATGCCGACCCAGCGGCCGAAAGTCGGGCTGCCGACGCGGATGTCGACCGCCACGTCGAACACCGCGCCCTGCACCACGCGCACCAGCTTGCCCTGCGCCGCATCGCCGTGCTGGTAGTGCAGGCCGCGCAGCACGCCGCGCGCCGAGCGCGAGTGGTTGTCCTGCACGAAGCGCACGTCGAGGCCGGTGGCCAGCGCGAAGCTGCGGTCGCTGTGGCTTTCCATGAAGAAGCCGCGCTCGTCGCCGAACACCTTCGGCTCGAGCAGCAGCACGCCTTCGATAGCGGTCTTCGTGACTTGCATGGTCAGTACACCGTGTCGCGGAGCACACGCATCAGGTAGTGGCCATAGCCGTTCTTCAGCATCGGCCGGGCCAGCGCGCCGAGCGCCTCGGCGTCGATCCAGCCGGAGCGAAAGGCGATCTCTTCCGGGCACGCGACCTTGAGCCCCTGGCGCTTCTCGAGCGTGGCGATGAACTGGCCGGCCTCGAGCAGGCTGTCGTGCGTGCCGGTGTCGAGCCACGCATAGCCGCGGCCCATGATCTCGACGTGCAGTCTTTTCTCGTTCAGGTAGCAGGCGTTGAGGTCGGTGATCTCGAGCTCACCGCGCGGCGAGGGCTTGAGCTCGGCCGCGATGTCGCACACCGTGTGGTCGTAGAAGTACAGGCCCGTGACGGCGTAGTTGCTCTTCGGCGCAACGGGCTTTTCCTCGATGCTGAGCGCACGGCCGGCGCTGTCGAAGCTCACCACGCCGTAGCGCTCGGGGTCGTGAACGTGATAGGCGAAGACCGTGGCGCCGGCGTCGCGGTCGCTGGCGGTCCTGAGCAGCGTCTGGAAGTCGTGGCCGTGGAAGATGTTGTCGCCGAGCACGAGCGCGCTCGGCTGCCCGGCCACGAACTGCCTGCCGAGCGTGAACGCCTGCGCCAGCCCGTCGGGGCTGGGCTGCACGCAGTAGCTGATCGAGAGGCCCCACTGGCTGCCGTCGCCCAGCAGTTCGGCGAAGCGGGGCGTGTCTTGCGGCGTGCTGATGACCAGCACCTCGCGGATGCCGGCCAGCATCAGCGTGCTCAGCGGGTAATAGACCATCGGCTTGTCGTATACCGGCAGCAGCTGCTTGCTGAGTGCGCGCGTGGCCGGGTGCAGCCGGGTGCCGGAGCCGCCGGCGAGGATCAGGCCTTTGCGGGGCGCGGCGGTGGAAGACGAAGCAGAAGGCTGGGGCATGGGGTCAGTTCCGGTCGAGCATCTCGACCAAGGTGCGCTCGACGCCCTGCTGCCACGGCGGCAGCCTGAGGCCGAAGGCGCGTTGCACGCGTGTCGTGTCGAGGCGCGAGTTGGTTGGCCGGCGCGCCGGCGTGGGATAGGCCGACGACGCGATCGGCTTGACGGCCTCCGGCGCCACGCGGATGGCGTGGCCGCGCGCGCGTGCGAACTCGATGGCCAGCTTCGCGTAGTCGTGCCAGCTGCACTCGCCACCGGCGACGACGTGATACGTGCCGGCGAGTTCCGGCCGGGCCTCGAGGCTGCGCAGCATCAGCGCGGTCGTGTCGGCCAGCAGCTCGGCGCCGGTGGGCGCGCCGATCTGGTCGGCCACGACATTCAGCGCGTCGCGCTCGGCGGCCAGCTTCAACATCGTGCGCATGAAATTGCCACCGCGCGCCGCGTAGACCCAGCTCGTGCGCAGCACGAGATGCCGGCAGCCGCTGGCACGGATCGCGTCTTCGCCTTCGAGCTTGGTGAGGCCGTAGACGCTGAGCGGGCCGGTCGGCGAGTCTTCCTTCCACGGTGTGCTGCCGCTGCCGTCGAAGACGTAGTCGGTGCTGTAGTGAACGAGCGTCGCGTTCGATGCCTGTGCCACACGTGCCAGCACGGCAGGCGAGCCGGCGTTGATGGCGCGCGCAAGCTCGGGCTCCGATTCGCAGCGATCGACAGCCGTGTGCGCCGCTGCGTTGACGATGATCTCGGGGCCGATGCGCTGCACCAGCGCTTCGAGCGACTCGGGCCGGGTGAAGTCGGCCCGGTTCGCGTCGCCTTCGAACGGGCTCGAGACGATGACTTCGCCCAACGGTGCCAGCGCGCGCTGCAGCTCCCAGCCGACCTGCCCGTCGGCGCCGAACAGCAGGATCTTCTTCATGCGGCAGCCGTGCGGCCGGCGTAGTTCGCATCGAGCCAGTCGCGATACGCGCCGCTCTGCACGCGGCTCACCCACTCGCCGTTGGCCAGGTACCAGGCGACGGTCTTGCGCAGGCCGGTCTCGAAAGTCTCGGCCGGCCGCCAGCCGAGCTCCTTCTCGATCTTGCGGGCGTCGATCGCGTAGCGGCGATCGTGCCCCGGCCGATCGGTGACGAAGGTGATCAGGCGCTCGTACTTGCCAGCGGCATCGGGCCGCAGCTCGTCGAGCAGCGCACAGATCGTGCGCACGATGTCTATGTTGCGTTTCTCGTTCCAGCCGCCGACGTTGTAGGTCTCGCCCACCGTCCCGCGTGCGAGCACCTCGCGCAGCGCGCTGCAGTGGTCGTTGACGAACAGCCAGTCGCGCACCTGCCGGCCGTCGCCGTAGACCGGCAGCGGGCGGCCCGCCAGCGCATTGACGATCGTCAGCGGGATCAGCTTCTCCGGAAAGTGCAACGGCCCGTAGTTGTTGGAGCAATTGGTGGTGACCACCGGCAGGCCGTAGGTGCGGTGCCAGGCGCGCACCAGATGGTCGCTCGCGGCCTTGCTCGCCGAATACGGGCTGCTCGGGTCGTACGGGTGCTGTTCGGTGAAAGGCGCGTCGCCTTCGTGCAGCGAGCCGTAGACCTCGTCGGTCGACACGTGATGAAAGCGGAAAGCCGCCTTCTCCTCGCCCTCGAGCGCCGACCAGTGCGCGCGTGCCGCCTCGAGCAAGGCGAACGTGCCATCGATATTGGTGCGCACGAAAGCGCCCGGCCCGTGAATGCTGCGGTCGACGTGGCTCTCGGCCGCGAGGTGAACGACGGCGCGCGGCCGGTGCTCGGCGAACAGGCGACCCAGCAGCGGCCGGTCGCAGATGTCGCCGTGCACGAACACATGGCGCGCGTCGCCGGCCAGCGGCGCGAGGTTCTCGCGATTGCCGGCGTAGGTGAGCGCGTCGAGATTGACCACGCCCTCGCCGCCGGTGGCGAGCCAGTCGAGCACGTAGTTGGAGCCGATGAAGCCGGCGCCGCCAGTAACGAGGATCATGAATGCTTGCCGGTGGCCGGCCGATGACGGCGAAAGCGCGGGATTCTACGGAGCGTCGCTCGGCCGGCCGGCCGATGCGCGCACCCCAGGCACGGGGGGTCGAGACCGGCGCGCGATGGGCGGTCTGTCAGCCGCCGACCAGCAGCCCGGCGCTCACCGCCAGCAGCGTGAGCGCGACGGCCAGCGCGAGCAGGCGGCCCAGACGCAACGGCTCGTCGGCCAGATCGAGCGCGGCGAAGGTGGAGTCGGGAAACTGCATGGATCCACGATACGGCGAACGACGCCGCCGCGCATCCACCGGGCGACGGACGAAACCGCAAAACGGGATTCCGCCACGCACGTGGTCCCACGAGCTTGCGCTAGCACCCCGCCGCCGCCGATCCGTCGCACTCAGGGCGGTCACGTGCAAGCCCGATCGGCACGGCGGCATCGACGCGTGGCTGAAGGCCGGGCTGCCGCGCCAGCGGATCGGCGACGCTGGCGCGGCGGCATCGCCGCAGCTCGGCGCCGGCCATCCCCTCGAACGATGAAGCGGCTTGCCGCGGCAGCCCGAAACCCCGCAGCAGTGCGAGACTCGCTGTTCCGCCCGGCAGGGCGACCCGGCGCGTTCCGGCTATGGAGAATCCCACCCTGATCGGCGCCTTGCAGCGCCTGCTCCCGCGCAGCGGCGCTTTGCCCGAGGCCGTGGTGCACGAACTGCGGCAGGCGCAGCTGGGCAGCATCATGTCCAGAGCCACGGCTGCGACCGTGACCTCGACCGCATTCGCGGCCGTGCTCGCGGTCTACCTCGCGCCAGCCGTCGGTGCCGGCTTCGCCGGGCTGTGGCTGGCGCTCAAGGTGGCGGCCGCACTGCCCCGCTTCTTCCTCTCGCTGTTCGCCTCGCACCCGGCCATACGCGACCGTGGCTCGCGCGTCGCCACGTTCCTGCTGCTCTCGCTGGCGCTCGATGCGGCGGTCTGGGGCCTGCTCTGCGTCTGGGTCGCCTTCGGGCCCCGCGAAACCGTGGCGGTGATCATCGCTTCGCTCGCGAGCGTCGCGCTGGTCTCGACATACACCCTGCAAGTGGACATCAAGGCGACGCTCGCCTACGTCGTGCCGCTGATGCTGCCGATGGCCGCCGTGCTGCCGTTCCGCGAAGACGCCATCGGCCTGCTCGGCGCGGCCGGGGCGGCACTGGTGGTGCTGCAGACGGCTGTCGCAGCCGTCGCCTCGCAGCGCCGGCTCACCCGCGAGGTGGTGGCGACGCACGATCTCGCCGAGTCGAACCGGGCCCGCGGAGATGCGCTCGACGTGGCTGCGGAGTCGAAGAGGCAACTCGAAGTCGCGCTGCTCCAGGTGCAGCGGCAGAGCGCTGTGAAAGACGTGTTCCTCGGCACCATGAGTCACGAGCTGCGCACGCCGCTGCACGGCATCCTCGGGCTCACGCGGTTGGTGCAACGCCAGACGCACGACGCTGAGTCGCTCGGCCGGCTCAAGCTGATCGAGTCTTCGGGCACGCACCTGCTCGAGCTCGTCGGTGCCCTGCTCGACACCTCGCGCATCCAGTCGGGCCACCTCGAGCTGCACGTGGCGGCATTCGACCTGCTGGCCGAGCTGCGCACGCTGGTCGCGCTCTACGCAGAGCGCGCCCGCGAAAAGGGCATCGTGTTCGACCACGACCTGCAGCTCGGTGAAGCATGCTGGATCGACGCCGACGCGGCACGCCTGCGCCAGGTGCTGCACAACCTGCTCGGCAACGCCTTCAAGTTCACCCAGCGCGGGCTGGTGCGATTCAAGGCTTCGCGCGAGGGTGATGTCCTGAAGTTCGAGGTGAGCGACACCGGCCCGGGCATCGCCGCCCAGGACCTGCCCTTCATCTTCGAAGCCTTTCGCCAGACCGCCGACAGCGCGGCGCGGCCTCAGGAAGGCACCGGCCTCGGCCTGACCATCGCGCTCGAACTCGCGCGCGCCATGGGCGGCGAAATTGCCGTCAGCAGCACGGTCGGCGTCGGCAGCCGTTTCGACTTCACCATGCCGCTAAAAGAGCTCGAGCCTGCGCAGTCGGAGATCCGGCGCGAGATCTCGAACCGGCCGGCACCACGACCGCGGCCCGGCTATCGCGTGCTGCTGGTCGAAGACAACGACGTCAACGCACTCATCGCCATCGCGCATCTCGAGCAGCTCGGCATGCAGACCACGCGTGCCCACCACGGCAAGCAGGGCGTGGAGATGACGTTCGCCAGCCCGCGCCCGAACCTCGTGCTGATGGACTGCCGCATGCCGGTGATGGACGGCCCGACCGCCGCGCGCGAGATCCGCAAGATCGAGCACTCGCTCGGCGCGCCGCGCGTGCCGGTGGTGGCGCTCACCGCCTCACCCACCGACGACGACAAGCGCGAGTGCTTCGCTGCGGGCATGGACGGCTTCCTGAGCAAGCCGTTCACCGAAGCGCAGTTGCTCGACGCCATTCGCATCTACATCGAGGCCGCGACCGACGTGCGGATGCGCAATCACCCGCTCTACGACCTCGCCCGCTCGCTAGACGACAGCCTCGACGACGTTCCGCAGACGCCGCTCCACTGAGACGCGGATGTCGGCGTGGCGGGTGCCCGTCATGAAGTCGAGCAGCGCGTGGTTGGAATCGCGCCAGTCGTTCTCCACCGTGGCCACGTCGAGCCCCAGCACGCGGTGCGGCAAGTCGCCCGCGTAGCCCAGCTGCACCAGCCTGCCGTCGGCGTGAATGTCGCGAGCGCCGAGCTGCTCGTAGGCACGCACCAGGCTCGGCTTGCGGGCGCCGATCATCAGCAGCCCCACGCCTTGCTCGATGCAGAACAGGTAGGCGGCCTTGAACAGCGCGAGCCGCACGAACGGGTCGGCGCCCCGCACGGCGGCCAGGCGCGTCATCTCGGCGCGGGCGCAGCCGCGGTAGGAGGCAGGGAGTTCGACATAGCGGTCGATCTGCAACTGCGTGCCGTTCAGGCTGGTGGCCTGCGCACGCATGGTGCCGACGACGCGCCCCGAGATCTTGTCTTCGCACAGGTAGACGTGGGTCCACGGCGAGCTGTCGATCGCGTCGGGTGCGGCCAGCTGCGAACCGAAGGCCGGATCGTGGTGCCCGTACGCCTGGGCGCGCACTTCGCAGGCGGCCAGCAGGTCTTCGTGGGTTTCAGCGGGGCGCAGGGTAAAGCTGAGGGACTCGTCGGTCATGTGGCCTCCTTGGCGACTTAGGTGATTCGGCTGGCCACCGCGACGCGGTCGTAACGTTCGTGACCAATTCCCGGCGCCAGACTAACAAAGCGTTCCGCTTTGTCAAATCTTCACGGGGCGGAATCGCAACGAGCCTTGCAAGCGCTGCGCCCATTTGGCAGCGACAGGGGGAATCACCGACAGGGTCTACGCGAAGCGCTTGCCTTGCACGAGCCGCTCGATCGCGTCGCCCAGCGCGCGGTGCTCGCACGGCTTGGGCAGGAACACGTCGTAGTCCCGAAAGCCCGAGCGCACGTCGTGCTCGCTGCGGCTGGTGTGCATGGCGATCGGCCAGCCGCGGGTCTTCGGATCGCTGCGCAGTGCCCGACCGACCGCCAGGCCGTCGAGACCGGGCATGTCGACGTCGAGGATCACCGCGTCGAACTCTTCGTGACGCGAGGCTTCGAGCGCCGCCAGGCCGCTCTCGACCGACTGCACGCTGAAGCCGCGTTCCTCCAGCGCCGCCGCCACCAGCAGTTGCGCCAGCGGCGAGTCGTCGACGGCGAGGATGCGCAAGCAACGGGTCGGTGTGGCGGGCCGCATGCGGGCGAGGTTAGCGACGAGCGAGGCCGGCGAACAGGGGGCCATCGCGGCCACGGGCGGTCTGCGGAAAAATGCGGCAGACCGTCGGGTGGCTGCTGACGACAGGCGCCGCGCAGACTTCCACCCAAGTTGTTCACAGGGTTGCGAACAGGCTGGGGCTGGAAAAGAAATTTTGCGGGTCGTTCGGGCTTTCGAGGAGCAGACACCTCCCCTGCGCTGCGCATGATCGGCCATGAACGAACGCATCGTCCGCATCGGCGGCGCTTCCGGCGCCTGGGGCGACAGCCCGATGGGCCCCGAGCAACTGCTCGCCGCCGGCGTCGACTACCTCGTGATGGATTTCCTCGCCGAGGTGACGATGTCGCTGCTGGCGAAGGCGCGCCTGAAAGATGCCGAGGCCGGCTTTCCGCCCGACTTTGTCGCCTACCTGAAGCCGCATCTGGCGGCGTTGCGGAGCGGCCGCGTGCGCGTGGTGAGCAACGCCGGCGGCGTGAATCCGCGCGCGTGCCAGCGCGCGCTCGAAGCCGCGGCCGAAGCGGCCGGCGTCGAGCTTCGTGTCGCCGTGGTCGAAGGCGACGACCTGTTGCCGCGCATCGACGAAATGCGTGCAGCAGACGTGCGCGAGTGGCGCTCGGACGCACCGTTGCCGGCTCGCCTGCTGAGCGCCAACGCCTACCTGGGCGCACTGCCGATCGCACGTGCGCTCGCCACCGGTGCCGACGTGGTCGTCACCGGCCGCTGCGTCGACAGCGCGCTGGCGCTCGGCATCCTGATGCACGAGTTCGGCTGGCAGGCGCATGAGTTCGACCTGCTCGCCGCCGGCAGCCTCGTCGGCCACCTGCTCGAATGCGGCCCGCAAGCCGTGGGCGGCCTGTTCACCGACTGGGAGAGCGTGCCGGGCTGGGACCGCATCGGCTACCCGATCGCGGAGTGCCGCGCCGACGGCCGCTTCGTGCTGACCAAGCCGGCCGGCAGCGGCGGCCTGGTCTCGCCGGCGGCTGCGGCCGAACAGGTGCTCTACGAAGTGGGCGACCCGGCGGCCTATCTGCTGCCCGACGTGAGCGCCGATTTCTCGCAGGTGGGCATCGAGCCGGCCGGCATCGACCGCGTGCTGGTGAGCGGCGCGCGCGGCCGGCCGCCGACGGCGCAGTACAAGGTCTCGGCCACGTACCAGGAAGGCTTTCGCGCCGTCGCGCTGCTCTCGATCGTGGGCATCGACGCGGTGCCCAAAGCCGAACGCGTGGCCGAAGCACTCGTGACGCGTGGGCGCACCCGCATGGCCGCTCGGGGCCATGCCGACTTCTCGGCCGTGCACGTCGAAGTGCTCGGCGGCGAAGCCAGCTACGGCAAGGCGTCGCGCGCGCGGGCCGCCCGCGAGGTGGTGCTCCGGCTGGTCGTGGAGCATGGCGACGCGAAGGCGCTCGACGTCTTCGCGCGCGAGATCGGATCGGCCGGGCTCTCGTTCTCGGCAGGGATCACGAGCCTGCTTGGTGGCCGGCCCAAGCCTGCGCTCGTGGTGCGGCTGTTCACTTTCTTCGTCGACAAGGCGAGCCTGGCCGCGCCGACGGTGACCCTCGGCAGCGGCGAGGCGATGCAGGTGCCGCTGGCCGTGGCGTCGGGCGCTGCGCTCGCCGAGCCGATGGCGTCGTCGCAGTACGCCGATGCCGATAGCGGCGCTTCGCCGACGAACGAGCCCATGGTCGAGGCACCGCTGCTCACCGTGGCCCACGCGCGCTCCGGCGACAAGGGCGACTCATCCAACATCGCCATCTTCTGCCGCCGCCCCGGGTACATGCCGCACCTTCGACGAGTGCTCACCGCCGAGCGCATGGCCGCGCACTTCGCCGAACTGGTCGCAGGGCCTGTCGTCCGCTACGAGGCGCCCGGCCTGCACGCCTTCAACTTCGTGATGGAGAACGCGCTCGGCGGCGGCGGCATGGCCTCGCTGCGCATCGACCCGCTGGGCAAGGCCTACGGCCAGCGCGCGCTCGAGATGATCGTGGCCGTGCCCGCGTCCTGGCGAACGAAGCTGGCCTGACCGTTGGCAGTCAGGCCGGCGCCGGCGCCGGCACGAACACGCAGTCGTAGCCGCGCACGGTCTGGAGGAAGCGCGGCAGCAACGGGTCGGGTTCGGCGACCTCACCCTGAACGCCGTCGAGCGCGCGGCTTCGGGCCGCGCCCAAGGGGGCAACGCGACGTTGGCCGCTGCCTGCACCGACGCCCGCGTCGTCGCCATGGGGCTGGCCGCAGGCCGCGGACTTCAGAGTTCCAGCACCAGCCGTGCGCCGCGAGCGCGCGAGCAGCAGGCCATCATGCGGTCGTTCGAACAGCGCTCGCTGCGCGTCAGCACCACGTCGCGGTGATCGACATCGCCAGCCAGCACGCGCACTTCGCAGGAGCCGCAGAGGCCCTCCTCGCAGTCGCTCTGCACGTCGATGTTGGCGGCCCGCAGGGCGGCCAGCAGCGTTCGGTCGGCCGGCACCTGCACCACCACGCCGGAGTCTTTCAGTTCGACCTCGAAGGCATGCTCGCGCGACGGGTCGAGCGTGCCCCGGGTGGAGACGAAATGCTCCACGCGAACCGCATCGGCCGGCCACGCGACGCTGCTTTCCGCCAGCGCCTTGAGCAGCCGGGGCGGCCCGCACCCATACACCTGCGTATCGACGCGTGGGGTCGCGAGCAAGGCCGCAAGGTCGCAGCGCCCACCCTCTTCGCCGCAATGCAGATGCAGCCGATCACCGTGCAGCGCCACGAGCTCATCGACCAAGGCCATCGCGCTTCGACGGCGGCCGCTGTAGTGCAGCGCGTAGTCGATGCCGAGCGTGCGCGCCCGCCGCGCCATGGCCGCGATCGGCGTGATGCCGATGCCACCAGCGATGAAGATCGCACGCGGCGCGGCCTCGTCGAGCCGGAAGTGGTTGCGCGGGCCACGGATCTTCAGCGTGCCGCCGGCGCGAACGGTGTCGTGGAGCCAGGCCGAGCCGCCGCGCCCGGCCGCTTCACGCAGCACCGCGATCTCGAGCGCGGCCGTGTCTTCCGGGTCGCCGCAGAGCGAGTACTGGCGCGAACGATCCGGCGAGCCGCATTCCACGTCGATGTGCGCGCCGGGCGCCCAGCGCGGCAGGGTGCGTTTGTCGTGCGCCACGAGCCGCAGCCGCACGACGTTCTCGGCTTCCTGCGTGACCCGCTCGACCACGAGCGTGCGCGTGATCGCATGTCGCGAAGGTTCGCCGATGCGTACCGCCACGGGCGCCGCATCGTGCGCATCCGGCCGGCGCTCCGGATTCATCGCCGGGTTCCACTCGACCCACAGATGCTCGGGCCCGCGGAACGAGGTGTTGGGCACGTAGCTGAAGGTCTGCTCGGCCAGCCGCATGTGCGGCAGGCGGCGCGTGAACTCGGCCAGGAAGATCTGCATCTCCATGCGCGCCAGGTTCTTGCCCATGCACTGGTGCGAGCCGTAGCCGAAGGTGAGGTGGTCGCTGGCGTTTTCGCGCCGGATGTCGAACAGGTCGGCGTCCGCGAACTGGCACTCGTCGTGGTTCGCCGACGAAGTGACGATGAGCAGCCTGGAACCCGCCGCGATGTCGACGCCACCGACCGTCGTGTCTCGCGTGACCAGCCTGCGCCAGGCGGCGATCGAACCGTTGTGCCGCAAGCATTCCTCCACCGCATTCGGGAGCAGGGCCGGGTCTTCGCACAGCTCGCGCCACGCCGCCGGGTGCTGCAGCAGCAACTTGACGGCGTTGGCCGACGCGTTGGCCGTGGTCTCGTGCGCAGCCACGATGCCGGCCATCATCATCGAGTGCAGGTAGGAGTCGGTCACGACCTCGGGGTGCTCTGCCTGCTGGCGGATGCCGAACGGCATCCAGCCCTCGCCGCCCGGGTCGCGCCGCATCTTTTCGAGCACCTTGCCGGCGAACTGCCAGAAGTTGCCCACCGCGTGCGCCACCGCCACCTGCTCTTCCGGCTTCGGCCGGCCCCAGGTGTTGACGGTGTGCGCGATCGAGTAGCGGCGCAGCGTCTCCATGTCTTCCTCGGGCACGCCGAGAAAGTGCAGCGCGACCGTGAGTGGAACCTCCCACAGCATCTCGTCGACGAGGTCGGCGCGGCCCGCGTCGATGAAGCGGTCGACGTACTCGCGTGCCAGCCGGCGCACCAGCGGCTCATGACGCACCAGCGCTTCGGGCGTGAACGGACCCATGAGCAGACGGCGTCGCGGCATGTGCGCCGGTTCGTCTTCGTTGACCAATGTGCGCGCCATGCCATAGCCGTACGACGCGAGCACTGCGTTGGCTTCGGCGCCGGTGGGTGTGATCTTCTCGAGCGCGATCGACGGGCTGAAGGTGAGGTTGTCTCTGAAGATCGCACGGATGTCGGCGTAGCGCGTCACCACCCAGTAGCCGAGCCGTGGGCTGAAGAACACCGGCTCCCGCTCGCGCGCCCAGCGCACGTACTCGGGCGGGTCTTGCTGGTAGCCGTCACCGAACGGGTCGAACTCGGCAGCGGATGCACTCACGGGGCAGGTGCCGGCGACCGGGCACCCTGACGGCGGGTTCGAACTGCTCATGGATGCACATCGTAGAGGCGTGGCCAGCGCAACGCTTGCTCAACAACTCGCCGGGAACCAGGCGGGCTGGGGCTTGCGTTGGTGGAAGAAGCGCAGTTCGACAAGCGCAACGGCCGCATCATGAATCCGAGCCTCGCCGAGTACCAAGTTCCGGCGCACAGGGACGTGCCCGAGATCGATGTGATCTGGACCGACATGGAAGGCGCATTCGAGACCTCCCGATCACGCTCGACAAGCTGCTCCGATAGCGAACACCGGATGTGACGACCCGCGCCTGATCCATCTCATGCCTGGAGCCGATCGCACAGACGGTCACAACCCCAGACGGACCAACGGCCTGCATGATTCGAAATTCATGCAAGCCGTCGGCTTTCTTAAGGTTTTGGTGGGCCCTGAGTGACTCGAACACTCGACCTACGGATTAAGAGTCCGCCAATACCGGACGCTAAGGCTACGCTGAACAAGCGGCGATTTCAGCGAGCTGATTGTGTGTGGCCGGGCATTGCCCGATATTGGCATGAGGCGAGGTTATTCGAGCCGCGCATCTGAGAGTTTGGCCCGCAGGCGCGCTTG
>Ga0209512_1003825_pt1 | contig 13812 bp, 16 predicted proteins | sample frozenSSSSmetaG_FD_184142 | JGI IMG/M metagenome (GOLD analysis project Ga0209512, IMG submission 184142) | Glacier valley bacterial and archeal communities from Borup Fiord, Nunavut, Canada, to study Microbial Dark Matter (Phase II) -... | ecosystem: Environmental > Aquatic > Freshwater > Ice >... | reverse complement strand
AGTTGTGATCCCTGTATACTCGTAAACGAGGCCGAAGCCTCAACGACAGCTCACCGAATTCAACAGGCGGACTGATGCGCGGGGCAATCTTGACAGGCGCAGTAGCCATCCAGGCCATCAAATTTACCGTTACTTTCCGTTACTTAGCTCTACACCTCCACCTCATCACTCAACGCGCAGTAGCGATGAGGACTGGAGAACTAACTGTTGGAGTTCGACTAGGTGGACAGGGTTTTCTGAATCTTGCGTCTCATGTGGATAAGGAAAGTGATGGATCTGGCGTTAGTCCGACGACCTCGAATCCATCTGCTCTAGGGGATCCAGTTCAATGTATAAGAAGAAGCTGCAGAACTTGTGCTCTGCTCATTTCATTCCTGTTCAATTATACTCGCTCACGTTTCACCGCTGTTCTTTACTCTCACCGGTCCACCCTTCCTTGATACCTTAGTTTGTGCCTCTTTTCCTCGCTTCAGCTGCCCCCATACGGTTCTCACCGGTCCAGGTCTCTTGATACATTGCATCCTTTCCCCGCTGCCGCAGGTGCTATACGGCTTTTGCCTCCTCCAATCTGCTCCTTCATCGTCCCGTCTTCCCATCCATTGCATCTCTTTGTGTCACTAGTGTCACTAGTGATCTTGCGGAGCGAAATTTATCAAGCAGCGTCCCTTGTTCGAGCCAACTATGGCAGAAGAAGAAGCGGCTGCAGCCGTCGTCGTTGTTGATGACACATCAGAGGAAGATGAGAGCGATTTAGACTCTGGCTGTGGCAGTGATATGTGAGTTTCGCCAGTAAGGCAGGCCCAAAGAATCTTTGACTAAAGCATCATAGTGGTAGTTCCACTACCTCGTTATCAGAGTCCTTTCGTAATTATCCGGATATTCACGGCAGAACCTACCCCAATTTTCCAGGTACCAGTTATTGGTATGAACTCTTCTCTATCAACGGAACAAACTAATCTCCTTCACAGGTTGCCAAATGACGAGGCTGCTCAAGAGACTCTTGATATAGGGTATTTGCTCACTCACTGATTTAGGCAGCCTTAATTCTGACCATTACTAGCCACAACATATTCACTTTGCTGCTCGACGACAAACTGTTCCTTGCGCCAATTGGAGACAATCCACAGGTCTGCATCCACTACTAAAGTTGACATCAAACCCTCTCCTAACAATCACTAAGAGAGTAATCGATATCGGTACTGGAACAGGCATCTGGGCAATGTGAGCCTCCTTCCTCTCCGCAAACCCAATGCAAGGTTACTAATCGCTCCCTAGGGACTTTGCCGACAAGTTCCCCTCTGCCCAAGTTACTGCCACAGATATCTCCCCCATCCAGCCTGAATGGGTCGCCCCTAACATCTTCTTTGTTATGGACGACGCGCAACTCGAGTGGACGCAGGCCTCTAACACCTTCGACTTTATACATGTCCGCGGGCTCTCGGGCTGTATATCCGACTGGCCCGCACTCTATTCCGAAGCTTTCCGCACCACAAAGCCCGGCGGCTGGCTCGAGAACGTCGAGATGGACATGCATCTCAAGTCTGATAATGGCAGCGTTAGCCCAGGACACATCTTGTTCGACTGGGCAACGCCGTTTATTGAGTCTGGAGATAAAGTTGGGAGGACATTTGACGTTGCGGGGAAGATGAAGGGGTGGATGGAGGACGCCGGCTTCGTCAATGTAACTGAGAAGAGGTATAAGATCCCGTTTGGGGGATGGAGTTCTGATCCAAAGGTAGAGAAGTTGGGGAGGTGGAATCAATTTTTCTACACCTTTGACTTGGAGGGATTTGTATTGTTGGTTTTGATAGAACGGATGAAGGTGTGTTCTCTTTTCGTTATTCATATTTACTAGTACTAATGACTGGGGTATAGTGGTCCTATCCAGAAGTCCAGATATATCTAGCTAAAGTTAGAGCGGCGTTACGTGATAGGGCAAACCAAGCATATTATGAAGTGTAAGTATCGCCTGGTACTTATTCTTGCAGTCAGCTGACGAGAGATGCGAAGCACCGCCGTTTACGGACAAAAGCCAAAAACACCCAAGTTCTGAAGATTCTTGAGATCTTCCATTACGCGTGGGCAGAAGCTGATATTGCTTGTTGGAACGGGACAGTATGATATTTTGGTTCAATAGACTATATCCGTAGGCTTAGAATATGATGATGCACTTTCCCCAACTTGATCAAAACTAGGTCTTCCAAATGAACTAGTCTCGTGCTCGGAAGTAGATGCACTATGTTGAATTGTGTCCGGTGCACTAATAGCTTGTTCTAAGTTCGCACTTGCAAGAGTTTGATACTTTTTATCCTCTCTGAGCATATCCTCTACCGCCTTGCATTCAAGACTGTCCAGCTCACGGCTTCGAGCATCAATTTCTTGGAGATCTTTGTTACGTCCTAGTTCATCGATAACCTGCTGTGCTTCCAGTCGTAGGCGCGAAAGCATTCGTGCGCAAATATTGTTGTGGAGTATATTAGCGAGTGATTCCGCTTCCGTCATGAATTGCTCAACTTTATTTGCACTCACTCGGACCCTATGGACAGCAGTATGTCGTAGTTGCGCTATCGAGTCGAGAAGCTCGTGAAAGGACTTTCCGAGCTCGCTTTGGATGGTTGCGATGGCTTGCATGACGGCGCCAATCTGGAGTATTCTGGAACTTGTAATGAGGACGCTCATGGCCGCAATCATGGTCCTAACTAACGGCTTCGGCACTGGTTGGTCCTCAGAGGAGTCGATGCAGGCAAGTGCTTTCCTGAGGTAATCGCTGAGGTATGTAGCGTGCTCGCGGGTGTCGTTAGGTCATGCGCCATGGCGCCTTTGTCACACTGGGCAATGCACACAAGCTCTGATCACTTGGCAAAGATTCAATCAAAACTCACGTGTGCCCAGCCTTGCGCATCATCTAGTGTTACGTGAGCTGCCTTCGTCCAACTAAGCTTTATTCGACATGGCGCCAAACGTCTTCCAAGATACCCTCCAACCTGGATCTTGTGCCCTTTAGAGTTGGTACATCCGTGCGTATTGGAAAATAAAACAAAACCACTGGCGTTCATACTTCTCACAAACATACCCACACGTTCTCGAAAACATACAGTATTACAAAGGGGGCTGCCGAGGCGCATTGGAAAGGCTATCCAAAGCACCCCTACCTACCCTGAAGAACTCATATGCCTCGGTTCTCAGCAACATAGCCCCCCCCCCGTTGAGTCCTTCGAGAACATCATCCCATCGCTTATCGCTCTCACCCATCGCCCGTAACCAAAACTGGTCCATAAAGTGTCTAGCATTGTGGTGTCGATCAACTATGTTCTCTCTATTACGCTGGATTTCTGGGAGTTCGCTGTGGTTTTCGAGTCTGCTTATTCGCATTCTCAGCACGACAGGTTGGTTGTTGGGCATTCAGGGGAAGAGTAGTATCAAGGGACAGGATGTTGAGAGTGGCCAAGATGTCCTCGCTGCAGGAGTGGTAAGTCTTTCGTGTCGTCTTGTGCATCTTATCTTGCGCATCAGATCTCTAATAGGGCGCTATATGTGCAGGACCCAGCTACGACACGACCTCAGAAAGCTGCAACTATAGCGGCATGCGAGCATGCGGTTATGAACCAAGATGTGGCCGCCGAGGGAGCGGTAAGTCTTTTGTATCGTCTTGTGCATCAGGTCTCTAATAGTGCGGTATGTGCAGGAACAAGCTATGACACGACGTCAAGAGGTTGTATCTGGGGGGGGAACCGAGTATAAGATTACGGAGTGGAACGAAAGGTCGTCAAAGGGCGAGTTCATATCCGGCGGAGCATCAGGGATTGTGGAACGCTTGCCGTCCGGCGACGTGGTTAAATCGCCATGGTCAGGTTCTCTTATTGCGCCTCTTACTGACAAGCGAGCATCGTGCGGTGGGCACGGAACTCTTGAGATTCTGAAAGTGACTCAAGTTCTTGAAGGAAATGGCATTCCATGCTGTCTAGTAGGGACGTCGGCTTTGATATACTATGGTGCGAATAGAACCAGATGCGTAAGTGAAGTCACTCTGTTGCGAAATGGCTCTAACAAAACCGAATAATAGGATTGGCATATCAGTGTCCAAACTCATCAGCTTCTCGATGCGTCCTCCCTTCTCCAATCTCACTCTTATACCGATGACTACATAACGGCTCGTCCATACGCCATTCAGCCCAGGTCTTTGACGCATACATACCCGCGCTTCAAGTGCAATGGAGTCAACATCTTCTTCCAACTTCTTCCATCAAAAGATTGTCACTTCGATTGCGAACCTTCGAACTTCGTGAGAAGTCAGAAAGGTCTCCCTTATCCAAAACTCGACGTGTATATTCAGAGCCTGATAGATACACATGATATGGTGGCCTTATGCGACATTGTCGATGGTACTGATGTTACCGAAGACTGGGGAGAGAAGAACCTTGACCTCAGTGGTATGACTGATGCCGATTGGATAAAGTGGAAGAACGATGCAATACGTGCTGAAGAGGGCTCATGGAACATTTTCTGTCTGGTCGAGACCACGGTAGTAAGTCGGAGCAAGACTTGGGAAGAAACCATACGGGGCAAAGAGAAACGACTCGGCTTTAAACATCCAAAGGAACTGTTCGCGACGAGGTTTCGTCTTCGTGGTAGTGAGGATCCATGGTTGAAGGATCGAGATGCGGTTTGAAAGGGGCAAAGTGGTGTCGAATACAGACTTCAAATTGGTGCGAAAAACTTAGCTAGGATAAAGTTCAGCCCATAGGTGTAGACCTGCTTTGAAATTCACCATCACTTCCACCTTGCAATCGCTGCTATCGTCGCCGTTGGGAAAAGACACATCGATAGCGCCAGTACCTATTGACATGCCCTTCCTCCAATTGCTGGCTTTCATAGCATCGTAGAGATATCCACAAAGCATGCCCCTCAAGTGTTCGACCGGTCATCTTTGCTTGCGAAATGGCTTTCCCAACCGACGAACATATGACGTACGGGGAATTATAGTTTTGGTTGATGTCGGGCAGACATTAATTTGAGAGACGGAGAAGATGTATTAGAGAAAGATGAAGAGTTTCTCAAAGGCTGGCAGGAGCTGCCCGTGACATTTGACTCTCCATCAGACTAGAAAGTGGCCTAAGCTGTGCAAGGAGAGATGATTCAAACTGGTTACGAAAAGCAACCTGATGGGATGGCTGTTGATTATATTTGCTTCCTCGGTAGCCTCCATGATGGGGTATATCGTGAAGCCTGCTGGACATGAGGGAAGGATGGCGTACTAATCGCTGAGGCCTGAGGCGTTAAATATCTTGCTGAAGCGCGAGTTGGGCCACGTCACGGGTACGTCGGCTGGGAACTGGCGGCTTATTCACCTGCTAGCCGCCGATACTGCTGCCTGGAACAATCCACTATATGGCCTGATCCACAAAGCAAACCATGCAGCTCATCCACCGATCCGATTTGTTTACCGTTCAACTCCCAACGTCTGGCCGCCCCCCTGTGATCTGCTTCTTATCTCACGATTGGTGGTTGGATAATGGCGTTGGGCATGGAACATCAATTGGTTTGCTGAAACGACAAACTCAATGAGTCACAATTGGTGGTTTAGACAGTTGGTGCAGCTGTGATTTGCTGGTCGCAGGTGCGACCCCACCCTCTTCTAAACGCCTGATCGCGTGAAGATGGGGCCGCGCGGGTTGCCACGCTTTGATGATGGATTCCGGTGCTCTACTTGTTTCTTTTTCTGTTGGGCTTGGGTGTATTTATAAAGCAATAGCCATTGCAGTCTCAAACATGTGTTTGCTAACGCCATCCTCATCGCATCTTGCAGTCTCAACATTCATGTGGCATGTTCTGGAACATCAGACGAAAAATGACTTGATATTGGGTAAGAACTGCCTAAGTACGCCGTTGTAGAGACACCCTGAGCCATCAACCGTTCTCCGTTTCCTTCTTCCATCAAGCGCCTCCTTCAAATGCACCAGGCCGACTCGGCCACTATCGGCTTGCTGAGCGAATCACATCGCATCGTGCCCCACCACTTGCAAAGTCCCGCAAAACCGCATTTTCCCTGCATGTGAACAACGGGGCAGCAGATACGAGTATGAGACATTTTATCGTCAAGCGAGTGCCGGCTTCTATCGGCTCAGCGCGACCCGTACGGGGAGGTACAGGCCCAAACGTTTGTCACTAGCACCTTCCTAGGCTTTCCGAGGTAGTAGCTTCTGCCACTGCGAAAGAGAGAGAAAAAAAGCGACAGGTTTGCTGATCTTGGAATCTCCAGCTTAATCCTTTTCTTCACCTGAAAATAGTCAACCAAGCACTCCCGATAAATGATAGATGGCCAGTATTCAAAGCCTAGATTTGTTTACCTCTCAGGTGGTGCTTAAACCCTTTGATGCTCAATCCTTTGAGGCTCAGCCCTTCGCGCCGCACGTAGGGCATTCGCCTCCTTTGATACCCTCGCCGTTGCATGTTTCGCAGGGAGACATATTTTTGTTTAATGGAGTGGAGAGGATATTGGTGGTACGATGCGCGACTCTAATAATTTTATTAATATTTTTCGAGATATACGGACAAAAGTGCTGTTGAGAGATGTCATCAACGGAGTTGCGAAGGGTTTAAATAATTTCAAATCCTGCCCCATTTGCCTCCGAGGGCATCTTCGGCTAATTATTCTTATGGATTTTAACAAATGTTGATTGGCTGGACGGGTGATTTGAAGATCGGATTACCCGGACGTCTCCACTTCCTTCGCTTTCTCGTCTCCGACCGTGATCAATCGCCCTCAGCATGTCGAACGATATGCGGCTACAATGTACCTGCTCTGCTTTCTTTCTGACGAGCGATGCATTTCGTGCTCACCTTGACGAATACCGAGTTAGTATTCAGTTACATGCAGGTACAGAACTGACTTTCTCCAGTCTCTCGAAGGATATTTGTCCGCTCAGCTGGAAATATACCGGTCCCACTCGAAAGCAAACGACGATGATCCAGATAGCGACGACCACGACCCAGATGTATATGAAGATGCCGAGAGACCTGGAATAAAGCATGATTGCGGTGGTAAAACATATAATTGTCCCCTCAAAGATTGCGATAGAAACGAATCATTCAAAACCCGACAGAGGCTTCGGAGGCATTTTGAGCAACGTAGGCCTTTGTCTTCCTCCTTCAAGCGCGCTTGTTAACTTTGATGCAGACGTCAAGTGCGAAGAGGTATGTGTGTGCTGTCAACACGTTTCAAGACGAGCCAGGGATTATATAAGACATGCCGAACGGCACCAGGACGTGGGTATGATCAAGACTACCTATATAAACCAGATGTGTGATGAGTTGCGCAAGCGGGCCGCCGACGAACTAGATCTTGCAGAGGGGGGACGTTTCTCCCACGTTGAGAGGAGCAATAAAAGAGCGCGCGAGGTGGGAGATGTAGGGTCAAGGACTTCAGGAGCTCAAAGCGCCAAGTTGCACAGGGTTGGTATCATGAACGAGCTCGGTTTTCAGCCTGCCAATGGTATTGACCCTCTTGAAATGTCTTCTCTGAGCTCACATCAAACAAGATCCATATACAGCCATCTCCTTCACGCAGTCGGCTACAGCACTTATGCCTCCCTCGAATGTTGCCGAAACTGTAGCCAGAGGCGGCTTTCCGAACATTTCAACAGAGGCGTTTTATCCCGGGTCTATCGAAGGACCAACCTCAGCTCCGGACGATATCGACTTCGATGCTCCCATAAATGGCATCATAAACTGGCCTGGATCATGGATGGGATGGATACAAGCAGAGAATACGGCTGGGAACATAGGGAGCGGAATACCTTAAGCGGTAATAACTATGCATTTTTACTTCCAATAGGATCTCTAAATACAAAGTTCATTCCGATTTTTTGGAATTTTCGGTTCACCAAGTCGCGCTCCATGTCCCCCACCTTTTGTATCAACTCTGGTGAGCTCGGAAGAATCATCTTTGGCCAGTTCTCGACTACATCGATTGTCGCAAATTCAAATGTGATCGCATACCCCTGCTTAATTTCGAAACCAATTCTAGCATCGAAAATTGTTCTGCGAGATATGTTAATACATGCGACTGCACTATAGAGCAACAACTTACAAGCCGCCGTCAGGAAATTCTTTCTCCTCGCATTGGCAGCCCACTTCACCCAGTGCAGATGGAGAAATTTCGTGCAATAACCTTATCCCCTTTGTAGTAGGCAAGAAATGGTGATGCGAGCCGCCGCAATAGCCAACTCGCGAACCCTTGGCCAACAGATGAACCGCTAGAGCCCGCCGTCCAGCCTTTGGACCACCCCTCCTGAAGCACAAGATATGGCCCGGGTATTCTATATATCTCAGGCAGTGTGCGAGAATGCAGGTCTCGTCGCCGAAGAAGGATTCCACGATAGATAGGATGCGCTGAAAGGCATTAGATAGATACCATAAATGTCTCGTTATACTCACCGTATTGAGGACGTGTTGTTTGCAAAAGTCCAGGCCATATTCCGAGAAAAACTCGAAGCCCCTCCTCTCCATTTCCTGGATAGCATCCCCAACCGCTAAGTCTTTCCAGTCCAAGAAGCCTTGTTTAAAAAGAGTCTCTTTCGCGACCTCTACGGAGTATGTTGCGGATGCCATAGGCGGTGGTGATCTGTCACTGTGTCAAAATGCAGCGGTACTCAAAGGGGATGAGGACTCAACTGCATTCTCTCGCAGGGTGTCATTTTACAACCTGATATGTCAAGCAGCAACTATACCAAGCTAAGGTCGTGGGGCCATTTTCTTAGTCAGATAAGAACATTTGGATCGCAAGGGCCGTTGTATGCCCAACACAGAGTGTGGCAAGCCGTCAGAGCATAACTGTTCCTTGCGCCACTTCACTGGGCGATATTTCATTATCTAACATCCTTATTTGTCCGCGGATCCTCCTTCGCTGCACAAATTTGATGGCCTGGATGGCTACTGCGCCTGTCAAGATTGCCCCGCGCATCAGTCCGCCTGTTGAATTCGGTGAGCTGTCGTTGAGGCTTCGGCCTCGTTTACGAGTATACAGGGATCACAACTTGTGATATTTACGACTACCAGAACTCCTGATCCTTCCATCGACAGGGACCACAACTTGTGATATCCTCCACATTTCTATAGCTACCACAACTTGTGATCTCTCCATGACAGGGACCCCAACTTGTGATATTTACGACTACCAGAACTCCTAATCCTTCCATCGACAGGGACCACAACTTGTGATATCCTCCACATTTCTATAGCCACCACAACTTGTGATCTCTCCATAACAGGGACCCCAACTTGTCGACTACTAGAACTCCTAATCCTTCCATCGACAGCTACCACAACTTGTGATCTCTCCATGACAGGGACCCCAACTTGTGATATTTACGACTACTAGAACTCCTGATCCTTCCATCGACAGGGACCACAACTTGTGATATCCTCCACATTTTTACAGCTACCACAACTTGTGATCTCTCCATGACAGGGACCCCAACTTGTGATATTTACGACTACCAGAACTCCTAATCCTTCCATCGACAGGGACCACAACTTCTTGTGATATCCTCGACATTTCTACAGCTAACACAACTTGTGATCCCTTATGTTTATCATCCTATCAGCTCCTCGCTATTCCCGCACACAATAGATTCGCTGATCTGTAAGACCTCTCTGCGATTCGGAACCATATATATAGGATGCTTCTTCCTCCCTTTCCAATGCCAGTCTAGTGACCATCAGGCCATCAAAGTTCTACTCCATAGCGACCACATCACTTTTGACGTGTACTATCATGGCCGAGATCTACAACACAGACCGTTTTGCGGTTCTCTACGCTGCGTCTCAAGCTCCTCCTGTGGAGAATCTTGGTCTTGCAGCGAGATATGTCGCCGCGCTATTCCAGCAAAACAATGTTCCTGCCGCGTTTCTAGGTGGATGGGCGGTTTATCTGCGAGGTAGTGGGCGATCAACCAATGACGTGGATATGACCGTTCGATCTACAATGACCCACCTGATTCAAATCCTGAGGTTTCAGCCACGGTAAGGGTTCGCACGAATATCTTTACTTGAATTACGATTAATAGATATACAAGATTAAGCATTCCTCGACAACATGGAGCTACCTCTGTTCAAGTATTTGTCCACACTGGTGGAGACTGGGATTCGGGTTATGCCGCCATACCCATAAGCGTAGACATCATCATCCATGGTAAGCTGAAGATTCCCAGAATGTAACGGTTGGCGTTGTTCATGCTGAAAATCGAAGGTAACCTCGGTGCGCCGGCGAATCTCCCTAACGGAACTGAATCCATCAATCCTGCCTTCACAACCCAAGGGACTGACCCTGTCCGGGTTATCGATCTCCGTCACCAATTTGCCGCCAAGCTCTCAGCCTATTATGACCGGCAGTCTAATAATGACTACAGCGATATCTATTTTCTATTTGCGAACAATGCTGATGCTATATACGACTTCAGTCACCGACTCAATCTTCAACATCGGCAGCGTTTTGCTGACGTCTACGCCGCTAACAATTCTTCAGAGCCGGCGTGGATAAATTACGTCAGACAGATCCTCAAACTCTGATGGAAATGCACCTGGACCGTTTGTTTCAGTCGAGGAAAAGTGGCGCTATGATGAAACAGTCGATGACCTCTTCTCAAAAAGTATTTTCCCCACAGTTGAAGATTTGGCAGGTGGTGCCATCATACAGGGTTGTTGGGCTGGACACTATACAGAAGCGCAAACTATTGTCCATGATCAAGCACTTGTATTCAAGGAACTGGAGTTAAAAGCGGAGAGCCGAATAATTCCCCATACTCATATATCTTTTTGATCAAAGTGCTTTACCTTTGTCACAAAGTTGTGATCACGTGCCTACATGCGTTTCGCTCACAGATGGAATCCATCAAGATTTGGTGGGTTACCGTGACATTCTCACTGCGACACGTGTTTTACGACCAGCAAAAACGAACTGTCACAAATCCAGGAACCTTCAATCTCACACACCGCCCGTTTCGTCAAAGCTGATGATTTAATTCATATATTCGTGGACGTGGTCCTCAAGAATACACGATGGGGATGGAAGCATGATCTCGTGCTTTTCAGTGACCGCGACGATTCCCACGTTATGCCACGTACAATGCCGTCGATACTTAGCAGGCAGCGAGCCTTGTGACAACAAGGCTCACCTCGCACTCCAATGTTCTCAAGCGCCTACGCTTGAAATTGCTTGATATCTCGTGTAGAATTGGTGGCGTCTTTACATCCGAACGCTCAAAATCGATCAGCATTAACTTGCTTGTCTTTGGATCACGAAGCACATTCGCCGGCCGAATATCACCATGTATTATACCATTAGTTACCAATCTCTGCTCCATCGCGAGAACTTCTTCCCTAGTGGCTCGATCTAAATCAGAGAGAGACTCGCCCTCCAACGCTGTTCCTCCCCAGGACATAAACAGCATGCGCACAATATAGACCCTTAGATCCAGATAGTACGGGCGACCCAGATCGACACTACCCAGATACACTGGGGTGGTGGTGCCTTGGAGAGGTTTTAAGCGTTGGTACACTTGGGCTTCACGATTGGCTTCGGGAGTAAATGATTCGACCGTTCCTTTCGCCACGAAGGTATAGCCATGTGATGTCAACGTCATCTTAAACAATGCGCCGCGCGTGCCTTGCTTCCCGAGTGGCTGGCAACCTTCGTCAAGGCTTCTTTCCAGTTGTCGACACATTTGCTGCATGAAGCCCATGTGGTCGAAAGTATGGCGGTTGCCTGTCCCAGGCCTCCGATGAGAGATAATGTTGGGACACGCCTCGTCGAGGTAGCCACTCATGACAATACCCAGTAAACAGCGTTGTGTGCAGTATTCTCTGCCACCACCGCCGTCTCCTCTGCGTTCCTCTGCCTTTCTGCTTGTATTGGAACGTAACTGTCTCATAGTCTGGAATTGAGTGGGAGGCTTGCTGGGTGTCTCCGCATCAGAGCCATCGGACGGACTTGACGAACTTTGCGAGTGTTGAAAGTCCTCCGCATTGTCATTGCTACAGCCACCGCTGAGTTTTCGGCCTTTCCTAGGTCGTAATTTATATGAGGATCGATCTAGTAGTCGCACTCTTGTCTTGAACGCCGAAGGAGACGGCGTTAAGGCTCGTTCTTCCGGCGGGATCTGGCGCAAGATTTCTTCGTGGTCGATAGTCGCTCTGTGCGCTGCTGCGAGCGCATCGTCCCGCCACTGCTGGCTACGTACTGTTGACCCGAGCGCTAGGATGCAAATAGTGAGAGCCAAGCTTATGGATGTGTGAGCAAGCGATACTACACCATCATCTAGCTCAGCATCGATACCAGGAACCCAGAGATGATAATAAAGCACGTCAGGTTCGCTCTCCCGAATTTGCAGCATGACACATGCTTCCCCTGTAGTGAACCAACTATATTCCAGGCCGCATTCCAGCATATAACTGTACGTCTGCGTCATGACTGCGCAAACTAGCCATTCTGAATTGTATATGAAGCGCGGATCCAGGACGTCAGTTCTCTCTGCACCAGGAGCTGCTCTGTTTGGAATGGTGGCACGATTGATGACGTCCTCAAGCAGGTTCATTGATCCTTGATCTGCTCTCTGGAGACCCGCTCGCAAGTTACTCACAGAGAGCTTATGAGCAGCTTTATATTCGATGATCATGCAAAGCTTTCTTGCGCCGTCCGCTTCCTGATAAACACAGATCTGATCGGCCTGTCGAGGTCTTGAGACAGGGTTTGAATATGATTGCCTCTGAGAGATTCGGAGCGCGCGTAGACCTTGCTGTACCTGATCATCCAACTCGTCAAGTGTATTTGCGTGGTTCTCGAATATAATGCCATACTTCAATCCCAAGTCTTTCGTCGCAGCATCACTTTCTTGAAGCTTAGATATGATACTTGCGACTGGCCCTTCAACAGCTAGACGCTGGTATGTCTCCAAATCTTTTTCGCTTGCAAGTGGGCGACCACATAGCTCCCTGCTGAGTTCTTCGAGATATTGTCGTGTACTGAAGTCTTGGGCATGCGTCGGGAGATGTTTCGAGACCTTCGCAAAAATATCGCTGTGTTTCTCTGGGAAGTCGGTCCAGGGTTTGATTATGGTGGGACACGGTTTGTTCTTCGGGCTCGTAATCGAGCCTTGTGTACTGAGACTCTTATCGTGCTGTATCCGAAGCGGCTTCGAGAGGAGAGTATGGCAGGAGTGAAGGTATGTTTTGAATGATGTGCGCCTTATCTTGTGGTTTGCCTGCTTCGCCTGCTCCTCTGCCTGTCGCCGACTTTCCCGGTCTTGCTTCGCCTGCTCCTCGGCCTGCTTCAGTAATTGCGTCAATCGCTGAATTTCAGATTCCAGTTGTGAAGACATTTCGTGGAATATAGATGTTTCGTTGAACGACCGTCAGAAGTGTAAACAAAACACCTGTATCTTATCGTTGCCTGAGCCTAAGATTGGGCACAAGTAGGCCAGGCAACGAACCTTGCCGAACGATAAGCCGTCGTAAACGTATACGTATAAATCGCAAAAGGCATTGCCGAACGGGTTCCTCGTAACATTGGTGAATATCGCGCAATTATCCACGTAGCATGAATGGGGTTTCTCAAACAAGAAATTTCTGTATTATTTCTGAGGGGCCTTTGGCGGCCCACTGCTCAAAACTATCCTGCCATCTCTATCAAGGACTGCGCCCTTGCTGCTAATCACAAGGCGCTTGTTATATTTCCGTGCATGGTAACTTTCGTTCTCTGCTATGCCAAGACTGTCCCTTGGAACCCAGATAATACACCCCGAAGAGGCGCTGTGG
>Ga0209512_1003824_pt1 | contig 13813 bp, 10 predicted proteins | sample frozenSSSSmetaG_FD_184142 | JGI IMG/M metagenome (GOLD analysis project Ga0209512, IMG submission 184142) | Glacier valley bacterial and archeal communities from Borup Fiord, Nunavut, Canada, to study Microbial Dark Matter (Phase II) -... | ecosystem: Environmental > Aquatic > Freshwater > Ice >... | reverse complement strand
TGTCTAAAATCAAGAAAGCCACAGATCATAAGCAATGACCCCTGAATCCATTCCAAATCTTTGAATTACTTATTTTACCCTTGAGGCGGTTGTAAACCCTTCAAGTGGTTTTTTTATCACCTGCATGTGATTGATATTAAGTGAATAAAAAAATAATTCAATTTTTTATTTAGAATGATTAAAAGATATTTGGAAATCTGAATTCTGCTCACTATGTTTGTCACGAAATAAAATTCATTTTTTAGCTGAGAATTCAGGATGAAAAGAGAAAACGTAAATAGTGTATCAATCGCTCAGGGAGAACAGCCATGTTTTTCCAGTTTTCTTTGTTCTGTAGTTTATATGCGCTCCACTTCTATGTTCATGCGATAGCCTTCAATCGGGCAAATCCGGTTTGAAGGCTTCAACAAATTGCTCCTAAAGAGCCATCTTTCTTTTTAGTTTATAAATCCCATTTAATTATTGCATTATTATGCCAAAAACTGTCGTTAAATTCGGCGGATCTAACCTTAAATGTAAGGAGGATATCGGACGTGTAATTCAGGTTGTCAAAAACTACGAACAACCCGTTGTAATTGTTGTATCAGCTTTTTACGGGGTGACGAATTACCTGATTGAATCACTTGAAAAAGCGCGTCACGATGAGCAGGTAGCCACGAAAACCACAACTTATCTTTTTAACCTGAAGAAGGAAACACTTGAGTTGCACATTCAGGATAGTGATCTGGTAATAAGTATTTTGTCTGAAATCAGGGAACTACTTGATGAACTTGGAAAACTACTTCAGGGAATAGCCCTCACAGGTGACGCTTCTAAAGCACTCGAAGATCATGTACTGGCTTATGGCGAAAGGATTTCAGCCGTTTTTCTGGCTGGAATTTTGAATAACGAGGGAATTGAATCTAAGGTTGCATTTCCCGAATCAATCGGATTGATTACTGACGGCGAGTTTGGTTCAGCTTCTATCGATTTTGTAAGATCTACAACTAATGTTCGTGAAGCGCTTGCAGGTGAATTAGTTTATGTCGTGCCTGGCTTCTATGGTCTTTCTCCCGACGGAAAAACAACTTTACTCGGTAGGGGCGGGAGCGATTATTCTGCAGCGGCGATCGCGCGTTGCACTGGTGCACCTTCGTTGGATATCTGGAAAGATGTGAACGGTTTCTTAAGTGCTGATCCAAAAATTGTTGATAATCCGGTTCAAATTCAAAAACTTACCTATAATGAAGCCGCTGAATTAGCCTACTTTGGTGCAAAAATACTTCACCCGCGTACTGTTGAGCCATTGTCTGATCCTCATATTCCTATTCGTATTTTCAATATTTATGGCGTGCTGGATGTTCAAAAACCACTTTCGGTGGTAAGTGCTGAAAAGATCGTTTCCAAAGGAATTGTTAAAAGCGTGACTTATAGCGAGGATTTTGGCATTCTTAAATTAAAAGGTTCAGGTGTAGGTGCAAAACCAGGTATTCTGGCAAAAGTAACAACTGCCCTTCACCTGGCAGGTATTAATATTAGTTCTGTGCTTACCTCGCAGATATCAATCAATATTTTAATTTCCAAAAAGGACCTAAGTATGGCTTATGCCGTAGTGAGCGCCATTGATCTTCCAGTGGTTGGCCGACTTCAAATTACTGAAAATATAGCAGTTATTGCCGCTGTAGGTAATGGAATTGCTGAAAATTTTGGAGTAGCAGCGCGAATTTTTACTTCACTGGCCAAAGATGAAATTAATGTATTGATGAGCTGTTCAGGAGCTTCACCAATTGTAAGTTATATTTTAGTGGGGATTAACGATCGTACCCAGGCAGTGAAGGCCATTCACCGTGAGTTTTTTGAAACTTTTCCTGCGTAATCAGAGTTATAACAAGCATACAAAAGCGAAAAATAAATAAATAAATTATAAATTCAATTAAAACAAGTAGTTATGAGTACAAGTACACCAAAATTCGAAACGTTACAAGTCCATGCGGGACACACGCCTGATAGCGATACTTTATCAAGAGCAGTTCCAATTTATCAGACAACTTCCTATGTCTTTAAAAATTCCGAACATGCAGCAAATTTGTTCGGTCTAAAGGAGTTTGGGAATATTTACACCCGACTGATGAACCCAACAACTGACGTATTCGAGAAAAGAATTGCTGCTCTTGAAGGTGGTGTTGCCGCATTGGCAGTTTCTTCAGGCCATGCAGCACAGTTCATTGCGATTACGAATATCGCAGGAAGTGGTGATAACCTGGTGTCATCTCCTTATCTTTATGGCGGAACCTTTAATCAGTTTAAAGTTACATTCAAAAACCTTGGAATTGAAGCTCGTTTCTCAGAAGATTTGAATCCTGATAATTTTGAAAAACTGATCGATGGCAAGACAAAAGCAATTTATCTCGAAACGATTGGAAATCCTAGTTATTCTATCCCTGATTTTGAGAAATTTGCCGCTCTTGCGAAGAAACATGATTTGCCATTGATCGTTGACAATACCTTTGGTTGTGGTGGTGCACTTTTTCGTCCGCTTGAGCACGGTGCAAACATTGTTGTGGAATCAGCGACGAAATGGATTGGTGGACATGGCTCATCTATCGGAGGTGTAATTGTTGATGGCGGTAATTTCAATTGGGGCAACGGAAAATACCCGGCTTTCACCGAACCATCCGAAGGCTATCATGGTTTAAAATTCTGGGACGTATTTGGAACAGATGGTCCTTTTGGAAATATTGCCTTTATCATCAGGGCACGTGTGGAGGGATTACGCGATTACGGACCTGCCATCAGCCCGTTTAATTCCTTTTTATTAATTCAGGGACTCGAAACGCTTTCTTTACGTGTTGAGCGTCATGTTCAGAATACGCTGGCCTTGGCAAAATGGCTGTCGAAACATCCCAAAGTTGAATCGGTAAATTATCCCGGTTTGGAAGGAAACGAGAATTATGCATTGGCATCCAAATATTTACCAAAAGGGGCAGGAGCTGTACTTTCATTTAATGTGAAAGGTGGAAAAGAAAAAGCCACTCAAACCGTTGAGAACCTTCTTTTGGTGAGCCATCTGGCGAATGTTGGTGATGTTAGAACACTTATTATCCAGCCATCTGCAACAACCCATTCTCAATTGAGTGAGGAGGAGCAACTTCGTGCAGGAGTAGAACCGTCGGGATTGCGTGTTTCAGTCGGTATCGAACACATCGACGATATCATTGCTGACTTCGAACAGGCATTCGCAAAAATTTAAAAGTTGAATTAGTTAAAATCGTAAAAATCAAATAATGAGTAATTTATTAAATTTCTCCACAAACGGGTCCAGCCATAGTGCAACCAAATTTGTATCAAACTCCCGTACGTTTAATTTTATTGTGGACGAACCACCTGCATTGGGTGGAACAGATCACGGAGCCAATCCTGTAGAATATTTGCTGGCAGGTTTTGCCGGTTGTTTGAATGTCGTTGCACATATTGTTGCAAAGGAACAAGGAATTGATCTTAAATCGCTTAAAATAAACGTTGAAGGTGATATCAATCCTGCCCGGCTTTTGGGGTTATCAAATGATGAACGTGCCGGTTTTCAAAGTATTCGGATCAGTCTGATCCCGGAAACCGAAGCAACCCCCGAAGCCCTTTTGCATTGGCTTGAAACGGTGGAGAGCAGATGTCCGGTAAGAGATAATCTTGCCAATATAACGCCACTGGAAATTGGCATCAAAGAATATGAGGCCGCATAAGCGAAATAATTTTTAATTTTGTATAAAATAAAGGTAATGTGCTCCAAAAAGCGCTTATCTTTATTTTCGTTTAAAAACTTTATCATGCCTTTAAATTTACCAGACGGACTTCCCGCTATCGATCTTCTCAGAGAAGAGAATATTTTTGTAATGAACGAAACCCGTGCAGCGCACCAGGATATTCGTCCATTGAAAATTATTATTCTTAACCTGATGCCGCTGAAAATTGCAACAGAAACCGATCTTCTGAGGCTACTGTCCAATTCACCGATACAGATAGAAATTGATTTTCTTCAGATTGAAGGTCACATTTCAAAAAACACTTCTCTTGATCATTTGAATACATTTTATCATACTTTTTCTGAGATAAAAGAGAATAAATACGACGGTATGATCATCACTGGAGCGCCGGTTGAGCACCTTCCTTTCGAGGAGGTTGATTACTGGGAGGATATTTGCAAAATATTTGATTGGGCCAATCATAATGTTACCTCTACGATGTTCATTTGTTGGGCTGCCCAGGCTGGATTGCACTATCATTACGGGATACCTAAATATCCTTTAGAGAAAAAAATGTTCGGAATTTTCAACCACAATCATTCCGAATTAAAGCTACCAATTTTCAGGGGATTTGATGATGTTTTCAGGGCTCCCCATTCACGTCACACAGAGATACATGCCGAAGATATCCTTAAAGTTCCAGAAATTGAGTTGATTTCTCAATCGGATGAAGCTGGGGTATACATGGTAATTGCCAATAATGGGAAGCAATTGTTTGTGACTGGTCATCCTGAATATTCGCGTGGAACGCTTAACAAGGAGTATCAGCGTGATTTCGGAAAGGGGCTGCCAATCGATCTTCCATTCAACTATTATAAGGAGAACGATTCATCCCAGTCACCGGTTTTAAGCTGGCGTTCACATGCCAATCTTCTTTTTCTCAATTGGTTAAATTACTATGTCTATCAGGAAACGCCTTATGATCTGCATGATATAAAATAGTAACAAGTGGGAGTGAATGAGAGAAAATGGTAGGGAGAGACTGGATAAAAAATAGTTTTATGGTTTTTTGGATGGCTTTTTCCCTTCGAAAAACTTCTCTTCATTGAGTTTTCTTTTCCTGTCAATGGCATACTCAGTAAGTTTCCGGTAATAGGCGTTGTCTTTTTTGGTTGCCTTTAAGTAGGCATTGTAATATTTGATAGCAGGCGTTTTGTCTTTTTGCAACTCTTCGTAGGTGGTTGCTATTTCGAAAAGAGCCGAGCATTGTGTGGTATCAAGTTCATATGCTTTTTGCAAGGCTTCAATCGACTTTTTAAATTCCCTGTTTAAACCGTACACATTTCCTAAATGATGGTAAATATCTGCCAGATAATAGGGTATGGCAATTTTTGAAGCGAAATTCAGGTACGAAATACTCTCATGCAGCTGGTTTAATTCTTTATAGCATAGGCCAATATAGAATCCGGCGATAGGATCATCCGAATCCAGCAACAGGTATTTTTCCAATAAATAAAGTCCCTCTTTTTCGCGTTTTTCGAAAAAATAACTGATCCCGAGATTTTTCAGAACTGCAGCAGTTGAATCACCTTTGACCAGGTATTTTTCGTAGGGGATCACCGCTTTTGCATATTCCCGTTTGCTGAAATGAGCTTCACCAAGTTTAAGCAGCAATGTCGGTTCATCGGGAAATACTTCCAGCCCCTTTTCAAGGGTTGAAACAACCTCGGTATAATTTTCCTTTTTTTGATAGACGGATGCAAGATTCGTATAGTTTGAAAGATCTGCCGGATTTTGAGAAATCACCTTTTTAAACACTGCTATTGCCAGACTGTCGTTACCCGTTCGCGCTGCTGAAAAGGCAAACTGTTTATTAATAAATACGTTGCCGCTATCACGCGCATAGCTCAATTTTAATATTTCAAATGGCTCCCGGTAGATTCGCTGATTGAAATAGGATCGGGCAAGTTTCAATGCATTAACAGAATTTGTGGTGTCTGATTTATAAAGTGCTTTAAAATAAGGCAGTGCCAGTTGATGATTGCCAAGATTGGAATTCGCTTCACCGAGTTCGTTCAGTATATTTGTGTTTAACGAATCGAATTGATAGGCTCGTTCTAAAGCCTTTACTGCACCTGTATAATCAAAGCGTTTTTGCAGGATGACTCCTCTTTTCAGGTAAAGCATTGGTTGAGCCTCATTAATTGAAAGCTCGTTATCGATTACTTTTAACGCTTTATCATATTCGTTGTTCAGAATTAACTGGTCAATTTCCTGAGCCAAAGAAAAATAGGGGAGCAATGACAGGATGGAAATAAGTAGGATTTTAGTCATGGCCGGGAACTATTAAAATCCGGTGACCTAGGCCACCAGATATCATAGGGATATTAATGCTATTGTAATTGAAATGCAATAGGGATAGTAAATTGTTGCTTTACATTCGTCCCTTTCTGCTTTGCAGGTTCCCATTTGGGGGAGGAGCTGATAACCCTGATTGCTTCTTTATCAAGCGAAGGATCGACTCCGCGTACTACTTTTACGTCGACAACATCTCCTTTTGAGTTTATTGCATATTGTACATAAACTTTACCTGCAATTCCCTTCTTTACAGCAATATCCGGGTACTTTAAGTTTTTTGTAACCCAATCGCGAAATGAGTTAACATCTCCGCCCTGGAAAGTCGCTGGCTTCTCAACAACTATAAATACTTGTTCATCTGTTGGCAATGATGGTTGCTTCCTATATACAATTTTGCCATCAACTTCAACACTATCTACATTAGCTGCTTTATTAACCGCTTCTTTACTTTCCAGTGATTTTACTACACTTTTTACTACTACATCTTCCTGCTTATTGGCAACTTTATTGTCTTGTGCAGGTTTTTTATTGTTTTCGCACGCGAAAATAACAAGTAAGGCCGCAGTTACCAGAATTCCCATTGAAAGTTTTAAAGCGGCTGTTTTTGAGGATTTTATTTTTGTGATCATTTTGATACGAATTTTGATTAATGAATAATTGAAATTATTAGCAATAACAGGCTGTTGGAGAAAAGCACTGTTTAATAACAACAATCGGTAAGCAGCTGAGCTTACCTCAGGTTTTAAAACGCCGCTATCGGCAAGGAACTCGTGATTTTCCCTGATCGACCTTTTTAAGAGCCAGAAAAATGGATTGAACCACAGAAAAATAGTTAAAAACTCTAAAATCATCACATCAACCGAATGCCCCTGTCTTACATGTTCCATCTCGTGAGCCAGCATTTCTTTCATCCCAGATCCATTCGCATTGTTTTTGTCAATAAATACGAAGTGAAAAAATGAAAATGGGGTCGTGTCTCGGTCAATTTTAATGATCCTGATCCCATTTTTCAATTCGCTTTCGTTATTCATTATTAATGCGGTAATCTGTAATAATCTGTATAAGAAGACAAAGAGAAAAATTGCGGTTCCCAAAATATAGATAAACCTGATCAGCCCGATTGATTGAATTGTCTTTTCAATCTCACCAGAAATGGTTGAACTATAAACGAATACTGTTTGTAAGAGATTTTGGTAGCCCGTTGCAGTCACTGTAACTTCATCAAGCATAATGGAGGGCATCTTGCTAAATACCTGAAAATGAATAAACGGAAGTAATATGGAAATGCAAACCGATCCAAGTAAATAGATACGGTTTAGAACGAAGAAAGTCTCCTTTCGAAGAAAAAGCAGGTAAACCAATGCAAAGATTGCCAGGCTGATACCCGACTCTAACATGAAATTTACAACTGTTGTGTTCATGGCTTTACTTTTTTTCGTTTTCCAAATCCTTTTTAACCTCCTGTAATAATTCTTCAAGCTCTGATATGCTCATTTTATCCTCCTTCGCAAAGAATGAAACCATTTCCTGTAATGAGTTACTGAAATAATTTTTGATAAACCCTTTCATAAACTGCCCGGTGTACTCTTTCTTGGAAATCAGGGGATAATATTCGTGCGAATTACCATAAGCGGTATGCCCGACAAATCCCTTTTTTTCCATAATCCGGATAAATGTTGAAACAGTATTATAAGCTGGTTTTGGCTCCGGAATTTTGTCAATCAGGTCTTTAATGAAACCTTTTTTTAGTTTCCAGAGTATTTGCATCAGTTGCTCTTCAGCTTTTGTCAATTCTTTCATCTTTAATTGTTTTCTTTTTTTAAGGTAGGATGGAACTTGTCCTATATTGTGGGACTCGTTTCATGTTGTTTCATTTTTCCTTTTGGGAAGCATATCAAAATTAAAAAAAAGAAATGTTGATTCCAAATTCTTTAACTATTATTTTCGTTGTTAAACTAAAAACTTAGTTTAACAAAACAAAAAAAAGGCTAAACCCTAAGGTCATGCGTTCCGAGGAATAATTTTTTGATCTTCATAACGTTTAATTTTAATTTGTTTTGCGCAAAACGGTTAATAACAGATCAAATATACAACTAAAACATTAGTTGTATTACTAATGTTTTAGTTAATTTTTGTTAATTTTTTTTGAAATGGAGAATAGACCTGAATAATAGGATATTAAGTCAATTAATTCTGCTGACCACCTTCTCCGCCACCCGTACTGCTGCCTCCGCTTTTGACATCATCGTTTTTAATGCCTCGTTTTGCCTTTTTGATTTCCCCTTTCATTTGTCCGAAACGATACGAAAGGTTGAATCGTAACATTCTGTTCGAATAACTGGATACGTTGGTTTGGTGGAATGTGGGATCATCGAATGAACTTTCGTATTTGACTTTGCTTCTAAACGGATCTGATAATGAAACAGATGCTGTAAGTTTCTTTTTAAACAGCTCTTGCGAAACGTTCACGTTTGTATACCAAAACTTTGAAGATTGACCCTGCAACATGATTCTTGGAGAATAGATCCCACCGTATCCTGAGATTGTTCCATTTTTCCATACGGTGTACCGTATATTCAGTGACCCGGAATAATTGAAACCTTCGTTTCGCAGGTTGCGGCCGTCGTTGCTTTCGAGTACGGTGTAGTTAACACCCACATTTGTACTTATATTGAGTTTTGCATTAGGCCGGTATGAACCATAAAGGTATCCGCCAAATTTTTGATTCTTTCCTATGTTTTGATAAGTTGTCGTTCTTACTCCGGCGGAATTAATGGTCGATAACGATTCTATTGAATTGTTTGTGAGTGCTCCGTTCATACTCAGATTGAAGTTGTATTTTCCGGAAAATTTCCCGTATGACAAGTCAAACGTATGCGAAATTTCAGCATCAAGATTTGGGTTTCCATAATTAATGTTCAGTGGATCGGTGTCGTTGATGTATGGGTTGAGATAATAAATACTTGGTCGTGAGAGCCTTTGCGTGTAGGAGAGTTTAATATTTTGTCCTTTGTCAAGATTCTTCGATAGTGTAATATAAGGTATCAGGTTAAACATCCTGTTTGTAAATGTGGTATCTTTTTTCGACTTGAAATAGCCATCGTTTAGCGTTCCTTCCATTCGTAATCCGGTCTTAATACTGATTTTCTTAAGTTTCAAAACATATCCTGCATAAATTCCAACGATATGCTGATCGTAGTCGAGGTTGTTATTTTTTGCTACGTCACGAATCCAATCATCTTGCTCTGCATCATAACGAAGAATTTCAGAATCACTGATATTTTGGCGCAGAATATATTTCACGCCACTTTCGACCTGGTGCACTTTCGTAATCGGGTCATAATAGTCAAGCTGAAAAGTATGCTCGGTTCCAGAGGCGTCATTGATTGATCGTTGGCGATAGGAATCATAATTTAATATTCCATCGATGGCATTCAGTCCATCGGTTTTCTGCGGCATTCTGTCAAGTTTGTAAGAAACAGTAAATGTTTTATCAGGTTTTTTAAAAGTGCGCTGATAATCAATATTCCCCGATATATTTCCGCGTTCATTCGACGAGTTTGAAAGGTTCGTGAATTTTCGTGATAAGTTGTGATTCGTGTCAAAATCACTCGTGGACTGTTCTGAGTTCATATTGTAGTCACCGGTATATCCCCAAAACGAAAGACTAATCAGGTTCAATGTATCTATTTCATAACTCGCTTCACCCATTGCAAAATTTGACGTTCCCTGGTATTGGTTGTATCCCAATGATTCAGAAAACCTGTTCGTCGTGCTTACATAATTTTCACGGGTTGAACTGCTCTCGTTTTTTGGCTGGCGGAAATCGCTGTAACCATAATTGATCGAGAAACCAAATTTTTTGATTTTTGAAGTGGCATAAATACCGCCAGTGTAGCCTCCCCTGGTATCGAATCCTGCATTGACCCTTCCCATAAAACCATCGATTTGTTTTTTTGTGGTAATAATATTGATAATCCCGCCGGTTCCTTCGGCTTCGTATTTCGACGATGGATTTGTGATCACCTCAATATCTTTTACAGTATTGGCTGGGAGGCTACGCAGCACATCCTTTGGATTTTGCGATAACATCGATGAAGCCTTCCCATTGAGCAATATTTTAAAATTTGAGGAGCCTTTTACCTGGATATTGTCTTCGCCGTCAACTGTTACCAGTGGTATCTTTCGAAGCATCTCTAATGCATTCGATGTTTTGGATTCGGGATCAGCTTCAAGGTTGTAGATGATCTTATCGACTTCTGTTCTTACAAGTGGTTTTTGAGCGACAACAGAAACTTCTCCAACTATTTCAGAACCAGTGATAAGCTTAATCGTGCCTAAATCGATTTTAATAGTTTTTTCATCAATAATGACTTCGTTTTTAGATGTCTGAAAGCCGATTGACTGAACGATTACATTATATTTCCCAATAGAGTCAATGGTAAATTCAAATTTACCGTTGGCATCACTTGCCAAACGTTTGATGATTCCTTTGCTGTTTTGTGCCGTGATTGTGACATAGGGAATTGTTTTACCCGATTCTGCATCGGTGGCTACTCCCTTAATCTGAAATTTCCCCACCGGAAACGTGGCGAACAGCGGGTTGGAGAATAACGTTAAACAAAAAAATAGTAAAATCACTAATGGATTTAATTTAAGTCGCTGGTAATTGTAATTCATGATTTTTTAGAATAATTTAGTTAATCAAAGATATGACTAAGATGTTAGTTAGTTCACTATGGCTGTAGTTAATAAATGTTAATTAATCAAAAAAATATACTGATATGATTTAGGCTAAAAAAATGGGAGATTTAGATTTGATTATTTTGCATGACATAAAGGAATTACAAGAATAGATTCACTCCAATTTGTCATTATACGGATGATCAACTATAAGTTAGATGATTTTATCTTCAGAATAGAAGGTGACAGAATATGAAAATTTGCTTTAAACAAAACATATTAAGGTAATAAATAGGAATAGAGCCATGCAGCATTTTTAATGTATTATCATTGCTACATGGCTCTATCTTTGACTGTAATCCCGCGAATTTTTAAAGGGAATTATCAGTAATTACTTATTCGGATTCTCAATTTGATTGCTTTTGGCCAACGAAACTAAACCGCCAATTGCCCCTAAATTCATGGAGTCTAAAGCAGAACTTGGGACAATAACCATTGACCCTTTTTCTTTCAAACCTTCGAACAACATGTTCATTCCTCTAAGATGCAGTGCAACAGGATTATCAATATATTGCTGGCTTGCTTCAGCAAATTTTAATGCAATCTCCGTTTCTGCAGTTCCAAGAATAACACGTGCCTGACGTTCTCTTTGTGCCTGAGCTTGTTTACTCATCGCATCTGCCAGGTTTTGAGGTATAATTATATCCCTGATGCCGACATTCTGACACGTAATACCCCATGGATTCGTATGTTCATCCAGTATCGTCTGTAGTTCAGCTGAAATCTTTTCCCTGTCGGATAGCAGGTCAGACAGTTCATGTTTGCCAATTGTATCCCGAAGGCCTGTTTGAGCAATAAAAGTAACTGCTTTAACATAGTCCTGAACTTCAAGGGCAGCTTTTTCAACATCCCAGACAGTCCAGTAAACAACAGCATCGACATTTACAGGAACCGTATCTTTTGTCAATGTCTCTTCAGCCTTGATATCTGTTACCCTTACTCTTTGGTCAATGTATTTGTCAATATGATCAATAATAGGAATAATAAGGAAGAAACCAGGGCCTTTCAACCCGGTAAATTTACCCATTCGCAAAACAACTGCCTTTTCCCATTGGTCAGCAATTTGAATTGAATAAGAGATGTAAACTGAAAAAATAAATACGCCTACTGATACCGCGACATTAATGATTTCAAGATAATACAATCCACCGATTATGGCAGTCAGGCAAATCAGGAGCGTTAGTGAAACGCCATTCAGAAAGTTTTCAGATTTCATTTTGATTGGTTTTTAAGTTCAACAATTAGTTCATCAATATTAAATCCATAGCTATATGCTATGGTTGCGAATTCCTTGGTAATACTTTGAAGTTTTTGTTTTCTTTCTGAGTTTGAGATTGAAAATTCATTTTTACTTATAAAAGTTCCGGTTCCTTGTTGAGTTTCAAGTATCTCCTTAATTTCAAGTTCCTTATAAGCTTTAGCTACGGTATTCAGGTTTACCTTCAACTCAACCGCGAGTGCTCTAACCGTGGGTAATTGTTCGCCCATATTCAGGCTACCTGATGCGATTCCGAATTTAATCTGATCGAGAATCTGCCTGTAAAACGGGATCCCTGTTTTGGGATCAAGGTTAAATTTTATCATGTTGTAATAGATGTTTAATGTACTATTGTAATAGTACAAATATAATATGTGATTTGTGCGATTGCAAGCATTTTGACAATTTTTTTTTAAAAATATTGAAATTTTATAGAAATAAACGATTTAAAGGTCAATGTGCTGTAAGTTAGTGCTATATATGATGGAATAACAATTTCTTAAAACCTGTTTTTCCACCACATCTTCAGTCTTTCGAGGATTTTATGCTCTGAATCATTATTCTGTGGCGTGTAAAACCGCTTATTTTTAATCTTTTCGGGGAGGAAAACCTGATCGACAAAATTTCCTTCGTACGAATGGGCGTATTTGTACTCCTTCCCATATCCAAGATCTTTCATCAGTTTGGTGGGTGCATTGCGAAGATGGAGAGGTACAGGAAGATGACCCGATTCGCGCACTTCAGCCATGGCCGCATCAATGGCAGCGTAAGCCGAATTGCTTTTGGGTGAGGTTGCGAGGTAGATCGTACACTCTGACAATATAATACGAGATTCCGGCATTCCAATTTTGTGAACAGCATCAAAAGTATTTTGTGCCATCAGAAAGGCGTTTGGGTTGGCAAGTCCTACATCTTCTGAGGAGAGGATCAGCAATCGACGGGCAATAAATTTAACATCTTCACCACCTTCGATCATTCGGGCAAGGTAGTAAACCGCACCGTCGGGGTCGCCACCACGGATGCTCTTAATAAATGCAGAGATGATATCGTAATGCATCTCTCCATTTTTATCGTACAAGGCCAGATTTGCCTGTAACATCGATGTAACCAGCTCGTTTGTAATAACGATCTCCTCGTCGGTTACACTGTTCATGACGATTTCAAGTACGTTGAGCAGTTTTCGTGCATCACCGCCCGAAAAACGGAGTATTGCTTCATACTCTTTCAATACAACTTTTCGCTGGCTGATCTCGTAATCGGTCGTTATCGCGTGATTCAGTAATGTCATTAAATCCTCTTTTTCAAGCGATTGTAATACGTATACCTGGCAGCGGGAGAGGAGCGGAGAGATGACCTCAAAGGAGGGGTTTTCGGTAGTCGCGCCAATTAACGTCACTAAACCCTGCTCGACAGCGCCCAGAAGTGAGTCCTGCTGTGATTTGCTAAACCGGTGGATCTCGTCGATAAACAAAATAGGGTTGGGTGATGTGAAAAAACGGTTATTCTTCGCTTTGTCAATCACATCTCTAACATCTTTTACCCCTGAATTAATGGCGCTTAGAATATAGAATGGCCGGTTTAACGAATTGGCAATGATCTTTGCAAGGGTTGTTTTCCCCACTCCTGGTGGTCCCCAAAGAATAATGGAGGAGAGATTGCCTGAGTCGATCATTTTTCGGAGTACAGCACCTTCACCAACAAGATGTTTCTGACCGATGTATTCGTCCAGACTTTTGGG
>Ga0209512_1003821_pt1 | contig 13828 bp, 14 predicted proteins | sample frozenSSSSmetaG_FD_184142 | JGI IMG/M metagenome (GOLD analysis project Ga0209512, IMG submission 184142) | Glacier valley bacterial and archeal communities from Borup Fiord, Nunavut, Canada, to study Microbial Dark Matter (Phase II) -... | ecosystem: Environmental > Aquatic > Freshwater > Ice >... | reverse complement strand
AACAGCAGGCTGCTGCCGGCCAATGTCGCCACTAGCAGCGCAGCCAGCCATGCACCGAAGCGACCGCGCTGGGCAAGGGCGGCCAGCGCAATGCCGCCGCCCAACGCCAGCGGCACCATCGTGTAGGCCACCGTACCCAGCAGGTAAAACGCCAGCATCGTGGTATCGGTAAGGGTAAAGACGTCGTTTGGTGTGGCGTTGATCTGGGCAATATCAGCCTCCAGCATTTTGATGTGGACGGTCTGGAGCATGCCGCCGACGATGTTGACCAGGGGCATCCACAGCACTAAGTGAATGATGCGCCCCAGCCAGGCGGCCAGTCCCGAGTAAAACCATTCGAAGCACGAGAGGCCAATGGTCAGGGGCCCCGTGATCAGCAGCACCAGCAGAAAAAAGGTTTGCAGAAACTTGATCAGAATACCTGCCGTGTTGAAGAAAACTTCGCCAATGGCCTGGATGATGTCGTCGATAACGCTGGAAAAGTAAGTGGTCGCTTTCTCGTTGACCCAGTTGCTAATCGAGTTGTTGAAAAGCTTGTCCATGTACCACTGGTTGCTGCCAGTCTCCGACGTTTCAATGGCTGGCATATCCGTGGCCAGTCTCAGCGTCCGGTCCTTGATCAGTGCCTGCTTATTGGCAATCAACTGGTTTACGCGCGTAAGCTGACTCGTAACCAGCACCCGGGTACCGGTACCCATCTGCTGGCTTATTTTGACGATTGAGCCTGAGATAGGTTTGTAGAATAGCAGACACATCGCCAGGGCAACGGGTCGGAATAAAGGGGTTATTTCGATCTCCTCATTTCGGGCCAGGTGACCCCATATACGGATGAATATATACATGATGGCCCCCAGACCACCCAGAGCCTGGCCAAGCCCGACAAAATAAGAGGACCGGCCGTACATATCGTTCATCAGACCATTGAGGGCAACTTCAATCGAATCCATCGGGTTGAAACGCGGACGCGTCCCGGTTAAATGTTGAAAAACAAGGAGGTGCGATAAACGCTCAGTGATTCTGGCTGTTCAGCCGGATATAGCCATTCATGCTTTTCTGCATCATCTTGGACCGCTCCAGGTTGATTCGAGCCCGCACCTGCTGCTGCATCTGTATGAGGGCCGCGTTGCGCTCACTGGCTTCGAGCCGGGCTTCCTGACGCAAGCGGATGCGGTCGTAGGCCGACATGGCAAATACCTCACTGCCCGTCGAGTCAATGTATTGCTTATCCGCCAGGGCTAACTTGAGGTCGATGTCGTCGTGGTTGGACAGCGCAGAGGCCGCTGCAAACAGATGGAAGCCCATGTCCGGCGATGCGTTGACGATTGAATCCTCGTGCATGCCGTCAAATTCGTACATGACGTTGGCGTAATTGGGATACAGGGCTTCGGTCTCATCCCGCGTCTGGTCCACGGTCTTCGATGCATTAAGACCCGGTGTCTTGCGGGCCTTGGCCTGCCACTGCCCGTAGTTGAGCTTGTACTTCTGGTATTGCAGCTTCAACTGCCGACTCAACGCATCCCGGTGTACTTCCTTGACGGCGTTCAGGGCATTGGCGAGTTTAAGTTGCTTGGCCTTTTCATACACCTCCATGATCGTGGTGGCGATGGGCGCAAAAATGGTTGCGTCGGCGATTGCTTTGACCGCTTTGTCGGCTACCCCCCAGGCAATGGCTGCCGCCACGTCTAGCCCGTAGCCCTGAATACCACTCATCAGGTCCGCCCCAAATCCTTCACCGCCGAGGATGTTGTCGATTTCGCCGGTCAGGATGGTGCTGTTTCGCTGGTTGGCATACAGACTATTTTTCCCAGGAATGTCCGTGGCGACCTGCGCGGACACCTGAGCCGAAAGAAGAAAACCGGCCAGCAAGGCCAATACGGATAATCCGGCGGTTCTTCGCTTGATTGTAGAGATGTTCATCAGGGCGATTGGCTATTGATTTAGTTTGACATCACCGGCTTCGGCGTTCCGGTTCAGCGTGCTGTTCGGACCGTACATCCCCCGCAGCTGCTGTTGTTTGGAGTAAGCCGTGACGCGTGATGCGTACACGCCACTCAGAAATTTATTAAGGGCGGAGAGTTGATTGTGACGGACCTTTATCTCGTCCCGCGCGGACTCAAGTACTTTTACCCGGTCGGCTTCCGTCATATATACCGTCCCCTGGTTGAGGTTGCAGGCGGTCTTTACATCCTCAACCAGGGCATCGGTATTGCTGATTTTATTCAGCACCTCTTTGCTGGCTGCCTGTTGGTTGTTCGAAAAAAAGCGGGTGCCGGCCAGTTTACGGGTGTTCTCAACCTGTTTGGCAAACAGCTCGATCTGTTTTTTCAGATCGAGCGCATTGTAGTACTTCACGAAGCCCGAACTCAGCTCGGTCTGGGATTTCATCTCCGCGTACTTTACTTTGTAGTCCTGATACTGCACCTTCTGTTGCTTGGAGTAGGCATCCTTTAGCAGCCGTTTCATCGAACTGACTTCAGTAATCGGCGTGGAATCGAGGAGACTGGTGATGTAGGAGATTATGGTGTCTTTGATACCATTCATAATGTCCTGAACGCCCTCCTGGAGGATATTCTGAATTTCATCGTCAACGGTGTCGACAACGCCCTGCCAGAGGCCACCGACGTAGCCTGATCCGCTTCCGTTGCCCGTTGTACTGATATTACCAGTAAGTCCGTTCGATACTTCAGCCGCGTATGCCGTCAGGATGTTGCTCAGTTGATCCACGCCAACAGCCGTCTGGTCCGGGCGTCCGTCAGGAAACTGAACCAGGTACGTCTCTACCCCCAGGGAATCCGTGGAGACAACAGTCGTGGTGGGTACGGCCTGCCCGTACGCACTGGGTGAAGTGCCGAAACTGCCGATGAAGAGCAGTACACCCAGCATCAGTAAAAAACCGGTTATTCTTTTCATACTCGTACCCAGCCGGGCATTTAGTGGTGAATAAAAAGACTTACAGAAGATAATCTTTCCTCACTCTCCGACATCGAGCAACTCCCGAATGGCCGTGTCGTAATTTCCGTCGTTGGCTACCACCAGCTTCTGAAGTTCCTGCTTCTCGGTCTGTTCAGTCGAGAACGCGCGATACTCTTCTTTGGAGACCTCGACGCCGTATACTGCTGAATGTTGTCCCCCGAAACTGACGAACATCTCCTTGTATGACCGTTTGGGATCGTTGGCTTTATTGAGCGATAGCGCCAGATTTTTGTCCCGGTTGGTCATGGCCAAAAATTTCTGCACCTCGTCAAACTTGTTCGCGTATTTGCGCTGATCCATCAGGATTTTGGTATCCGCGTTGTTGATGATGGAGTCTTTAACGATAGGATTATTGATGATATCGTCGACTTCCTGCGTTACGATCCAGGCTTCCCCGAAATGTTTCCGGACCGTCTTATACAAGTATTTGATATACTCTGCCATTTCGGCTTTCATAATTGCTTTCCAGGCCTCTTCGATCAAAATTATTTTTCGGACGCCCTTCAGTTGCCGCATCTTCGTGATAAATGTGTCCATGATGATGATCGTGACCACGGGAAACAGGATCTTGTTGTCTTTGATGTTATCCAGCTCAAAGACAATGAATGGTTCGTTGATCAGATCTAGGTTCGTCGACGAGTTCAACAGGTAATCGTACTCACCCCCTCGGTAGAAAGGCTCCATCGTGAGCAGAAACCCGTCGTAGTCGAAATGTCTTGCCTCGTATTTCTTTTCCCTGAGAAAGTCATTAAAACCAGTCAGGAGATATTCGTAGAAGGAGTTGAAACCCGGAATAACGGCAATATCTTTATCCAGGTGTTTGAAGTAACCAGTTACGGCCGACGAGAGGGCTGTTTCTTCCAACCGCGTGAGACTTTCCTCTTCTTTTTTCCACAGCGAGAGCAGCAAAGCTTTGATGGCTTCCAGCTTCTCGATATCCGGCTTCAGCCGGGACTCAATGAAAAATGGATTGAAACTGATCGGATCATCGACCTGGTAGGTCAGGTACTTGCCCCCCAACATGGCACATAACCCCTGGTAAGAGTCACCGACGTCCACGATCACCGCGTGCGCGCCGGCTGAATGGTACGAACGCAGCATGTGGTTGGTCAAGAACGATTTGCCACTCCCCGAAGGCCCAAGGATAAATTTGTTGCGGTTCGTAATATGTCCTTTCTTCATCGGTGCATCCGACAGATCGACCATGATGGGCATGCCGCTAAGCCGCTCCGTCAGTTTGACCCCGTACAGGGTTAAGTCGTCGTGGGTTGGCGACTCCATATTGAGCAGACACGCGGCCTGGGGCAGGAACGTCCAGAATTTGTCCTCAGTCGGCAAATCGGAAGCCGCCCCCGGAATACCCGCCCAGAACAGGGCTGCGCCGTCCAGGGAGTTCTCCCGGGGCCGGATACCCATTTTTGAAATAGCCGAGGTGACCTGACCCCGAATGGACGTTAGCTGATCAATATCTTCGGTCCACACCATCAGGTTGAAGTGGGCCTGGACAGGCGGATAGCCCGTCTCCGCCGAGTACTCCAGGTACTGATTGATGAGCGTGGCGTTGGCTTCATTATCCTTGGAGAACGATGCCAGCGATTTCATCTGCCGGGAACGGGCTTCGAGTTTTGGGAACTCGACCTGTTTGCTCAATTTATAGATGTATTGATTGTAACAGTGATCGACGGCCAGCATCAATGATACGGGCGTGGCGAAGCTAACGCTGATGCTGGCATGCTGAGAGGATAGGCCATCCACCCGGTTGTGGGTGTAGACGTTCTCCGGCAGATCATCAATATCGGACATGGTGAAAAACCGGACCATTTTATTGCCCACCTGAATATTACCGTCGATGAGTACGTCGCTTAAGGGGACGATATCTTCAGTCATTTCCAAGGCCATGTACCGCTCTAAAAGACCGGGAATCGGCTTACCCAACTTGGAAACACTACCCGCAATCTCATCCGCCGTCAGCCGCTCAATACCGATCATTTTACTCGACGTGATGATGGACTCGAACTGCTGAATAGAATTAAAGAATTCATCCTGCGTACGGTTGTTCATCAGATTACGCGGTACAAAACGGCCCCGCAACAGGGTAGTTTTGAGCGAGCTCATATCGCGCCGGGCGGGATTGAGCTTGGTCACGTACATGTAGCAGACGTGTTTCAAAAAAGGACGCTCATTGAAATGACGGCGCGACGACTTGTCAAGAAATGAATTCACCGGCAGGTCAGTCGAGTAGTTTTCGGTTACAAACCAATCCTGTTTGTGCAGACAAGTGTTGTCGGGCAAGACGGCGAACGCCTTGCTCCACAGTTCATTCAGATCGCGGAAATCTCCGGTTTCTTCCCGGTGCTCTCCCGACTTCTGTACGCTGGCCATCAGCGTGAAAATCTCGGGCAGCGTTACTTTGTAACAGACGGTATAATCTCCGGAGGTGGAGATGATACAATCATTTTCTACTTTCCATACCGGGAACACATCCAGGATATCCTTTGCTTTACCAGCCATCAGCGACGTCGTTTTTTGATTGATGATTTGCCGGACCGGATCTTTTTGAAGACAACCGATGAGCGAATCGAAATAATTGAAAGAAACCAATGACGGGTCCGCAATTTGGCGTAGCCCATTCTTGAATTTAGGCGGGTAACCGGCGCTTACCGGGTACGTCACTCCTACCCGGAAGAGGTAGCCCGCGTCGTTTTTTGATTGACGATTTACCGGACCGGATTTCTTTGAAGATAGCCGATGAGCGAATTGAGACGATAGATGGAAACTGGTTCCGAGCCTGCAGCTTGGCGTAGCCCCGCTCACCATATTTGCGCGAGTAACCGACAATTATCAGATACATCACGTACACGCCGACGAGGTAACCGGCAAAGCCAAACCCTGCGCTGATGCCGGAAGCCACGATAACGATTGTCATCACTACCAGCAGCCCAACGGCCCCGCCGGCCAGCATTGTCAAGAAGTTCATTCCCTGAATGCCTAGTACCCCGGGTGGGCGGTCAACACCTTTGTTTATTTTATACATGGAAGAGCAGACGACAGTGGCGACGCGGGATTAAACGCGAAATAGTAAATCGAGAATTGGTTCGATAAACAGGCAAAACAGACTCGCCGAAAACCAGACCAGGATGCTGCGCCGGCTTTCTGACCCACCATCCATAATTTTACCGTACACTTTCACGCCACCAATCAAGGCGCAGATCGCCGATACGATTTGTGCAACCAGCTTATAATACCGGTATAGGCCCGACACCAGTAAGGTGGCCTCCGACGGCGAACCACCAGCACCAAAGTCGCCCTGCGCCAGCAGGATTGGCGCTGAAGCCAGCACCAGTAAACTGGTTATTGCCCAAAACCGGAGCACTTTCCGGCCAGCCGTTTTTCTGCGGGTCATGATTTTTTTTAGGTTGTTGTGATCAAATGAAAATAGCCCGGATGATGATTAACAGGAAGCTGCCGAAAACAATGGCACCGAACCAGTTGAGCGCCGACTGCCGGGCGTGGTGATCACCATTCGCCCATTTTGAAAAGACATTGACGCCGGCAATGACACCCATAATCGCCATGACAACAGCCGCTATTTTCTCCATGATTGGGTACAACGTGTGGATATCGCTGCTGGACTGCTGCATCGCCGAAATCACATCACTGGACTCCGAGCTTTGCGCGTACAGGGTCGATAACCCCATACACGTAAAAACAATGAAGAGCACAGTAAGCCGTAACAGGAGAGATGGTCGCATCGTCATTTAGGGCTAAAAACACTTTCGATAACGACCAGAACAATGCTCGCGAAAATGAGCGCCCCGAACCACTGCATGGCCGTTTCGCGTACATCGGGATCACCACCTGACCATTTGCTGTATACTTTAATGGCCGCGATCACGCCGATAATGGCCATGACGACAGCAGACAGTTTTTCCACCGTTGGAAACAGGCTGCGAACACCCGTGTTCACATCCCCAAGCGCGCCATTTACTGACCTGATCCCACCCTGAGCCTGACAAACTGATAGCGTAAGGGTGTTGACAACACCTATCAGAAACAGCGCGCTCAGCAACGTATGCCTTTTCATAATATCAGAATTAAGTCGTGAGGGCCAAACGAAAGAACCCCCTTCGATTAGGTCGTACCGAAAACAGCGTTGATCACCAGCAGAACGATACCGGCAAAAATCAAGGCACCAAACCACTGGGTAGCGGACTTGCGAACATCGGGATCACCCGACGACCACTTGCTGTACACCTGAATAGCCGCTATCACGCCGACTATGGCCATTACGACCAGCATGATATTCGTTACAATCGGGAACAGCGTCCGCACACCCGTGTTGACTCCGCTCAGGGCAGTCGTTACACCGGTCAATCCCGGTGAGGTGCCACCACCGGCCTGGGCATAGACACCGGAAAGAGACGCTGCCTGAAACATTCCTGCGCTGAACAGGGCGATACGAATTACTCTTGCTTTCATAGGGAACTTGATTTTTGAAATGAGAAAAAAATCTATCTGGTAAATCGTTGATTGATTTATGAGACAAATTAATAATATATAGTATCAATAAACAAGCGCATGGTACGACGTATACTCAAACTAAAGTCAGCAGATGACCGGTGAGTAGAGGAGCCTAACTGGCGTCGAACTCCTGAGAGGTGGCAACCGCCTGCTCGATGCGTGAAAAAATGTCGATGTATTCTGAAGTCGAATCGACCTGATTGTAACCGGTACCACCTGGGTTAGCAGTGCGATCAGAACCCAGTAAAACGGCTTCTGTGGATGCTATAATATTCGTGTCTTCAGACAGCCCTTTCTCGCCAATGTACCGCACAAACCCCCGGGCCAGATGCTGAACGCTTTCCTTTGAGGCGGCCCGATCGATTTCCCGTTTAATCAACTGGGCCGCTTCACGGAGTGCCCGGAAATGCGCAGCGTACTCCGATAAAGGAAGGTCGCGGTATAGATAATGAGGGGAGGCAGAGACCACCCGGTGCGTGGCCTGGTTCTCTTCTTCGCCCAATACCCTGTCCAGGTCATAATCAGTGAATGCATCCGAAAATCCTACCACGGGTGAGAGCGTTTCCTGATCGGAGCTGTCTTCTGTTGTCGCAAGACCAATAGCCTTTACCTGATTGACTATCGAAGGTTTTAACGCCGTGGGTTGCCCAAATTCATGCAGCGCTGAATGCCTGTTTGTTAACTCAAGATTGCCGGAGTTACTGGTCACCGCAGGGTAAATATCCTGATCGTCATCAAACTCACTTTCATTTGATGCGTCCAGAAGCGGAGACTCTGTGTCCCCTTCGTCTTCTTCGTCAGAATTACCCCCGCCATACACGGAGTCTTCGTCGTCCGTTTGCTCAGGGTAATCGGTATCTGAATAATCATTATCCGCATCAACAGAATTATCCTCACTGTTTTCGGAATCCTGGTCCACGTAGCCATTTTCATCATCCTGATCTTTGTCTGGCTCATCGACAGATGATGACTTTACCTGCGCGTCAGTATCTGCCGTGGCTATCGGCTCGACGCCAGCCACGGTAGCCGGAGGAGTCTTGCCAATCGTCGTCTGCGGACGACTGGCACCTAAAATACCTCTTTGTTTGATTGGAGCAGCTGACTTGGCTTCTGGCGAACCCATTGGTTGATCGCCATCCGGAGTCACCCGCGATCCGGGTAAAACAAAATATTTGTATCGATCCAGATACACATAAATGATCCAGGCGGTAGCCAGAAACAAAAGTAAAAGGGAAACGATCATGATCTTCCGGGATGTTAATTTGTTAATAAATTGATTAGCGATCTTTGGCCATGAGTTTGAAGACGGCCTGATTATCTTCGACGTGTTTCCGAATAATGCAATCAATTAAGCGGGCAAAAGTGATACTGAGACCACGCTTCCCGAAGTACTTGATAGCAACATCCAGTTGCTCGTATGATTCTTTCGTCACCATTGGCCGCAGGTAACTGCCGGAAGAATGCATCCCTAACTTTAGAAACTCATTCGAGTATAAATCAAGTATGTCTTTTGATGGTATACGTACCCGCTTACTAGCTCTTGCAGGATCAATTATATCGGCCAGTTCATGATCATCATGCTCATCTTGTATTGACGTTACCTCGCTGGATTTTTGTTCGTCACTCACGAACACCTCAGCGATTGATTGGCTGTTTGTATCGGGAGTTGAAGAGGTCAGGGGCAATAAATTCTTAGACCTAATCGACTTTTTTAGAAAATTTTCAAATGCTGCTGAATCTACGTGTTCGTCGAGGGGTCCTTTAGAACGGGTCGTGTTACTGGTAGACATAGCTTATTGCGCAGTTTGTAGTTCAATGGCCTGGCTCTTTTTCTCTTCAGGTGGGAGAAGTTCGGTAAACTGACCAATCCGATTATCTGCTAGCTCATTCATGAATTCCAAAAATTCGCGCTGGCTTGACGGGAAGTAGGCAGACACACTTCGTTTCAAAAGAACGGAATCGTACAAAATGGTCTTTAAATTACGGGCTATACCCTTTTTGTGTGTCTCTTCATTGACCATATTCATAATAGCAACGGACTCACCTTTTTTGATGCGGTTCCAATAGGTGAAGAGTTTAATGTTTGAATTGAGACTATGGAAATAATCGACGGTCTGGTTACCGGAAACAAAACTCTTTACGTCCATTTCCATTGGTACGAAAACGTAATCAAGGCATTGGGACAAATCCTCAAGTCCTTCCATGTTCAGTGTACCGGTGACGTCGACAAAAATATAGTCGTATTCACCGGACACTTTAAGTTTAGGGAGAATGTCATTCAATCTTGATAGCTCAATCGTTGTAATTTCTATCGGAGGTAAGGGAAGCTTCTCAAATGCTTCAGTCAATTTGGGTGAGCCAAAAATTTTCCTTGATTCAGACAGTTGGGCAACGCTGAGACTATGCTGAGGACTGTCCGCATCAATGAGTAGTACCCGGTATCCTTGATAATACAGGTGTACCCCGGCGAGCATGGTCAGGGTCGTTTTGCCCATACCTCCTTTCTGGGTCATGAAGGATACGACGCGGGCAGGAACAGGTGATGATGCTGATGATTTCATAAGGCGGTAACGATAGTTTTTATGTGCTTCATAGATTAATAATATAGCAAATGTATAAAACCAACTCAAGAACCCAAGTACAAGCCGCTAATTTTGTGTACGTTCTTAAGGATGTACAGTGTACGTGCACAGGGATGCCACGGGGACGCCACAGGGGCGTACATTGTACATCCCTGTGTACATGCCATGTACGTACCTATGTATACTGCATGTACGCCGTCATGGACATGATAAATCAATACAATAAACTCGTTATCAATGTATTATTAGACATGGCTATCGAATAGCTCCACGACTTTCTCAGTAAGTAACGCGTATTTTTTTTTCGATTAATTGAACTGGATTTTGATTTAAAAAGTGCAAAATAAAGTTTACCTCTGAGCCTGTTTCCGGTTGTTTACTGACAGGCTCTATCTGGACTGGAAGAAAAACTCAAACATTGAGAGTTTTATCTATTGTGCGAAGATTTACCATCCTCAAAAGAAGTATATCACCATAATTATATACTATAATGACAGTAATGACTATTTAAAAGAAGGGATTCACCAAGTTTACGGCTTATTTCAATATACTTGATAAATAACTAATTGCTTTCGTAGGTCATATCTTGTACATTTGCGCAGGGCCAACCCACGCCTTATCCGCCATTTTTAGGCGGAAGCAAGATATGGTTTCTGCGGCATCAACCCTCGTCGTTCCTCCTCAGGGTTGCTACCTCCGTACCCGGTCTTGCTCTGCGAGGCCACCAGCGGACCGACCCTACGCGAACGCATCCGGGCCGACCGAACAAGTAAAACCCCCGGCCAGCCGGGCGTGGCCCTGCGCGAACGCATCCAGGCTGACAAGGGACTTGACACCACACACATCCCCGGCATGGCTGGGGTAAATCTGACTACAATGGAGTTGACAAGACGGGAGATGAGCCAATACACGCAGCAGTTGATGGATGCGTTTACGGGCGAAGAAAGCGTGTCCTGAAAACGGATGGACCGAATTGTGAAAAGTAATAATTTCCTGAGTCAGTTGCGCATGACTTCTTTTCTTCGGTGTGAGGGAGGTCGCTATTGGCGGGGCGGGAGATGACTCAATGCCGGTGAACTTTCCCTGGATAGGTTTATAAACCTGTTATCGAAAAGTAAGGGGTGGAAATTCCTGCCTGATTCAATAGCAATTGATAGCCAGTTAATGCCTTTGGAAGAAGAGTCTTTAACTACAGCAGCTCATACTGATCTGACCATAACGGTACGGGTTACGGTAAATAATAATCAGGTAGATGCTTCCGTAGAATGGAACAGTTTACTTGATTGGGAAACCGTTCGACAAATAGACGATGATCAAAGCGAGAAACTTTATGAGCAGGAACATCTTCTGGTTAAAAACGAGGTTTGCCCAATTACCGAAATTGAGGCAGATATAGTAAGAAAAGTAAGTTCGTTTTTCGATCATTAATTTCCCGTGACGATCATTCGAAAGCGTGGTAATCATAAACGAATCAAAACCATTCAATATATAGACCACCATGGAAAACAACGAGGCCGAAAAAAATAACGTCTCAAAGGGTGGAAGACGTGAGATAGTTAATGGACTAAAGCGAATTGAACGTTTGTCGCTTCACCTGAATAAAGCCGATAAAGAACAATTCGACGCAGCTTACGATACTGAAAGAAGACGTAGGCCCACATCACGAAATACATTTGCCATAGAAAATATTCTGAAAGGCATAAAGATAAGGGGAGGTACCGTACGGATTAGCGTCGATGAAGATGGTGTCGTTCAAAAACTGACACCAGATAAACAAACGTACGACTCGCTACTGATCCACCTCAACTCGCAAAAGCGGGATCTGAAAGGTATTGCAACTAATCTCAATCAGCTCTTAAAAAAAGCGAATTCACTTCGTCTGAACTCGAAAGCAAAGAAAGAAGTCGAAGAGAAAATCAACGAATTACTACCCCTGATCGAAACGATTGTTCGTAAAACCGATCTGTTTTATGATGAGCTGGATACAATGGGGCCGGATAAAATAGGGTAGAAAAAGATACCGGATTGGCGAGCCGGTTGATGAAGTAATTCTAAAGAAAAATAAAGATGATTGCCAGAATCAGCACGGGAGCAAAACCTTCGGGAGCCGTCCGGTACAATGAACAGAAGGTAGCTTTTGGAGATGCCCGTTTTTTGGGCGGCTATAATAGTATTGCGCTGGAAAGAGATTCTGTCTCGGTTGAGCGTAAAGTTGACGAACTCGAACGGTATGCTAACTACAATTCAACCATCAGCAAACCCACCTTTCACGTCTCACTGGCCTTTCATCCTGACGAAACACTCACTGACGAGAAACTAAAAACGATTGGTGAGGAATACATGGAACGGATGGGGTATGGACAGCAGCCCTATCTCATGTACCGACACGAGGATACCCTGCATCCCCACATGCATATTGTGTCGGTATCCGTTGATGATGAGGGGAAACGCATTTCAGACTCTCACAATCATCCCCGTTCCAACCGCATCCGCAGAGAACTGGAGATCGAACACAACCTCATCAAAGCAGAAGACATTCGGCCCGGCCAATCCCTCACCGCCACCCTGTCACCCGACGCCATTCACTACGGAAAGCAGGAAACCAAGCAAGCCATCGGCAACGTGGTACAAACGGCACTGAAAGACTTTTCCTTCTCAGGACACGAGGATCTGTCCGTTTTTCTGGCCAGCTATAACATTCAGCTCAACCGGCTAAGGGGAGAGCGGGTCGTGGGTGGTGAGAAAAAAACCTGGGCCGGTGTCACCTTTCAGTTGACCAACGGTACCGACCCCGTCAGCCCCGCCATCAAAGCCAGCTCGTTTGCTTTTGCTCCAACCGAGAAACAGTTGACTAAACGCTTCGAGAGCGGTATCAAAAAGAATGCCCGGAACCAGCCCGCCCTGCTGAACCGCATCGACGCCGGGCGCACTCCATACGCTGCGCTAACGGAAGCCACGTTCCTCAGCGTGTTGCGTAGTCAAGGCATTCGGGTTGTCGATACAGGCAGCCAGTATCTGTATATCGATCAGAAACGGCGAAGCGTATTCGGCGAGAAAAACCTACCCCCGGCTTACCACCGTAGCACCTTACAGGCGCAGTATAGTGCCGGGGACCGTTTGCGCTCAACGGTCGTTCAGTTGCCCGTCCTACCGGAGTCTATCGGTACCGTGGCGAACCGGACGGTTGGGCAAACGCCTGCCCCCGACCCGTTCGTCCCAACCACTACCGGGAATGATGCGGAAAACAAAAAACCGGTGACACCCCTCACCGAAAGGCCCGTCACACCCGTCAATAGACCATCCCGACCCCTGACCCAAGCCGAACGGATCAGTCTGGGTAAGCTGGTCACGCGTCACTATCAGGACTACAAGAAAGAAAACCAGATAACCTACGAAAGCCAGCTCATCCGGGCATTTCCCTTTGTTTCCCTTCAGCAGCGTATGATCGCCGGTGGCCAGCCCGCCGATGAAGTTCAGATTGCGTTGCGCGAATATGAACGCTACAAAACCGGCGAACTGGCCCTGATCGAAGCCCGGGAACGGGCTTACTTCCAACAGACCACCCAGGCGCTGCTGAGTCTAACCGGAAAACTCGCCCTGACCCCCGGCAGCCGGGTACAGTTTCTAAATCGGATGGGTCTGGAGCTGACAACGCGCCCGGACCTGCGACGGTCCGACAATCCCACCGGCGAGGTGCTGAGCAGCCGGGAGCAGCCCGCCTACCAGATCGTCCTGAATCAACCCACGAGGAC
>Ga0209512_1003818_pt1 | contig 13834 bp, 13 predicted proteins | sample frozenSSSSmetaG_FD_184142 | JGI IMG/M metagenome (GOLD analysis project Ga0209512, IMG submission 184142) | Glacier valley bacterial and archeal communities from Borup Fiord, Nunavut, Canada, to study Microbial Dark Matter (Phase II) -... | ecosystem: Environmental > Aquatic > Freshwater > Ice >... | reverse complement strand
CACCGCCCGCCCACAGGTCGGTGGTTGCCCACAAGCTCCACAGGGCGGCACTACTAATTTTAAATAAAAATTGAATAACCACCAAAATAACACCCGAACCCAACCCTTTAAAAGAAGCATACAAGGGAACTAAATCCGGCCAAATTTAAAGGAACGCGATGAACAACTGTGAACTATGCAAACACCAGGGCGACGTTATTGTCAGCACGCCACAATGGCGAGTCGTGTTAGTCGATGACGCACATTACCCCGGATTTTGCCGGATAATCTGGAATGTGCATGTCAAAGAAATGACCGATTTATCTGTCGATGAGCGAACGAGCTTCATGAGCGTGGTATGGCAAGTAGAGTCCGCCATTCGTGAAATAATGAAGCCGCATAAAATTAATCTGGCTAGCTTAGGCAATGTCACACCGCATCTGCATTGGCACGTGATACCGCGCTTTAAAGATGATGTGCATTTTCCAAATCCGGTTTGGGGACAAGTTGAACGCAGTATCAGTGCCAGCCTCCAACAACGGCAGGCTCTTATTCTCACATTAAAAGCGGCGATCCAGGCCAGACTGGGGCATCAATGAAACCGACTTCGATCAATGTCCGGATGCAATCCAGAGTGATTGAAATTGATTTTGGTGAAGTTAGTTTCTCGTTACCTTTTGAATATTTACGCGTATATTCGCCGTCAGCGGAAGTGCTCGGTCATGGACCGGGGCAGGAAATTTTGCAAACAGGCAAACGTAATGTGTCCATTACGGCGTTACAACCCGTTGGCCATTATGCTGTGCAGCCGCATTTTACGGATGGGCACAACACAGGGATTTACACCTGGGAATATTTATATAAGTTAGGCGAGAATCAAACGCGAATGTGGCAGGAATATTTGAATAGATTACATGCGGCCGGTTTTAGTGGTGATTCGGGACGGGATCCAAGCTGATATGGCCTTGCTCTTCTCCCATTGTGAGAGAGGCCAGTCGCCTGTTCAACCGAATTGTGCCCATGAAGACCCCGTCGTCCCCGCGGTTTTAGGCGGGGATCCAGTGGCGTTCGTTGATAGACGGAGGCGTTGGCAAAGCAACGAACGCCGCTGGGTTCCCGCCTAAAACCGCGGGAATGACGGGGTCGCCCAGACGAGGGAATATTTACGATAATTAGCAAATTTAAATTCACCAAAAACCATGACAAAAACCACCCACTTCGGTTACAGCACCGTTGAAGAAGACCAAAAAGTTCATAAAGTAGCTGAAGTATTTCATTCAGTCGCTGCTAAATATGACGTGATGAATGATTTAATGTCGGCCGGAATGCACCGGGCGTGGAAGATGTTCACCATTGCGCAAACAGGCGTCCGGCCTGGTTTTAAAGTATTAGATATCGCCGGCGGCACAGGCGATTTATCAAAAGTATTTGCCAAACAAGCAGGGCCAACCGGCGAAGTCTGGCTGACCGATATTAATGAATCGATGTTACGGGTCGGGCGTGACAGATTGTTAAATAAAGGAATCATTACACCGACATTAATTTGCGATGCAGAAAAAATTCCTTTTCCATCCAATTATTTTGATCGCGTCACCGTGGCCTTTGGTTTGCGCAATATGACGCACAAAGATGTCGCCTTAGCAGAAATGGTTCGCGTGTTAAAACCAGGCGGTAAATTGGTGGTATTGGAATTTTCTAAAGTAGCGCCAGCATTACAAAAACCGTACGACACCTATTCATTTTCTGTATTGCCGTGGCTAGGAAAAATGATTGCAAACGACGCAGAAAGTTACCGTTATTTAGCGGAATCAATACGCATGCATCCTGATCAGGAAACGTTGAAAACGATGTTGACTGACGCCGGTCTGGATTGTGTGGATTACTTTAATTTATCCGCCGGTGTGGCCGCGCTACATACCGGCATCAAGATTTAAAAATGAATCCAACTTTATTGCTTCCGGCAGTGAATCATTTATTAGCCCAGGAACCATGGGCTACTCAACTCCTGCAATCGCACGCCGGTAAAATCGCCTGTATTGATTTTCACTTTTTTTCAATACGCATCAAAATCACTGCGCCAGGATATTTGGAAAGTGCATCTGAGGATGCAATCGCGAATGTCACTATTTATATCAATCCGGCAAACATCCCACTCATTATTCAAGATAAAGAACGCGCAATTTCTTATGTCAGGCTCGAGGGTGATGCTGATCTGGCGCAAACTTTTTCTGAGCTTGGAAAAAATTTACGCTGGGATACCGAGCAGCAATTAAGCGACTGGTTTGGCGACATTGCCGGCAGACGTTTAGCTAACACCGGCAAAACGGTGGTGGCGACTTTACAAAGCAATGCGCAAAAATTACAAGAAAATTTGGCGGAATATTTTCTGGAAGAAAATCCAATGTTAATACGGCCAGCACGTGTCACCGAATTTGCGCAAGAAGTCGGGCGCACCCGCGATGATGTTGAACGCTTAATCAAACGCGTTGAAAAATGCGAAAAGCAAAATGATTCTTAAATTTTTCCGCTTACTCAAAATAGCCTCCGTAACAATGCGCTACGGATTAGATGAAATCGCGTTTTCCAGTTATGGCGCTGTTCGCGTTGTCCGCGCCTTAGAGCTGCTCCTTTTCTGGCGTGATCTGAGTGCGCCACGCGGCCAACGTTTGCGCTGTGCATTGGAAGAGCTCGGACCGATCTTTGTGAAGTTTGGTCAATTACTCTCAACCCGTCGCGATTTAATGCCGATGGATATTGCGGACGAACTCGCGAAATTGCAAGATCAGGTTCCTCCGTTTGACAGCGATTTAGCGATAGCACAAATCACCAAATCACTAGGAAAGCATCCCGATCAGTTATTCGCCAGTTTTGAACGCATTCCGGTTGCTTCGGCATCGATTGCACAGGTACATTTTGCGACGCTGACCAATGGACGTGAAGTGGCAGTAAAAGTGCTGCGCCCTGGCATGAAAAAAAGCATCGATCAGGATGTGGCGTTGATGCATGTGGCGGCTGATTTACTGGAACGGGGCTGGTCGGACGGCAAACGTTTAAAACCTAAAGAAGTCGTCGCTGAATTTGATACTTATCTGCACGACGAGTTAGATCTGCTACGCGAAGCGGCGAATGCCAGTCAGTTACGGCGTAATTTTGCTGACTCTATTTTATTGTTGGTACCAGAAATGCTGTGGGAATATTGTTCCAGTTCCGTCATTGTGATGGAACGCATGAAAGGAATTCCCATCTCGCAAACCGAACAGCTAATTGAAGCAGGGATTGATTTAAAAAAGCTGTCGCGCGATGGTGTGGAAATATTTTTTACACAGATTTTTCGGGACGGATTTTTTCACGCGGATATGCATCCCGGGAACATCATGGTGTCCACCGAACCGGCGACATTGGGATGTTATATCGCGCTGGATTTTGGCATCGTCGGCACCTTAAATGATTTTGATAAAGATTATTTATCCCAAAACTTTTTAGCTTTTTTCAGACGCGATTACAAACGGGTAGCGCAAGCACATATTGAGTCAGGCTGGGTGCCAAAAGAAACCCGCGTTGAAGAATTAGAAGCCGCAGTCCGTGCTTGTTGCGAGCCGATATTTGACCGGCCATTAAAAGATATTTCGTTTGGTTACGTGTTATTGCGCTTATTTCAAACTTCACGTCGTTTCAATGTTGAGGTGCAACCGCAATTAGTTTTATTGCAAAAGACCTTATTAAATATTGAAGGCTTAGGACGACAGCTCGATCCGGAATTAGATTTATGGAAAACCGCTAAACCTTATTTAGAAAAGTGGATGGCAGAACAAATCGGCTGGCGGGGTCTCTGGCAAAACGTAAAAACGGAAGCGCCGCGTTTTGCGCATTTGTTTCCGCAATTGCCACGCCTGGTGCATCAGGCGTTGTCGCGTTCCACTGAGAACGTTCAACCTCAATTGTTAGCCCTGCTTTTGCACGAACAAAAAACGACCAATCTGTTATTGCGCGTCATCATTTGGTTTGCTGTGGGATTTTTAGGCGGCGTGGTGTTGATGCAGCTGTGGAACGTGTTTGTTTATTAGATTTTCGTAGGGTGGGCACGTTTTTTGTGCCCACGCGGTTGGTTGATCAATCAGATTCGTAATATGTGTTTCGGTTTATCAACGACCGCGTGGGCACAAAAAACGTGCCCACCCTACAAAAATCCGAACAACCGGGAATCAACCATGTCAGATTTTTCCTCCAAAAAACAAGACGCGTCCAACCCGGCATTTTGGAACGAACGATTTATTAACCATGTGATGCCTTGGGATAAAGGCGGTGTGCCAGCCGACCTGCAACATTATTTTCAGCACGCCAAACCAGAACCGGCTCGTCAATGTTTAATTCCTGGTTGTGGCAATGGTTACGAAGCGGCATATTTATCAGAGTTGGGTTGGGATGTCGTCGCCATTGATTTTTCTCCGGCGGCAGTTGCCAGTGCCCGCGCTGTCAATCCAACGTGGCGTGACCGGATTATTGAAGCTGATTTTTTTAGCTATCAACCTTCAAAGCCGCTCAGCTTTATTTATGAACGCGCTTTCTTATGCGCCCTGCCTCCGGCTTTACGTCACAAAATAGTGGGACGTTGGGTGGAATTGCTTCCTGCTGGTTCTTTGTTGTTGGGGTATTTTTTTATCGAAGAGAATGCGCGGAAAAGTGGCCCACCGTTTTCAATTACGCAAACTGAATTGAATTCCTTGTTATCGCCGCATTTTGTGTGTTTAGAAAATAACGCCGTCGCTGATTCTATTCCTGTTTTTGAGGGTAACGAACGTTGGCAGGTTTGGAAAAAACTGGATTAATTACGTAGGGCGGACACGGTGTAGCAGGGGTTTCGGAATGCATGCATTCCGCCTGCGAAACGGACTGCCCTTGCAAGGGCAGTTTCCCAGGCACCAGAGGATTGTATGCTTTTGTGCCCACCATGGTTGAAATGGCACAGAAATTCCATACTACGTAACCGTTGAAAAGCGATTATTTTTTTGCGGATGTACTTGATCAACCATGGTGGGCACAAAAGCGTGCCCACCCTACGAAAGACACACCATGAATCTACCAACCGACGACAAAGATGAACAACTACGCGAAGACATCCGTCACTTAGGCCGCATCTTGGGCGAAACAGTGCGCAGTCAGCATGGCGATGAAATTTTCAACATCATTGAAGAAACTCGCCAAAGTTCAATTCGTTTTGGACGTGATGGCGAGGAAGCCGCTAAACAAAATTTAGAAACCATGTTGAACGGATTGACTAATGATCAAACCACCAAAGTCATCCGTGCATTTAGTTACTTTTCGCATTTGTCTAATATCGCCGAAGATCAGCATCACATCCGGCGCACGCGTGCGCATTTAATTGCAGGCTCTTCACCCAAAGAAGGGAGCATGGCGTACACCATTAAATTGTTGAAGGAACGCGGGATTACCTTGCCGCAATTACTGACTTTTTTTCAAACTGCATTAGTCGGCCCCGTATTGACAGCCCATCCGACAGAAGTACAACGGAAAAGTATTTTGAATTGTCAGATGGCGATAGGGCGATTGCTGGATCAACGTGACCGGATGCAACTCACTCCTGAGGAATCGGCAGCGAACGAAGAAGCATTACATTGTGCCGTGCTGACGTTATGGCAAACGCGGATGCTGCGCAGTTCTAAATTATCTGTACTCGATGAAGTTGAAAATGGCCTGACCTTTTATGACTACACCTTCTTGCGTGAGATTCCCAATTTGTATGCCGGATTGGAAGATTTGATCAGTCAGCAAAGTACGGAGAATCTACCAGAACTTCCCGGCTTTTTAAAAATGGGAAGCTGGATAGGTGGTGACCGGGATGGAAATCCGTTCGTCACTGCCACCGTGTTAGAAAAAACGTTAACGATGCAATGTACCCGTGCGTTACGTTTTTATCTGGATGAATTACATGCGTTGGGTGGTGAATTATCTTTGGCCACTTTGTTGGTGGGTGCATCCGATGAATTAGTCGCGTTAGCGGATAGTTCGCCAGATCATTCTGTTCATCGGAGCGACGAACCTTACCGACGCGCGATCAGCGGCATGTACGCACGTCTGGCCGCTACGTATCGTAACTTGCTGGGTGGCGAACCGGTACTTCATCCGGCGGGTAATGCAGTGGCTTATCAAAGTGCAGAACAGTTATCGGCAGAGTTGGCGGTTATGCATCAATCGTTGATGTCGCATGGATCAGCCATATTAGCGCGTGGACGTTTGCGTCATCTGCGACGGGCCGTTGATGTATTTGGTTTCTCATTAGCGCCGGTCGATCTACGTCAGAATTCCGATGTACACGAACGGGTGATTGCCGAATTATTTGCGGCGACTAATTCAGATTGCCAGTATTTGGAGCAAAACGAAGAAGGTCGCATTGCGTTATTACTTGCAGAAATCAACACGTCCCGGCCGCTCTCTTCACCCTACCTGGTTTATTCGGACGAGACGCAATCGGAATTAGCAATTTATCGTGCGGCGCGTACTGCGCAAGATCGTTATGGAAAAGTGGCGGTACCGAATTGCATCATCTCTAAAACCGACAGCGTTTCCGATTTATTAGAACTGGCGGTGTTGCTCAAAGAAGCAGGGTTGTTACATCCCGAAGAAGATCGTCTGGATGTGAATATCATTCCGTTATTTGAAACCATTCAGGATTTGCGCAATAGCGCTCCCGTGATGCGACGTCTGCTGAGTTTGCCATCTTACGTGCGTTTGCTGGCGAGCAGAGATTGCGCGCAAGAAGTGATGTTGGGCTATTCCGATAGTAATAAAGACGGTGGTTTTTTAACCTCGGGTTGGGAGTTGTACAAAGCAGAATTAGCGTTAGTGGATGTGTTTGCAGAACAAAATATCCGTCTGCGTTTGTTTCATGGTCGTGGTGGTTCGGTTGGCCGCGGCGGCGGACCGAGTTATCAGGCGATATTGGCGCAACCGGCTGGTGCGGTTCAAGGGCAGATTCGTCTGACCGAACAAGGCGAAGTGATCACCGCTAAATATGCTAATCCTGAAGTCGGCAGACGCAATCTGGAAGTGTTGGCCGCTGCAACAATACAAGCCAGTTTGCTGGCAAAAACCGAGCGTGCTCCCAAGCCGGAATTTTTAGCGTGTATGGATGAATTATCCGATCACGCGTTTGCGGCGTATCGGAACCTGGTTTATGAAACACCCGGATTTGAGCAGTACTTTTGGGAGTCAACGGTGATCTCGGAAATTGCCGGTTTAAATATTGGCAGCCGTCCGGCATCACGTAAAAAAACTACCGCCATCGAAGATTTGCGCGCGATTCCGTGGGTATTCAGCTGGTCACAATGTCGCCTGATGTTGCCGGGCTGGTTTGGATTTGGCCTGGCGGTGCAAACGTATTTACAAACACATCCCGATACCGGTTTAGCCTTGCTGCAAGAGATGTTCAAAGACTGGCCGTTCTTCACTACGCTGTTGTCCAATATGGAAATGGTGTTAGCGAAAAGTGATTTAAATATTGCGAGTCGTTATGCCGGTTTGGTTAAAGATGAACAGTTACGCGAAACAATTTTTACGCGCATCTGCGAAGGCCACGCCGCATCGATTGCGGCTTTAAAAAGTATTTCCGGACAGTGTGAATTGCTGTCGGCAAATCCGTTATTAAAACGCTCCATCCGCAATCGTTTTCCGTATATGGCGCCGTTGAATCATGTTCAGGTTGAATTACTGAAACGGTATCGTCAGGGTGATCAGGATGAACGCGTGCGGCGTGGGATTCATTTGTCGATTAATGGAATTGCAGCGGGGTTGCGCAATAGCGGGTGATGGTAATCAATCGTAGGTTGGGCTAACGCTTTATCAGCCCAACAATTAAGGAGATAAGCGCATGAAATATCGCCGCGCAAACGTGAGCGGAGGCACGTATTTTTTTACAGTAAATTTAGCAAACCGACAGAATAATCTTTTAATTGATCACATTGAATTACTCCGCACCGCAGTGCGAGAAGTTCGGCAATCACATCCTTTTAAAATTATCGCGATGGTGATATTGCCAGATCATCTGCATGCGATTTGGGAATTACCGGAAGGAGATGTCGATTTTCCACTACGCTGGTCGCTAATTAAAGCCAGGTTTTCAAGAATCATGCCCAAGATTGAGTTCATCGATGAGAGCCAAAAATTAAAACGTGAGCGTGGAATTTGGCAACGTCGTTATTGGGAACATCAAATCCGGGATGACGATGATTTGGAAAAACATGTGGCATATATTTATTACAATCCAGTCAAACATGGTTACGTTAAACGAGCGGTTGATTGGCCTTATTCGTCAATTCATCATGCAATTTCCAAAGGTATTATTGATGAAAATTGGGGATATGTTTGTGATGAATCCGGCTAGGAATAAGATTGGTTGTGTGTAGAGAATGTTGGGCTGATGAAACGTTAGCCCAACCTACAAATGTGGTTTTGAATGCGAAAAATTTATGGAAAACACATCAGGCGGCGGCTCAAAAGCAACAGTACCAGGCGAGATCGACAAATGGAATTGGGGCGCGTTTTTATTTACCTGGATTTGGGGAGTTGGCAATGACACGACTATTTATTTGCTGATGTTTGTAATTAACTTGGATTTGGAATTAAAACTTTACCAGAAGAGACACCTTTGTTTAACCACAATTCACAGTGAGCGAACATGAAACTTAAAAAATATTTCTCCGTAATCTCAGTAATTACAGCTACGTTAATTTTAATTGGATGCGATAACAATAACAGTAGCAGTAATGCAAATAACAATCGCGCTGAACAAATAGCGCAAATTAAAGAAGTCTTAGCCGAAGCAAAGGAACAATATGGATTGTCAGCCATCCTATATGGCGTATGGGGTGGCGAGCAAGAATTGGTGACGGGCGCATAGACTCTTCAACAAAATATTTTCCAGCGTTTATTAATATGAATTATCGTGCTGGCGGGGTTAATGAAATGGTGATGACGACCATACTGTTGAAATTAATTGAAGAAAAAAGGTATGGAATCTCACTAGATGACGCTATTAGCAAATGGTTTCCAACCTTCCCGCATTCTCAACAGATCACCTTACGCATGCTTGGGAATTCCAATTCGGGTTATGTCGATTTTCTCGACATAAAAGAAATTGTTGATGCTAAAGATTTTTATACAAAAGATTGGGATCCATTGGTATTAGCCGAAGCAGCTGTTTCTCAACCAATATTGTTTGAACCGGGAACACAATATGATTATTCACATACCAATTTTTCCATCCTGGGTGACATCCTGGAAAAAATCACGAAAAAAAATTTACACCAATTGGTTGATGAATATATATCCAAACCCCTCAATTTGAAAAATACACAAGACTCAACATCCTCTCAGATACCTGTACCGGCACTGCATTCGTATGTCACCATCGATGGTGTTTTTCAGGACGCAACTAATTTTTCTCCAACTTGGGGAGGTACGTCTGGGATAATGGTTTCTAATCTGACTGATCTGGGAACGTGGATGAATGCATTTGGCAATGGGAAATTATTGTCACCGGAGTCTTATCAAGAACTGATTAAGACAATTCCGTCAAAGAACCCCAGTATACGTTTTGCACTTGGATTTGCCGTATCTAATTCATGGTTTTTTCAAAACCCGGGTATCAACGGCTACAAATCCGTTGCCGCGTATTTCAAGCCTAAAAATATTTCGCTGGTTATCACCACTACAGATGGAATCACAAGCAACCCGGATACACATTATGCGCAACTCATCTTTCCCAAAATTGTTCAAATTCTGACACCGGAATATCCAGTTTTTACTTCAAAATAAATTCGCTTTCTTACAATAAACAATACAGTCAGGTGGGTGCGTTGCGATGCTCACCTGCCTTGGGATTTCAGCAATTGGGTAACCGTTTTAAATGTAATACGCAACCGTTGTCATCACCTTTGCCATGTCTGTCTTAACCACGTTAAAAAATAATAACCATTAGCATTCAAGAAAAAGAAAAAACTGAAAAATTTTTAGACTGGACTTCTGAAAATTATGTACTACACTTTATTTTCATTTTTTAAAAAAGTAGCCGCACTAAATAGTCTCTCTGCTGCCAGCCGCCGCTTACCCTTTCATCCAGGCTAGCAGCTCACTCCCACGGAACCTGTCGTAAAAGCATAGGAATTATTGCCATGAATTTAATGAAAATTTTTGGAGGCCCAAAGCCACAGCTACAGACTAATCAAAATCAAGACAAAAATAAAATTGCTAAAAAGGACACCGGCGCTGATGAAGTCAACTACGATACTCCCGTTAAAGATAAAACACGCTTTCCCAGATGCGAATCTTTTCATCGGTTTGATAACACCTCCCTTTTTCAAAATGACGTACAACGTTCTGGTGTTTATACAAGAGGTGCAGATGCATATTATGCCCAAGGCAACAGAAGCGCAGTCAACTTTATTCCAACGCCACTGACTGATGGGAATAATACAACCGGGAACTCGATCACTGCCCATACAGGTGGATTTGCAAGTCCTTATGTATTACCGAAGTATGCAAAAAATATTCAACTCAACAAACACAACTTTGATCCGAAATACCAGGTTGCACCAAAACTATATGATGAACTTCTGACCTATAAACTAGGCTTGTGTAATCACATTGCTACGGAATTTAGTCAAAAGGTGCCTCATGCTGATTTAGGCGGTAGTAGATATCGCGCAAAAATTTCTTCTGGCATTCCAACGATAAACGACTTTAAAGATACCGACATTATTGTACTTAAGTGGACGAGCAAAAGGACTACCTGGGTTCGTTTATATACCGTTATTCAGGGCAAGCTAACGATAATAGGTTTGTCAGACAATCAAGGACTGGTTGACAGAATTGCGGAAATTAGAGTTGGCAGTGATCGCAAACTGGAAGAGCTATTAAAAGAATTTCAGCCTTATCTTGTTAAAAAAAACTTACACCCGAATCGCGATATGCAAGGGGTGTATTGCTCAAATAAATATCCCTGTGTACTGGTCAGATTTACGCCGAAGATATCTGACAAGGCAGTAAGTAAAGGCGAGCTGGAAACCATTTATAAGCGATATAACCATTTGTTAATGGCCTATTTTATTGCGATTGTTGATTACAACGCCTATCAGGCGGGTATCGATATTGAAATGCTCAGACGTTCAGGCTTTGGTCAAAATAATCCGGGCATTGCAGTTACCGATAAAAGTTTTCGAATAAATATTGGCCTTATTCCAGAAGCGTATGCCGATATTATTGTAAAAAGTCTCGTGCAACTTCATGATTTATTTCGATTGCTTGAAAATACCGGAGCTGACGAACATCGCCAAATGGCTGGTCCCTTAAAGAACAAATTAGAGAGTGGCCGGGAAGTGGGATTCAACAAACCCACGCTTCCAACTACCTATTGGGAGGCGTTGTGGGAAAAAGGAAGCCATGGTTCTAAGGGACGTATTCTTCTTCATGAATTAATTGAGCGTGAACGAGATCGTCCAGAATTATTAGCGAATTTTGTCTTAAAAACTATTATTAGTAATCCCACTACGTTCTTTGAAAACCCTGCTATCGCTGAATCACCATTAGAAAAAATGTTTCAATTGATTGAGTATTCTTCTGATGACGAATCTAAAAAACTAAAATGGAAAAACAGATATGCAATATACCAGGTAACGTCCGGAGATTTTAAAAAGAAGAAGAAATTACCAGATGGCATTTGCAAAACAACGGACAACAAATATTTTCAGGTCATTAATGACAGAACACCAAAAATAAAAGAATTGGAATTAAAAAACCCGAAGCAAAATATGTCGGTTTATAAAACAAACCAACAACTACCACATAAGTTATGCACTACCTTATTTAAGGATTATGTTTATCCCCAGCCTTGTAAGATTTCAGTAAATTCAAAACCCATACTTGAGAAAGAGACTGTTTTTGACTTTACGCTCCCATCTCATAAAAAAGTCAGTGATGATCCTGCATTGTTGGCGATCATAAAGAAACTATGTAACAGCCTGGCTGTAAATGTGCCTGGAAATCTGGAACTCCGGGATCTGTATAAGTTTCTTGAAGCGTCACATATCCAGTTTATTTGTGAAAAACGCACCAGAACGTCAAGCCAGTTAACTAAGACGCCTGAATGGGGCAGCGACTCCGAAACAGAAGTGCCAGATTTTGTGAAAACCAAAACCATCTTTGCTAAGAAAGTGATTGTAGCGAACGGCATGTTGTCCATTAACCTGTCTTATTACGCAGCAAGGTCAGCCATTTATCTCGTCAGTGCTATTAAAGAAATGGAAGAAGATGACGATCTCGACGATGTGTTTGACAGTCATCGGAACGGGATGACGGTGGACTCAGGAAAAGTGACTATCAATTGTAATAACACATATTTTGAAACGATAAGTGGCAACCCCAAGAAGCCGCTGTGTTTAGATGCGGCTACTGACCCTCCCAGGCAACGCAAGAATGCTAAAGCCGATATTCTCGTTTTTGATTTAAATAGTTTTAAGGCTGATTTTATTGCACAAAAAGCGGATCTTAGTGAGCAATTAGAAGTAACCAAACCGATGGTGGTTGTTTTAGATCATACAAGTTCGACCACGGATGAAATCAGACATGCGATAAAAACGATCTATGCAGTTCATCCTGGCGTGTCGCTAGTGTTGTTGATTACCAGTGGACTAAAAAATGAACAAGGCGGTGGAGATAATAATCCGTATGGAAAATTAACCGTCTTGTCATTAGCTAATCAGGGAGAGAAAAATACATTAACCAATTTTATTTATGATGAAATTACCGCGCTCACCTTGCCGGATACTGAAGTGCGATTAAGTAAAAAGGCGCTGCTACCAAAGGCGGCTCATGCCATTCGCCAATCCTATAAAGACAGAGGGCTTACCACAACAGCGCATTCCATTCTGCATGATGATTTAGAGGATATGCCCGACGTTGAAACATTGAGTGCATCTTCCGACGATAACGAATTAAATAATATTGATAAAGTAGTTTATGTTCTTGCCTTAAAACATATTCAGGATAAGTATCCCGGCGAGTTTGAAAATCTGTTTGAGATGAAATTCGCTCATCGGGGAATTATGGATTTATACAATGAGTCTGGTCAGAAATTTAAAGATATGGCTGATAACAAGGTACTGGATTTAGTAAAAACTCGTGCAGATCCTTACCTATTTGATGAACTGGCTAATATCTATGATAAAGATGAAACCTGCTTCTGGGATATTCTCAATGATGAGAATGAATTGGCTTACGACCATGACATAGATGATATCTACACTGCCTATAAAGCATTGGTAAAAAAATATAGCCATGCAGATTCTGACTATCCAGAAATGGATATTATGGGTTTGGTGAACAGAAGATTAAATGAAATCGAATCTGACTCAGAAGGTGGTAACTCTAATAGCGAAGGCTATGCTACTGAAGGATATTCCGGTGAGAGTTATGGTGATGATTCATACTCGGCAAACTCTGGATACTTCGGTGAGAGCAATGACGACTCATACTCAGCAACCTCTTCTTCTGAAATGTAGCTAAGCGGAATTCGGGATAATCGAACCTGCACAGTTCTGAGACCCACTTCAATAGTGTACAAACCATGCCAAACCAACTTAAGCATTTATATTCCGGGCGACCACACAGGGGGTATAAATAATTTTGTGTAAACGGTCATTAAGCAGGAAACTGCACTTTTTTAAAGGAGCAATAATGACCGCACGCAAGAGCAAGCCCCAAGGCCCTTTTTCCAATGAGCTGATCGATGCTTTATTAGGAGACTATAAAAAGCCGGAAGATCTTATCGGAGAGAATGGGTTAT
>Ga0209512_1003817_pt1 | contig 13844 bp, 11 predicted proteins | sample frozenSSSSmetaG_FD_184142 | JGI IMG/M metagenome (GOLD analysis project Ga0209512, IMG submission 184142) | Glacier valley bacterial and archeal communities from Borup Fiord, Nunavut, Canada, to study Microbial Dark Matter (Phase II) -... | ecosystem: Environmental > Aquatic > Freshwater > Ice >... | reverse complement strand
AAGCAGAGTGCAGTTCGCTGAGGTGCCGATCCACCGCGTGTCAGTGCCCCGTGCCAAGCAACACGGAGCCGACTGGCGTTCTTCATTTAGAGACATCACATTGCCCGGGCCTCAGTTCAACTTTCTTAACGCCCAAAGGCTGAGCGTCCAAGCAAAGTTCCGCGAAGCACTCGACCTTAGCGGAAGCATCCTGCCCGATGAGTTCATCGAAAAATTATTGCCTGAACTACCGCTTTTTCCGAAGTGGAAGGACATCAATGAGAGTCTCGAAGCCGCGCGAGAACTGCTGCAGAACGGTTCTGATTCGACGACATCTCTTCATGCAGGATGGGCGCTTCTGATGCAACACGCACAATCTCGTCAGTGGCACATTGCGATGTCAGACAATAGCATTAAGGCTGCGCGCCATTGCAAAAGTGGTTAACGCCAAGAGTCGCGACGCAACGCCGCTTAATCTCACCTCGACTCGCCTGAGATACACCAAAGGCACCAGTCTGGCCAGGCTCGGAGCCTCCGTCGAGGTTATCGCATGGCTTCTGGACCATTCCAGCACACAGACAGTCAACGTTTACACCGACAACTTGCCCGAGCATGCTGCTGCCATCAATGAAGCTCTCAAGGGCTCGTGGCGCATGCAACTCGTTGCCAAGATGTTCTGCGGTCAGGTGGTGCGTTCCGAGGCAAGTGCCATCGGAGGCGACAACCCGCGCGCGAGCCGAATTCACTTTCAGGGTATCAGTGCCGCCACCTGTGGTGTAAATAAAGCCTGTGGACTGGGAGGAGGGATACCGCTGGCCTGTTACACCTGCAACAATTTCCAACCCTGGCTCGACGGACCTCACGAAAAAGTCCTGAGTGATCTGCTTCAACAGCGCCGCGAAAAAGCACAGACGCTAGGAGATACGCATCCTTTGACGACACGTCAGGACAAAACCATTGTGGCGGTTATCAATGTCATGCAGCGTTGCGAGGAGATTCGGCAGCATGACCAAGTTACCCATACAAATGGGAGCGTTGCATGACAGACGCTACCAACCCTAAGTCCAATGTAATACCGATTGACGCCCTAGGGGAACAAACCCAGTTTCAGTGGCATGAACGGGATCAAATGGTACGAAGGGCTCTTCTTGCGAAGTACATTTCGCATGCTCGCAACCCACTTACGATGCCCGACGTCCAGTGGGAGGATCACCGCTGGCCTGGGGTGGCGGTATTCACCAAGCTTGCTACGGAGAGTGGTGGCCGATCGTGGAAGCTATTGGATCCGAAAACTTTGCTTGATGTTGAGTTCATAAATTTTGCGAAGGCCTACGTTCGCGAGCAATTCAGCTTGAATCCTCAACAGACCACAACCAATACCGAGCACCGTGTTCGGACTTTACGTCTTGTCGAAGCCGTGCTGCTCGACATCAAGAGATCAGCCAATCCAGTACTCGTCGATATCGCGGTGCTTGATGCGGCAGCCGTGCTGGCGCGGAAGTCGTTTACTGGCGCCACGCCCTACTACGTGGGACAGTTCATCGAGCAATTTGGTCGATTCATTGCTAAGCAGGGTTTTGTACCTCCCGTTGTAGGTCAATGGAAAAGTCCCATTCAGTTCCAACGTTACACAGGCCGTGTCGTAGGTTCTGCGGGGGATAAGCATCGCGCAACAAAATTACCAAACTTTGCAGCTGTCTCGGCCTTGGCAGAAATCTTCAGTCGAAATCTCGATCCTACGGATGAGCGATGCCACCGAGACATCTACACAACTGGTGTGGCCACGCTGCTGTGCTCGGCACCAAGCCGAGGCCAGGAGGTGCATCGATTGCCCGTGAACTTGATATTCCAGGACACGGATAGCTTCGGAGAACAGCAACTGGGCCTGCGCTGGGAAGGCGGCAAAGGCTATGGCTCGTTTATCAAGTGGGTCTGGAAGGGCATGGTCCCAGCTGCGCATACGGCGATCGACCGCATCAAGGCTATCACCGAGGAAGCTAGGCAGTTAGCTCGACACTATGAAGATCCAAAGACGTGTGAACTCTTCTACCGACACGCTGAGTGCCCGCAAGTGGCCGAGGATGCGCCCTTAACAGCTGAGCAGGCCTGCCGGGCCTTGGGTTTTTCCCTAACGAACCCTCGTGGCTCCCTTCTTTCAGCGAAATTAAGTGGCAAGCTTCACATGCACACCTTGGCCAGTCTGTGGCGTGAATGGGTCTTGCCTCGACACCTAGTCAACTGTCCGGACTTCCCCTTCATTGACCGCTCTGAGCTCAACAAGCCTGAGGCAGCTCGGCTGAAATTCAGCGAAGCACTGTTTTGCATGAGAGCCCATCAGCTACACAACCGCATGAATACCCTTCCGGTGCTGTTGTGGATGCCCACGCTGAGTGCTTCATGGCACGCCGATGTCGCCCTTTCTTCAGCAACGAACACAAACATCTTTGACAGATTCGGTTACAAGGATGAGGATGGGTCACCGTTGGTTCTGAGGTCCCACCAGTTGCGGCACCTGTTAAACACAGAAGCTCAGCGTAGCCAAATGACCGATGAACTAATTGCCGCATGGTCGGGACGGGCCAACATCACGCAAAACGAGGTATACGACAACCGTCCTGCACAGGAAGTGGTAGATTTGCTTCGACCGACCGTGGAAGCACAGGAACGTATTCTGATAGCCACAAGTGGCGCAACCTCCGCCAGCCAAGCACGTCAATCAGGCCCCTGGGTCATCCAAACGTTCGCGCCGCTTCAAGTCCTGGCGAACCATGTGGGCCACGATGTGCAACCTCAGCTCACTGGCCTCAAGACGGAGTATGGTCAGTGCGTCCATGATTGGGCCGTTTCCCCATGTGATGGCTTTGTGGCGTGCCTGGAATGCAGCGACCACCGTTGCATAACGGGTGACGACCCTTTTGAGTCCAGGCTGCGCCTGCAGCGCATTGAGAAGCTGCATGAAACTGTGCAAGGCGAAGTGCTCAAGTCTCAGGCTGCACAAACGGCCGGGGACTGGGGTGCTCAGGAGTGGCTGGACGTACAGAGCCGCTATGAACAAAAACTCGGCTACTTATATCGATCCTGCACAAACTCATTGACGAGGGTAAGGACTCCGTTATCCGTATGGCCAAGGCCCCTACCCCATCACACTTACATCGGGCCATGCGTGCCATCGCAGTTCGTGCACGGCAAGACAGCCTGGATACACAGGAAGTGATCCAGATGATGCTAGACGCAGTGGATCGTACAGAGCCTAACGGCATTCCTATCACGGTGCGCCGTGCACCATCGCCCGCACTGTCTGCACCGAATCACGAACACTCATTAACAGTGCAAGTTGACGAAGAAAATGGCCAAAAATAGACACATCCGACCTGCGCACGTTCAGGCCATCTGCAACATCATTCATGGCTGGGAGCAGCCCAAATTGAGTTGGGTGGCAGTGTGTGAAGCAGCGCAGTCTGTTCTGGGTTATTTGCCCAGCCGCTCGGGTTTGAGCGCACACGAGATGGTCACCAAATCCTTTCAGGCCAAGAAAAGCGGACTCAAGGTGGCTGCGCCTGTGAGCCGACTTCCCAACAGCCGCCAGCAGGCCTCGGCAATCATCGCTGCGCGTGATGCCGAAATATCGACTCTCAAATTGCTTCAGTGCGAATTTGAAGCTCGATTCGTGCGCTGGCAATACAACGCGAGCGTGCGAAATGTGACTCTTGAGCAATTGGATACACCGCTTCCAGAAATCGACCGGATCAAGGTTCAAGGAGTTAATCCCAGGAGCCGAAACTGAACAACTTGGCAGCTCGCGATAGGCAACCCAGCAATAATCCTCAATAAACTCCAAGGCTTTCCACATTCCAATAGTTTGCAGTTCGCGTTTCTCGGCCCCCTCCTCTACGCTGCGCTCTCGTCATCCTTGGTGAAATGCACCTGACGATTCTCGAAGATCGTCTCCAAGACAGCCTCATTGCTGTGAATATTCGTCAAGCAATTGACCAGTTCCAGCGCTATTTCGATCCGATAGTCCATGAGGAAATTCTTGAACTGGTCAAGTGAAATGCGTATTTCTTTCGTCCCTTGCTTGCCTGATAAAAGATGAATTATCAATGCGAGAGGAGCCGCCATGTGGGTCGGTTCATCACCTTCGGCGTCAATGTCCCCAAAGCAGACATCCAAATCACGCCCAATTAGGTTTAGCCATTGGTCGGAAAGATTGCTTGGTAGTGCCGCCACTGGGGGTTGAGCCAAAACCTCACGCGCCAGCAGTATGAGATCAGAGCGTGGCAAGGGCCTGTCATGCATTTTTACTGCCTTTGACTTTCTTCGGCCGATCAGTACCGATGTTGAAATCCCCAGAATAACGGCATATCAATGAGTATCCGCGTGAATACCGCCACACTTTCGCACGTTAAAACAGCCACCTATTCGCATTCCAAATCCACCACTCAGTGGCATCGCAAACCCGCTCCTCAGGTACCGTGGTCACGGTGCAAGCGTGCTGGTCGCAAAATATTAGCCTGAGCGGTAACGAGTGAATGGCGTGCGCATGGGCGAAGGCCCCGGTGATTTAAGCTTTCGCCAGAGCCTTCGGTAAGATCCGCCGTAGGACCGCCAATCAATGGACACGCATACCAGATGAAGAACACCAAACCAGACGCGAAAGAGGGAGCCAGGCAGGCCGCCGTGCTCAAGCAAAAGTCAGACGACTACGTTGCCGGAATGGAGGGCGAGGGAAAAGGTACCAACTTCGGCCGCGTACCAACAGACCGTCTCCTTATCGTTGAGGCGTTTAACGACTGGTCGGCCGGATCCCTTGGTGATGGTGGAAGTGTGCGCTTTACCTACAGTGGGGCTGATCCGACCTGCGCAACAGTCGGCGAACTGCAGGAGCTCCTCGGCCGAGTCCATCGTGGCCTAGCGCTGCTGTACCCAGTGACTGGGTTTCTTCTCTCGGACGATGGAGAAGGCCTGCGATATCGGCAGTTGGAAGCGAGCTATCGACTGACGGCCCACAGTGACAACTCCCGGGCGAGCGCAATCAATGTAGCTGAGGCCAAACACGTCTCGGATACCGAAGCATGCCATCAGCTCTGGCTCTTTTGTGCCACTGAAGATTGCGTGGCATACCTAGAGCATCAGATGGACTCCTACGGGCTCCAACTCGAAGAGGAGGAAACTGCTGCAGTCCGCAGGCTCATTTCGGGCTTCATTCAGGATCAGTTCTCACCGGGCCAGGTCTGGAACGCCATTTGGCGCTCTGTGAGACACGCCGCAGCGCTGTCAAAACGACAGTACTTCAACAACGCCAAGGCGGCCAAGACAATCCCAAAGCAGATCGATAAGGTGCTGACGGAAGTGTTGGGAGACACGTCATTCCAAGCGTACGACCGCGTAGTCGCTACTCCCGTCGGCGCCGTGCTCATGCTGTTCAGACAAAGATTTGGGGTTGACGATACAACGCCGGGAAGGAGCGTCCGTGAGGCTCTGGCTGCGGACGCTGCGCTAGCTCCAACGCAGGAAGACACCAGCGACGAGGGCGACACACAAGGTGATTACATTCCGGAGAGAGTTCTCCAGCAAGGTACCCTGTATTTCTCCAGGCAATATACGGAGCTCGACCGCATCGCACTCTCTTGCATAGAAGGTGTTCAGCTGGATCCGGAGTCCCCGGATTGGGACGATGCAGGCGAGATAGGCCGCATGGACTTCACGGCATCTGATTTGCATGCATTCAACGGCCGGACACTCTTCCAGGCAGTACTTGGGCTACTGAATATCGGTTCGCCAAGCGATGATGAAGTCGCCCAACGGACGCTTTCCATGCCGGAAGACGAGTGGGCTCGCGGGAGGGCCTACAGGGCGTTGGCGTCCGAAGCGCTCATGGCTGCTGGCGTCACCCCAGCCGCTGCGAGGAAAATGAGCTGGGCAAGTCAGTACCCAATCGAGCCCGACGAACTGGTCGCGATGCTTCAAGGTGTCCCTCTCCCTTCAGGCCTAACGGCGATGCGTGTCAAGTACGCCAGCATTGACGACGACTACAGCGTGCACAAGGACGTCATAGCGGCGGGGAGTTACACCTTCGACTTTCCGGAGTCCTCGTTTGAACCAGAGGGCGATGACCGAGACATCGCTGCAAGCGTACTCGCGGGTGACGTAGAACGCATCGCCGTGATGCTGGCCACCGCCGTCGCGTGCACCATTCGCTGTGACAGTGAGGCGAACCAAGCAGCCCTCTTGGAGAAAGTGGCCCAGAATTTGCTCGATATGGCAAGAGAGACCCAAGCTCGTGACGCCGAAAGGCCACCGCGCTCGCTAGATTCAGTCCAAGCGCGACGTTATCTGGCTGACTGATGGTCTCTTCGTGGACAACGGCAGTGCGTCGAATGCCTTAACGTGAACTGGTGAAATATGCGGTCCCGCTAATCGCTGGTCAGAACTGGTCCTTTAAAGACTGTGTCACGGTGAATTTTGGAAAAAACGGCCCTTTACCGATTTTGTTCATCAGATCCCAGTACATGGCCCTGGCCAGTTCGTCGTCGCAGCCTGGCGGGTACCGGTATCTGTAAAGAATCTCCTCCCCGGCTGGGAAGTGATGAGACCGCACGAACTCTGCCCTCAGGTAGCGGTGAATCGCCAAACGAATGTCATTGAGAAACTCGGCGATCGTGCTCGCGTGATACGCAAAGAAGTTGTCGAAAAGCCACTCATAGATACTCTCAAGTGAGCGGTAAGCGTCGTTTTCGGAGATAGGCACACCGCTCCGCTCGTAAATTCCAACGATCTTCCTTATATCGGCATGCAGCCGCGAGAAGTTGTGCTTTCCAATGTTGCCCGAGATTTTCAGGAGCTCGAACCTGCTGGCACGAACGTCCGCTTTGACGGATATCTCGCCCGTAAGCGGGTGGCAAAGTCATCTTGAACAAAGAGCCTGTCCGCCCGACGATGGTGTCCACCAAAGCAACAGGTGGACACCATGGATTCCAAGACAGTCTCACGGCGCCGGCACGGCGCCGATCTCAAAGCACAGGTTCTGCGCGAGTGCGAATGCCCTGGTGCATCAGTGGCCGCGATTGCGCTGGCACACGGCCTGAACGCCAACCTCGTTCACAAGTGGCGCCGCCAAGCCCGACCCGGCAGTGGGTTGGCCTGTGCGCCCGAGCCGGCACATTTCATTGCCCTGCCTTTGACACCGGCACCGGCGGGGCCAACACCGCCTGCCCAATCTGACATCCGCATCGAACTACGCCGGGCAGCGCTGGTAGTGAACGTTGCATGGCCCGTGGCGGCGGCAGGTGAATGTGGGGCGTGGCTACGAGAGTTGCTGCAATGATTCGCATCGACGCCGCCTGGCTGGCCACCGCGCCGCTGGACATGCGCGCGGGCACCGATACCGCGCTGGCCCGCGTGGTGGCGGTCTTCGGCGCTGCCCACCCGCACACCGCTTATCTCTTTGCCAACAAGCGCGCCAACCGCATCAAGATACTCGTGCACGACGGCATCGGCAGCAGATGGCGCAGCAGCCAGCGCAGCACGGTGACCAGCAAAACTTGCAAAACGATTCCTAACAGTAAGTTGAGGGTTGAGGAGCGGACACCCCGGAGGGTGTTTCAAGCATAGTGGAGGAATGGGCGTACCAGAATGATGCTGAACGCGATCTCGATCAGCTCTAACGTGATCGTGCCGGAGTCCGTGGGTGGGAGGAAAAACACACAGTTCTCCGTGACGTGCTGCGTGTTTGCACTTTTTGGTGCCTGCCTCCTGGCAGCCTCATGGGCGAGACAAACCGAGTGATGTCCAGAAACTGCCTGTGGCTAGTGGCCGCAACTGGCCGAAAGTGCACGATCGAGTTGCTGCCAGAGATCTGTCCGTCAGCTCGTGATGTGACGGTGGGCATGGACTCAGCTGGCCCGCCAGTCGTCAAAATCGTAGGAGCGGCCCGATCGTCAATGTGACGCCGACGACCGGGCCCACATGCTCAGATCTCGGTCTGTTCCGAAATCTCAAGGGCATCGTCCACCTCGATGCCGAGGTACCGAACGGTGGATTCCAGCTTGGAATGTCCCAGCAGCAACTGGACAGCCCGCAGATTCTTCGTCCTTCGGTAGATCAACGTCGCTTTGGTCCGGCGCATCGAGTGCGTGCCGTACTCCGCTGGGTCAAGGCCTAGCTCACCAACCCAGCCTTCGAGAATACGAGCGTACTGCCGAGTACCCAGATGGGGCGAGTCATGAATGCGGCTCGGAAAAAGGTAGTCGTCTGACCGCAACCTGGCCTGCTTGATCCACTTTTATACAGCCTCACGGGTGGCAGGCGTGATCTCAAACTGAACCGGGCGTCGTGTTTTGTGTTGCAACACCATCGCAGAGGCCACCAACTCGCCGTGGCAGATGTCCCGCACCTTTAGCGAGACGAGGTCGCAGCCGCGAAGCTTGCTGTCGAGCCCGAGGTTGAAGAGAGCAAGCTCACGCACACGACTTTCGATCTGCAGGCGTACCCTGAGGGACCAGATGTCCTTGAGCTTGAAGGGCGCCTTCTGCCCGACGATCTTGCCCTTGTTCCACGGTTCGCGATGAACACTGTTGGCAGCTGCTTCCATGATGGTCTCCCATCGAGTTGAGGGCCAACCACCATGCGCCCCTGTCAGGTCAACGCACTTGCTATGAATCAAAACCTGTGCTGGCTGACCAGTCGCCGTACGTCGGCTTTCCGGACTAGCGATGGACTCACACTATCGGCCATGTGCTGCCGTTCACGAATGACCGCTCTCGGCACTGGATTTGGTACCACTGTTGGCTCACTTCTTTGCAAACGAATATCTGTTACAGGCTGTTCTCAAGACGCCCCACCACATGGAAGCGGTGGATTGACAGTGCCTGGCCAGCAGACAGGCGCGAACGTGCAGCCGCGGCAGCAAAGTCGCTCATCAATCATCGGGACCTGGCAACGCGTCTCGCGTCGGTCCAGAACATCGCGATGCGCGCAGTGATGAGGCTTATCGTCTGCGAACAGTGCTTTAGGAGACATCGTCGGCCTGATGATGGCCAAATCACCCGCCGCGCGCTGTGCGGCTTTGCAGGTCCCCCAGCTGTGAAACTCGCAGGCCAGGTCTGGACGAGCCCTGACGAAGTGGGTGTCCTGACCGGACACGACGATCCAGTTACCCTTGTGATTCGGGAGTTCCTTCACAAGCGATTTGAGGACTTCAGGTCCATGCAAGGGCTGCTTGGGAAAACCGAGAAAATCAACGACCGAAGATGGGTGAAGTTCGACGCCGAGCTGCTCTGAAGTTCTTTTAAGAAGGGCAGCGGCGGCCTCACCGATCGATGCCACATGGGCGTCCAGCGACAGATCTGCCCCGTCTTCATCCCTGCCGTACTCCATGTACTCGGCATCCGTCTCCTCCAACACCGTCAACCGCATGCCGGCGAGGTCTTGAAGCACGAGTGCTGGATGGATTGCAATCCTTGGCTTCTTTCCAAAGACAGATGTACCTGCCGTCTCATAGCTCACCAGCACCGCGTGGAAGCACTTGTCGAGCGTGTTGCTCGTCAAGAAGTTCGAGATCTCGGTCGGGCGGACGCTGGCCGGCGTCTCCTCGACCAATGAATTCTTAGAGAGCAACTCATAGAGCTGCGGGGCGTCGTTTTTGTAGTTCCTCTTTTCGAAGTGCTTGATGGAGTTGCTCTGAGCGGGACCTTCCACAAACGCAGCCACCGGATCGATGAAGACGACAATCCATTCGCCACTGCAAATGACGGCCCTCGGCAACCGGTGCCCGTGGAGCTTGTACAGGCGACTGACGTAGTTGCCGACCTGGTCGATGTAGACCGGCCAATCGCCGGCAAGCGGCGATTTCGCGGTCTCACCGCCCCCGCGCCAATGGTCGATGGCGTTCGCCAGTACGTCGTCAACTCGGAAGGCCCCATCTTTGCGAGGCTGCAGAAAGGGCTTTTCCCATGCCTTGGCTTCGATCAGCAGCGCGGGAACGTCGGTCAAGCACGCCTTGCCCAGGTAGTCCATGCGCGTCGTCGTCTTGTCCTTCAGACGCGCCTCTTCCACGACATCCCCACCCAGGCCCAGCGTCCACCCCAGCAGCTCGATGAGGTCGTCAAGGAAATACACGCGCGTCGCATGCTCGTGCAGGTCACCGACAGGACCACCCTCGTACGGCGCTGCAGCGATTGGTCCATCCGCTGCTTCCAGACGTTCCAAGAGTTCGGCGAACTTTCCCGGGAAATCCGCCTTGCGCGCCATGCGACTCACTGGAGCAGTTCCGGCAAGCGGTAGAGCAGCTTGCGTGCCGAAGTCCAGCCAGCCTCCATGAAGATCTCAAGGCAATCAACCAGCGCCTGGCGTCGTGCTTCGTCCTCAAAGATCTCCTTGTTGTCCGCCAGGAAACCGCTGACCAGTCGCACCATCAGTTCAGCGCCCAACGCCTCGAACTGATACCCGCCCTTGGATCCGCCGGTTCGAATGGCGTGCGCCGTCAGGTCGAATGCCTTGATCGGATCCTGCGGTGCGAGCACCTCGATGAGCTGCAGCAGTTGATAGATGGTGTGGGCGTTGGGTTGGCAACCGATCAACTCCAGCGTCGGCGACACCTCGTTTAGAAAGACGGCACACGCTGCATCGTCGAGGCCCGAGCCACCGGTGACGCGTTCCGTCGCGAAGTAGAGCTGCATCGCCGCCTTGTCCACGAGCTCCGCAGAAGCACGGAGGCGCGTCTTCTGCTCTTCCGGCATAGGTTGCGAGAAGTCAACTGCGGCCAGCTGCGCGTCCGCCGCAACTACGATGCGATGCATCAAGGCCTGGGAGCGGCGCCTGACGTCGTCGTTGCCCGCCTGATCGGCCTGAAGTCCTAGCACGACCGCTTCGCGCAGCGTGTGGAGGATGGTACCAAGCGCGCTGCTGTGGTCTGCCGGGCTGGCCATCCATTCCGTCAACTTGGCGTCCGCCGCCGCACGGTCGTAGGTAACATGCAGGATAGCGAACAGGTCAGACAGCATACCCTCCATGTCCGATTCCTTGAGCGTTCCGACGTACCTCGCCATCAAGTCGTAGACCAGCGGCTCCGTTCGCTCAGGATCGGCGTGGATGACCGACTGGAGAACGCCTACCGTCGATTTCAGGACGGCAAGGTTCGTCTCATCCCTCAACCGGGACGTCAGGCGAGACCAAAACCCTTCCCGGTCAATGTTCCAGATCCGCACGAGACGCCCGATGCACTGCGACCGCGTAGCCGGATGGGGATCACTCAGGAGTCGATCGATGTCCGCGACAAGACGGGGATACAGGTCCTCCCGCTGAAGGCAGACGTCCAGCGCCGCCGTGGCGGCCTCGATTCGCGCGGCCGGCCCACCCCACGACTGGGACCGCTCGTAGTCGCTCTCCGTGGTGTCATCGACCTCCGGATTGGCCGAGGTGCTGGCAATGCGCAGCAACGCGAGAAACCGATCTGCGGGATCGAACTGGTCCGTGGCCAGCAGCCGTTCACCCTGCGCGAGGTGATCGCACCCCTCCCCGATCACACCCTCCGCGTTCAGGCGCAAGGCGGGATGCAGTTCAGGTGCATGAAGGCTGCTCGCAACGGCTTCCAACAGAGCCAGCGCCTGTTCGGCACCGACCTCGTTGGCCGGTTTCCCACGCTGCTCCTCATTCACCGTCTTGGCGGCGTCAATCGCCTCTATCGCAGCAGCATTGCCCGCCAAGGACTTGTCGAGATCTCGGATCCAGAAATACGGCTCGGTCGGCTCGGACCCGCTGGTGATTCTGAACAGCCTTTCGTTCTGCTGGTTTCTCCCGAGCGCCTCGGTGGACATCCTGTCAAGCACTGCCTTGGCCTTTTCGGTGGCCAGCTGAGGCCGACCGATGACGCTGAACAAGCGGTGCATCAAGGCGGATCTGGCCGCATCAGGGTCGGTGAAGCCATCCATGGCGAAGCTGGCAGCCGAGGACTCGAGGCTCTCTCGCTCTTCAGCGGTTCGCTTGGCATAACCCTTCGCCACCAGATCGATCGCGTCCTTGCGGGTCTCGGGTTGGGTCAGCCACGCCTCGTTGGCAGCGATCGGCCAGAGCAGATCGACGCAGCTGCCGCCACGGCGTACAGCTGCCAGGAAAAGCCGAGACCATAGCAATCCCCATCCAGAGCTTCTGGCAATCTGGTCGGCAACGGCGCGCGCGTCTACTTCCGGAAGTTCGACGAATGCGTCGAGGAACTTCAGCATCAGCGCTTCACCATCGTGGCCGTATGAACGATTAGGCTCGTGCGCCCACACGTGGCTACTATCGGCAACGAGTTTAAACACCTCGCCGTTGATGGTTCGGCTGACAGCCGCTTCGTTTTCTGAGCTGTGCTCTCGCCTGATGAATCCCTCAACCGCTGCAATCAAGGCGCGCGTGGCGGGCTCGGGATGGGCTTTCAGAAATTTTGGGTAGAACTCGGCGAGCGAGTACAGCGCCATGTCGTAGTCCTGCACCGAGTTGGAGCTCAAAGACAGGATTTGGCTCCGGCTTCCGCCGATGCTCGTGGTCACGCTTTCGGCGACGCTGCCTTCAAACGTCCTTCCATAGACCTCAGCGGCAAAGTCTGGATCTGCACCGACGAGCGTGGCGATCTCGCGGCACAGCGCCGGCACGTCATCCCAGTTGTTGGTGGCTGCCCGGGCTGGCAAGAATACTTGCGCGAGCAGTGCTCGGGAGTCGGCCGGGTTTGTTGTGTAGGTCGAAACGACCCGCGGGATCACCATCGATGCTGCAATCTTCGAGTCCGGTTCGAGCGCAAATCGCAGCAACGCGCGCGCGCCTACACCGACTGCATCTCCGGTTTGCGGTGGACGTGCCGTGATGACTAGGACATGGAGCAGTGATCCCAGCATGTAGGGAACGGCTTGGACACAAGCTGCCAGTTCGCCCGCAAGAGCGGCCCATGGGGCGAGGTTCACCTCGGGCGCATCTTCCACGCGGACGGCGAGGGCAGCGACCACGTGCCGGAGCGCTGTCGCCACATGCTCCCCGCGCGCGGCAGTGTGGACCGCGATGGCATGAACGTCCTGCGGCGTCTCGGGAAGCTCTGCACTAAGCCGCCCGGCGACACTGCGGAAGATCGGGTCGCCATTGGCGTTGCCAACAATCCTCTCGACGGCTGTCCAGAAGCGCTCACGGTTGTTCTCCGAGCTCCAGAGTTCCTGCAGCAGGAACCCCAGGGCTGGCGCGAGCATCAGGCCAACGGTCTCCCCTCGCAGGTACTCCTTAGCGCCGGAGACGATGCCATCGACATCCATCAGGAGTCGAGACGCGGCATAGTCAAAAATCAGGTGATGCCGGAACTGGACGTAGCGATCGTTCTCGACCCTGGCCAGCACGCCATGGTGAAGCAGGCTATTAAGCGCTTCAGGATCTGAGGAAGCGATGGGGGCTGTCGGGGTTCTCAGGGTCCGACCGTCGACCATGCTTTCAACAACGCGCAGAAGGCAGGCGTCGGCACCGACGCCCAGTGGCGTGATGCGGTGATCCCAGTACAGGCGCAGCAGGCCGGCCTGACTGGCTAGATGCACAAAGGCATCAGCAGTCATCCCTGAATTCAGCAGCTCGGCGATCAAGCGGGTATTGAAAGGGACCATCGCCAGCTGCTGCAGCTTCACCGGCACGCCGGCTAGCGCCCGACGTAAATGCGGAGCCTGATCCAGCACGCGCTGGAATTCATCGGCGGACCAGGACGGCACCGCAAGGTGCCTGACCATCGAGAACGTGCTGTCCTGGTAGTCGGCGTGGGCAGGTCGCCCCTTGAACAGCTCGCGGAAGCGCACGCCCATCCGCAGGTCAAACGTGCGAATCGAGGCGATGACCTTCCAGCGCCCTTTCAAAGCCAGGAC
>Ga0209512_1003815_pt1 | contig 13849 bp, 17 predicted proteins | sample frozenSSSSmetaG_FD_184142 | JGI IMG/M metagenome (GOLD analysis project Ga0209512, IMG submission 184142) | Glacier valley bacterial and archeal communities from Borup Fiord, Nunavut, Canada, to study Microbial Dark Matter (Phase II) -... | ecosystem: Environmental > Aquatic > Freshwater > Ice >... | reverse complement strand
CTCGAGACTGAAATAGCCCTCGAGCGGCAGGCACGACACGGGCGACGCGTCGACGCGTCCCTAGAGACGCGATGAGGCTCTAGGGGCAGGTCAGCGGCAGTAGGGCGTCGGAGTGGCGCCGAGTGTACAGGGGGCTAGGGGAGGTATGGATTTGGAGTGGACTGGGATAGGGGTCGGCACCACCATGATTCTCATTGGAATGGGGGTGTGGCGGCAGGCAGGTCGGTGCCGGTACGATCCCGGTTTGGAATAGGCGGCGGGGTGGCCCGAGCGCCAGTAGGGGGGTCAGGGCCCATACAGTCAGGGCCGGGTCGGGCTCGTTGCCGTACGAAGGCGGACTCCATCCCTGTGGTCAGGCTGTAGCATATTGGAGCTATGAAAATCTTGTTCACACTTTAATTGATAGCAAAGCAGACGTTAATGCTACAGGCGGCACGTATGGCACCGCGTTGATTGATGCGGCCATCTTCAGCAGAGACAATCTTGTAGATATTCTCCTGAAGCACGGCGCCGACATCAATGCCCAAAGCGAGGAACACGACACTGCTTTGATAGCTGCTGCAACCGCTGGATATAATGACGCGGCGGATATGCTCATTCTGGCAGGAGCTGATATCAATATCAAAGGAGGCCCGTCACATACGACCGCACTCATTGCTGGATCAGAGAAACTTCCTCTGCGCTCGATGGAACTGCTTCTTGAAAAGGGTGCGAACGTTAATGAAGTTGATGATACTGGGAAAACAGCATTGTTTTCTGCAGCTCTTTCTGGCGATGCACCAAGTGTTCAACTGCTTTTAGATCATGGGGCCGATGTGATGGCAAAGGGTGGGGACATGAATAATGTACTGCAAAATGCAGCAAAATCTGGAAATGTCGACTGTGTTAAGTTGATCTTGGAGAAGGGAGTTCATGTTAATATCCTGGGCGGATATTATGAGACTGCACTTCAAGCAGCTGCGGCGTCCGGAAATGATGAGTGCGTTGCATGGCTGCTTGTCACGCCGAAGTGAATATACCTGGAGGATACTACGGCTGCGCTCTTCAAGCTGCCGCATGGTCCAACAGCTCCCAGGTCGTTGAGACACTGCTTGCCGCTGGTGCTAACCCAAACATAACTGGTGGATACTACCAGTCCGCTCTCCAAGCTGCTACCGAGTCAGGAAGTGAAGAAAGCGTGAAAGCTCTTCTCGATCACGGCGCAAATGTCACGAGCTCGGTGGATTTTACGGCAGTCCTCTTGTGGCTGCTACCGTGGAGGAATATGAAGATCTTGTGAAATTACTTTGTGATGAGCATGGCGCAGATCCTCACGCGCAAGGAGGTCATTATGGCAATGCTCTCCAGGCGGCTGTGGTTGCAAATCACATACCTCTAGTGAAATATTTCCTTGGAAAGGAATGTGATGTGAATGCCCGAGGTGGGAAGTATGGCACAGCACTTCAAGCCGCATGTTTTGTCGGGACGAGGGAGATTGTTGATTTGTTGTTGGAGAAGGGTGCAGATGTTAACCTTTGTGGGGCCGGTTTTTATAGATCTCCGTTAGGCGCAGCTGTGGCTCATGATGATGCAGAAATCGTTCAGCTGCTTCTGAACAAGCATGCCATGGCTGAAAATCCAGGTCTATTAGGTCTTGCTGTCCAGTACCGAAGCTTGGATGGCGTCGAAAAACTGGTCAAGCATGGTGCATCGGAGTTTGAAGAAGCATTGGCGCAACTGAAGATCCCAAAGCCACCACGCAGTATCAACAGTGATAATGCTAGATATGAGGATGATAGCGAGAATGGTGATCAGGATAGTGACGATGATGACGACAATGATTCGGCTGAAGAAAGTGTTTCAAATAATGAATCCGATGTTGAGAATGGAGAAGACGGGAGTGGAGATGGCACTGATGATGATTCGGAGGATGATGATGACGAATCAAAGAGACTGAACGGAAGATTCACGAGTATCTCAAAGAGTGTCTTGTGAAGAAGTCGAGGAATATTGTTACAAGATCTAAAACTGTCATCTCGAGATCCAAGACGGTTGTTTCAAGCTCGAAGACTCTTCCCCAAAGATCTCAGAGCAAGGCTCCACCGCTGCCGGCAATTTCAGCATAGAATGATTCGAAAAGGATGGAATGGGAGGGAATAGTAGTCTGAAAATTATCATTTATAACTTGTCATCTAAATATTTCTTCTGCAAAGGAATAGCCCTGCATTTTAAATAGTATAATAATGGTTTATTCTTAGCTAATGAATTACGATAATGCGAATTTCAAGAATCAATACAAAATTAAGCGTTTGGAAACATTTTAATGACTTTCTATAATTGATATTAATTGTCTACAACATCTAAAAACTGTTAAAATATCCAAAAGGCTCCTAAGACCCGGCACTCTTTCAACATCAATACTGACAATATCATTGCATATGATAGTTCCAAGCTAATAAACCCCCACCCGTGCCTCATGGGTCAACTATATCTTCATGCATCTTCCAGAATTGACTCTGCAGACCTTTTCGCTGAGGATAAAAGTCGGCAAAACAGGAAATCCACCTGGAACTCTGGGGAAAGCACTTGCATCAACGACTCGTAGCCCAACAGTGCCTCTCACGCGGAATTTCGAGTCTAATACAGCTAAAGGATCTCTATCGGCCCCAATGGCGCAAGTACTTGTCGCATGATGCGACCATGCCTGAGTTCTGATATGCTCCTTGACATCGCAAGTGCGCAGCCCATCGTAAGGATCGGTTTCGGTGAACGGCGCAAGCGGTGCAGCGAGATAATCAAAGACTATCCGCCTAAACTCAATACCCTCGGCCATAGCAGCCAAATCCGCGTCGCCATTCTCTTCAAAAAATCTGAAGTTAATATCAGGGATGTCGCGAGGGTTGCTTGATCGAAGTATGACTGTCCCCAAACGCTTTTGGGGGTGTAGTTTTGCTCTGGGAAACCGATTGTGCTGGGGGGATCGAATGTAAGCTGGTTGACAGTGTTGGAGGGCCAGAAGCCACGGAATGTGCTAGGGTTGTCCCACATGAAGAAGTCTCTCTCGCCGTATGCAGCTCTGCTTGTCTTGAACATGAGCGCATCCAGCGGACCAGTGGCATATGGTCCCGTGCCGTGCTGCCATGCTTCAAGGCGTGGATCTGGGTCGCCTCCAAATCCGAATGTGCATGCAGGACTCTTGTCGGTTGACGCTCTGGCAATAACTCCGATCTCGTTGTTGTCCTGCAAATTCGGTCCCACGCCTGGAAGATCAACTACGAGTGGGATATTGAATCCGCTGAGCTTGAGAATTTGTGGAGAATTGAACGTGCCTCCAGAGACAACGACTTCTTTCCGAGCGTAGACTCGCTTCTTGGTGCCAGTGTATTTCGCGTTGTATCGAGGATCTGCACTGTACAAAGTCTTGGCCATAAGGAATTCAACCCCGATTGCAGGAGGATGTTTGCCCTTCTTTTCGTCGAAAGCACCTTAGTCGCAAAGGAGTTGAGAGATACTGTCAGCGGATACGTCTTGGAGCCGTCTTGATAGGCTTGCGATATAATTGAAATGATGGAAAGGAGTAAGGATAGCCCAAGTGTTCCCATTTTGATAGTATACACAAGGGTCTTGGGAGTGCGTTTGAAGAAAGATAATCAAAAAAGGACGTCAATTTCCAGCTTCCGAAAGAGATAGCAAGATCAAGACGTTAGAAAGAGTAAGACTTCCCTCCTCATCAGAGGGACTCGTCAGTCTTTATATAGAAGAGAGATTCTTACCATGTTTCCTGCCTGCTGCACAAGGAAACGGCGACGGCAGCAGATATTCTAGAGATGTTGCTTGGATTTAGTTGGCGAAGACAACATATATTGAGGTTTTCAGTCGAATCCCACTTGATATTCTATGGTATCTTAGTACTAGACTAATCAAATGGTTTTTTATTCTCATCGAGTAAGAACACGTTGAAGGGAGAGAAAGTTTCAGGAACTGGCGCCGGGAACTATTCTACGGGGAATGGGAATGACATCAGAAGGCTCTCTATTTTGCTTACTACGGTGGTGACCACTGACTTGCCCGCGGATACCGCGAATACCGCGAATTCCGGACTCGACAACAATTTGGAATCCTTAATCCTTGAATATGGCATAGCGACCGATATATTACATTTTACATATTACATATTACATATTACATACATTATACCTGCTGTACCACGACTCTCTGTTTACCTCAATCGTGCGTGCGCATGGACCCATCGGGTACAGAAAATGCCCATGACGACGAGGATGTCGTTCAAACACGGCCCTCGTCGGCAAATGTGTCCCCGGCGATAAATCCAGATCCAGCGCTGGTCAACAACAATAATATCATCAATAACAACAACGACACCCAGCTCGCCCCGCCGAATCTGCCACAAACTCGCAATCGACGATCTAGTACCATCCGAATCCGCTGCCTGCCTTCGGCGACGTCTCTTCTACAAATCGCCGACAATACTTGCGACAAGAACACCGACAATCCAAGCGATGGGCGTCAACAGGGCCATCAGCAAGCAACAGGTCGGGGTCGCAGCATCTCCGAGCCACGTCGACTACAATGGGCAGTCCCCACGACCGACTTGATAGCGCGAGACTCAAGATTCCCACAGATTGAAGAAGGGAAACAGATCCAACCTGTTCCGCCGTCCCTTACTCCTGCGCAACAGCATGGAAGCGACAGTTTTCTTCGAAGGGCCAGCCTTGCTGCAGGTTCAGCATTACGCCTTCGCAAGACCAACAATAGTACTGTTTCTGCACCGCCCGGGGCTGACGTCGAATATGATTCGGACGATGTGAATCTGCTGGATGTTGTCGGTAGGCATTTCCTGAGAAGGCCGTTACTATCATATCCTTACTAACGGAAACATATCCTGAAGTTGCGACTCTATCTACCCTAACCAATGTACAAAATTCCCTATTCGTGCCAGATTTGGGCCGGCTCGTAAATCGTCGGATGACCTATTCCCTGACACCTCACCCCATTACAGCTGCTGAGCAATCAATGGAGGAAGTCATTGAAAGGAAAGATACACAGCAGATGCTCGATGATATGGCTCTGGAAAGGGCTCGAACTGGAGATAGTATTACTTCGAAACTCAGCGCATCCCATTTTGCTGTCTTACCACACGGAACCTCTCTTTTGGATTGGTCTAGAGAGGATAAGCAAGCACTGAATGACCATGTTCGCCATATGCTCCATTCTCGCAGATCAAAATTCAAGCGTGGCATGAAAGGTTTCGGGCAATATGTGAGAAGACGTAAGTTCTGTCCTCTCCAGTCTGGACGATGCTTGGAGGCTCATTATCACGCAGCTCTTGGATTTCTTGTAACTCTATATGCGACTCTCATCACTCTCTTTGGATTGGCATGGGTTCTATTTCTCATAGGCAAGTTGATTCCTATCCTAGCATGGATGCTACTAACTAACATCTCTCAGGTTGGATTCAAGTTGGAGCGCGGAAAGACTATATCGTCAATGTCATTGACAATATCATGGTGGCCTTATTCGCGATTGTTGGCGATGGTTTAATACCGTTCCGCATCATTGACACTTATCATATGATCTTCATTGCACATTATCACCGCCTGACCTGGCGCCTTCGACGAGAAAGAGCACTGCCCACACTTCACAACGAGAATGACTTACCCTCAACAATCTCCCGAGATGTGGAGAACGGCAATGGAGGAAGCGACACAGAGGAGGAAGAATTTAGCGTTTTGACTCGAGCTCAACAAGAACGGCTAGATTATCACCAAAAGAAGTTTTCGAAATCGCATACATTCTATCAACCTCATGAAACTGTCACGCATAACGCATTTCCGCTTCGACTGCTGATTGCCGTGGTTGTTCTGTTGGACTGCCATTCAATGTTCCAGGTTGCTCTCGGAACATGCACTTGGGCCATCAGTTATCATGTACGGCCATTCGCTTTAACGACCGTTATTTTAAGTTGTTCAATAACTTGTAACATCACCGCCGGGATCTTGATTTTTATTGGCGATCATAAGACAAGGAAGAAAGCGGTTGTGGAGAAGATATTGAGGCAGGAACTCACGCTTGAAGCTCTGAAAAAGCTGGAAAAGAAGCGCTCAGAGGAAAATGGAGACAAAGTGCCTCACGCATGAGCTAATAGAGATATTCGGCATGAGAAATTATATATTTTACATAACTAATCTCATTCTAGTACATCAAAGAGATTTCTAGATCTGTTTTTATCGCTGCATTTACACTCGCTTTAAGAACGCCCTGCTCTAATGCTGTCAAATCGGATAGATCACCACCAGAGCAGCAGAATGAGAAATCTTCATCTGCGACCTATCCGCAGTGTCCATCCGCCATATGATGAGTTGGCACAAGGAAAGCATTTTGATCGCGTGACTTGTGTTGCAGTGGGCTGCCATTATACCAGCTCAGTTCATCTTTGGAATCTAGGTGCGCCATTGTGTTTCCACAAACGTATGTCTTCGAATTACCATTTCCATCAGTCCTGTCCTGCATGATACCAACGATTCCGCCATGATGCTTTTCAAACGTGCAGGGCGCACTAGTGAGAGCCATACTCAGCCAGAAGGTTTCTTTATCGCCATAGAAAACTTTATAAGTGACCTCATCCCGAATTGCCGCAGAATTTTGCCAACAAGTATGAAGCAATCCTACCAGAGCCTTCAAATCTTTCTTATTAACCAATACTGCCCCGGAGTCTTCCAAATCTATCCACGCCTCACCCAACATAGTTTCGCAGCACGTTTCTGGGATGTCAGCTCTTTGCACTTGCTCACGGATGAATTGCTGGTGGGTGCTGTTCTGGATTTGCTCGAGACGTCGATCTTGGAATAGGAATGTATGCAGGCCTTGGGCTTTTGCGTGATCCATGAGATCTTGTCAAACATTTGAATCCTGGATGAGCTGAATCTCAGTGAAGTTCTTCAACTTTAGTAAGTGAACAATCAATATCAAAATCAGGTGGCTCACCTTGCATCTATCCTTGCATAGATTGCCGCTCTGACATGCACTCTAACGAGGTAAGCTAGATATTACTATTAGCAGATGGGCATATACGAAAGGCACCTTCTATTACAACGACCAGGAATTCAACGTCCTAAGATGGGACTCTATCATCGACACACCTTCCTTAACAATATCAGTTAGACCATCCTCCACTATATACCGTTTAATCGTGGCATTAAATCCGAAGGATTAAACAACACCACATCACCAACGCAATACACCTTCACAAGAAGCAAATGGCAAGTAATCAAAACGATAAAAGTTGGAATGTTACAGGCCACACCCGAGCTTTTATTGATGATACGGCGGAATAGACTGATGCTTCCTTTGTTCCTCCGTCACACTATCACTCTCAGTCGAGTGCCGACTGACAACAAACTGCGTGGTCTTGTAAATCCCACCCGGCGAACTCAGCTCCTCACTGCTGCTCTCCATATCTCCCAATCCAACGACAGTGTGATCCCTGCTCTCCTTGCCTGCAGTGTTGTCGTTGCCACTTCCCAGAGGCATCAACCCTTTCCCATAACTCCGACTCTGTAGCGCATATGAAGATCCCCGTTGGCGACCCGGCCCCCCTGAAGAGGACTTATTGGTACTCTTGTCTCGGAAGGATCGGAAGAGTGGCGCCAAGGGGGGGATACTGGCGACGATTATCCCGAGGTTGTTTTCGACCATCGACCACATGATGAGAGCCGAGCTGTCGAGGTAATTGGCCAGGGACTTGATGGTCAGGATTCGGATGATTTGGATGATGGTGATGAAAGCTCCGAGGGAGAAGATTCCCAAGAGGACGACTTTCTTTCGCATTGCGAGCTGGGTTTTCAGGAGCATCGGGAATGGAGTCAGCATGCTGCAGAAAAAAGGCAGTTAGCATAATTCTGATGCAGGACGAAAGAGATGGCGAAGACGTACATGGTGACATCGAAAATTATCGTGATAGAAGCCATGCTGGTGTAGAAGGGCACTCCATGTAGGCAGGAGCCTTTCGTAATTGTTGGATCCCACTGTTTGGCCACCTACATGTTCCCACATACGTCAGTAATTGCGATGATGCTTAGGCAACTTTCTCTAGAAGAGAGGTATCTACGACTTACAGGATTACATAGGTTGAGTTGCACTAGCAGAAACGCCAAATGGAAAGCTGTGCAAGCTACGGCAATGATGATGATTGCTATGCGATAGCGCCTCTCGACTGCAATTCTCAAGTACGAAAAGAGCAGACTGAACTTGAAGCCTAAGATACTACTGATGTAGCTATGGTCCTTTGATTAATCGCTATGTCCAGCAGGGAGAGAGGGGTGTTTTGATGAGCGAGTCCAGAGCACTTACAATGGGGCGCCGCAGTATTGAAGCTAACAAGACAAGTCAGTGTCCAAACTCGAAGAGGCCTGAGACTGGAGCAAGAGACTAGAGGAAGGCTTACGAGACCGAAGTTGAATATATTCTGCCCCGGCATGTCAGACAGGTGCCGAAGCCCAAGTCCCCATTTGGATTCTGCATCGCGTTAGATGCGCATTGAGGACGGAAGATGGAGGAGATGCTCACGAATAATCGTCGTCACCATAAACCCCAGCGACATGAACTTTTGTCAAGGAATTAGAATTAGTGCCGAGTGCGTTCTGCTTGTTCGGCCGGGACTCACCCAAGTGAAGACCATGATCCAGTCGTCTAGTTCAAGGCGATTAGCAAGTGATACTTTCGCAGAGGTCATGGATGATGGACAACTCACCCGTTCCAATGGCCTTGATCATCCATCCTCGGACATACATGCGAAGACAGACAATAATCAACGAAAGGGTGGTGAAAGTGATGCCCACCGCCGCGATGGTAGGAGCATTGGTGGCGGCGTCAGGATTGACAGTATTGTACGTCCAGCCCATCTCTCAGAGTCCCATTCCCGGTAGACAAGAAATCAAAAGAAATCAAAAAAAAATGATTGGCAAGTCAACAGAGTGCTCACTTAAAAGACCGAATCTGCAAATCGCAGACCGGGGAAGGGCCCTTTCTTCATCATTTCTTCATCACGTTGAGATTTGTGGAATATCAGAATCTGTGACACTGACATCTGCAAGAAGAGTAGCGTAGTGGATTGGCCCTCGATCGGCCCTATGACAAGGGTTACCATGAACGTTTTGAAATTTGAAATTGCAAGTGCGGCGGCACTTCCCCCAAACCTTCCAGCCTTCAAGCCTTCAAGCCTTCAAGCCTTCCATCCAGCACGGGCATCAGCATCGGAGCGGGCACCGGGTAGCCGGTGGCGCTAGCGGAGGGTGCCGGCGACGATGACGGTAGTTGAGGTTTGAATGATAGAATGATAGAATGATTGAATGATTGAATAGATAGTGAACGAGATACTGGATTGATAGATAGTGGATTGAATGTAATTATGGTGCAATAAGCTGTCTAGCATAAATGGTACTCTGGTACAATATATACAATATATACAATATATACAATATATACAATATAAAAGCACGTGTTTTTCCCATAGTATATACATATGCACGCATTAGGATTAGGACCAAAGGAGCAACGTCGGCCAAGCCCCTATTCGGCAGCCACCCCCACCTACAAAGCTTCGCGCTCTCTTCCTCGTTAGCCTGACTATATATCCTCCGTATAGATGTACATCTATGTAGGCCAATACATCTATTAGACCTATACATCTATGCAGACCTATGGAGATTACGTCCGATTACGTTCGATTACGTGCTCCAGAGAGTCATGTTCTAGACTCTCGAGAACCATAGCCCCTATTCCTCTGCATAAACAGTAGACCACATGGGGTCTACCTGACCGAGCTGTCACCTCCACCACATGGCGATGCAGATGAAGGAGCTGCTGCCAAACATGAATAATCTTACCTACTTCCTAGTTCTCCACGTTCTATCTACATTCTGGGCTATCTGGAGAACCATAGCCGCTCCTGCCGAACAATGATAATCTTACCTGGTTCTCCACGTGTCTGACAAGATCGGCCAAAGGAACATGCACGAGAGTGGAGTACAATGCACAGTTTTCACCAGGTATATAAACTCCCAAGTATGTTGAACCATCGCAACTGCTTTGGTACCGGGATCGTCGCTGTGAGCTGTCTGGAGTGACAATGAAGTTCTTCAATCTTTGCCACGCCGCTGCTCTCATCTCATCGGCTTCCCTCCCCATCGTTGCTGCCTCGTGTCGCTACCTTCCAGCCGACAATGGCTGGCCCACTGTTTCCCAATGGAATAACCTCAATTCGACAGTCGCTGGCCGTTTGGTCGCCACGCATCCATTAGGCTCTCCATGCCACGATCCTACCTATGACGCCGCAAAATGCGCCTTCCTACAGAGCCAATGGCTGAACCCAACGCTGCAGTAGGTCCCGCGACCCTTCCGGATGACAGAGACGATGCTAAACTCGAACTCAAGTATGGAATCCTCGTCCTCTGTCATGGCACCTTTCTTTGCCAACCAGAGCTGTGATCCATGGACACCCGTGTCGAGGCCGTGTACTCTTGGAAACTATGTGAGCTACGCCGTCAATGCCACATGCGCTGCCGACATCATAGCAGCTGTGAACTTTGCAGCGCAACGCAACATCCGCCTTGTTATTCGAAACACGGGGCACGAGTATGTTCAACTGCACCTACTCTCGCGTTGTGAAATTGTTACTGACCCGGCAAATTAGTTACAATGGAAAGTCAACCGGTGCCGGGGCGTTGTCAGTATGGACACATCATCTGAAGTCCATCAAAGTCTTCGATTGGAAGGATTCGTTCTACAATGGCAAGGCGATCGAGATGGGCGCTGGTGTTGTGGGCTTTGAAGCTATGGCAGCTGCAAAGGCCGAAGGACTAGTTCCCGTAGGAGGGGAGTGCGCGACGGTTGGAGTCGCAGGAGGTTATACACAAGGCGGTGGCCACTCTGCGCTGAGCACCTCCTTCGGTCTTGGTGCTGACCAAACTCTGTCTTTCGAAGTGGTGACCGCCAAAGGGCGTCTCGTTACAGCTTCCCGCACCGAGAATTGCGACCTTTACTGGGCGTTGAGTGGAGGTGGTGGAGGAACCTATGGCGTTGTGGTATCCATGACTGTAAAGGCACATCCGGATACTACCGTCAGTGGCGCGTCACTCCTTTTCCTATCCTCATCGACCACTATGGACAACTTCTATGCCGGAATTGAAAAGTTCCACTCCCTACTTCCAGCCATGGTAGACGCTGGCTCGATGGTGGTCTACTACTTCAGTGACGCTTTCTTCCAGATCGGGCCGCTGACAGCATACAACAAGACCTCTGCAGAAGTCAAAACGATTATGGGCGACTTATTAGCAGCCCTAAACGAACTTCAAATTCCATATACTGCCTCCTATACCCAGTCAGCGACTTATATGGAGCACTACGATACCTACTTCGGCCCCTTGCCCTATGGAAACATTAACGTCGGCATCGCTCAATATGGAGGCCGACTGATCCCACGCGCAACCATCCAAAACAACACCGCCACCTTCATGCAAGTGGCACGCAACATCACGCAAGACGGCGTCCTCTTCATTGGAGTTGGCACCGATGTATCCGCTCCAGCAGAGACGGTCTCCAACTCTGTCCTCCCGGCTTGGAGAAGTGCCCTCGTCCACGCCACCCTGACCACGCCGTGGAACTTCGCTGCGCCATGGGCCGACATGATTGCATTACAAGATAAGATGACCGACTCCATCATGCCACAAATCGAAGCTGTGACGCCCGGAAGTGGGGCATACATGAACGAGGCGGACTTCAGACAGCCGAATTACAAGGAGGTTTTCTTTGGGAGCAATTACCAGAAGTTGTTGAGCATCAAGAACAAGTGGGACGCAGACCATTTGTTCTATGCCATCAAGAGTGTGGGAAGCGACTATTGGAATGTAGCGGCGGATGGGCGGATGTGCAGTGCCTGATACCTAGTGCTGTACTTTTCCGCGAATACCAATGTACATAGTTGTTGCTAGTTATTGTTCTGTGGATTCTAATGCCAAATTAGTACGTGTTGCGAGACTAATCGCAGACTCGTCGCTGTTTGCAGCCACATGAATAGTCGTCGGTGTTCCGATCCACGAAGTGCATTCCTGTCTGTCATAGCCGAGTCGGAGATTTGCACCCAAAATATCCGTTTCCCACTCTTTCCTACTCTTATCTATGCACCTATGATAAAATTGCTCTATATCATGGATTAAGCCCTTAAATTCCTCTGCGAGAGCCCTTGTAGAAAGCCAATCATCACTACTTGAAATTTATAATATAAACACAAAAACGCTTAACTCTTATATTTAGGCTTATAAAATTAAGTAACTTATAAGTAATAGAAAATTGTTGCTTATAATCATACTTAAATAATTATAAGTTATTTAGGTTTAGGTGTTACCATTTTAGTACTAAGGATAATCAGGGTTAGAAATTTGAATATATTCATGAATACGAGGGCGTATTCATATTCATAAATATATATTCATGAATATTTGAATATGCCAAGAGCCTAGCCTAATTAGGCTAACCTCTTACTATATTAAGACTAGTCTAATTAGATAAGATAAGATAAGATTTATACACTCTCTATATTTTAAATATAAACAAAGCATTAAGTCAAAAGAATACTATAACTTATTAGAAATATATATATTAATTTTTAAAGTTTTTACTAAAGCTACTAAAAAAATATAAGGAAAAGATTATCTTACTTTATATTTTTCTTTACCTTTAGTAAGTTAAACATTTCAAAATTTAGCTACTTTAAGTTAAATTAGTTAATTGTTTAAGAGCTTGTTTATTATTTATTTATTTAATAAGGCCTTTTGCATAATATTTAATATATATAAGGTTTATAAGCTTATAGAAAATTTAAGTTACATGACTAATACCTAATGTCACATGACTAATATTCATGAATATATTCATGAATATTAAAATCCATATTCATATTCATGAATATCACGTGATTTGAATATTTGAATATTCATGAATATCTTGAATATCTCTACTAACCCTAAGGATAATAAGATAAGGAAAGTGAGTAGATAAGATAAGATATACTAATGAAAGTCATAGGTATACACCTTGCAGTAGTCTTTAGGATGGCATACTTGTTACAAGAGCTAACGCATTAAAGCGACATGCTATGCATACTCCTCAATGCTACGGAATCTAGTTTTAACGATTCCTAAAGCTGTTAAACTAAGGTTTGAATAAGATTTGTCACTATAAGCGTACTAGGGTCACTAATGGTGCAAAAAAGTCCAATGACTAGTCTAATAGGGCGGATTTGATGTTGGGCTGATGATTGCAGATATTGCACGACGCTTGCCAGCACAGTAGTACTAGATGCAAGGTACCACTTACGCTAAATATGTTTTCCTAGATCTAGCTGTACAAAGTTTTAGATAATTGGGGGGCCTGTGCGTATAGCGAAACGATAAAATCAGCAAAACGATGAAAATGAGAATATCTTAATAGATTTCGTTAAAAAATGGAGAACATAATGAGATATATATAAAAATAGAGGTTAATACTTTATATATAGCTTTTAAAAAGGGTAGAATCTATAAGTGTAGGTAGTTTTTATAGGAGAAGAGCTCATTTAGTAGGCAACACCTAGGACATGTATATATAGGACGTTATCCTTAACAACTAGGAATTTATTGCTTTTTTTTACAGCTTTAATGAAAAATAGCATATTAGTTCTATATAGATTTGTAAGGGATTTCATTTTTATGTACATTTACTATAGTTACATACAATTTAACTCATTTTTATCGTTTCGCTAATTTTATCATTTTGCTGTACCCCCCTAAACAGCTTGCACAGGCCCCCCCACCCC
>Ga0209512_1003814_pt1 | contig 13851 bp, 16 predicted proteins | sample frozenSSSSmetaG_FD_184142 | JGI IMG/M metagenome (GOLD analysis project Ga0209512, IMG submission 184142) | Glacier valley bacterial and archeal communities from Borup Fiord, Nunavut, Canada, to study Microbial Dark Matter (Phase II) -... | ecosystem: Environmental > Aquatic > Freshwater > Ice >... | reverse complement strand
GGTAGTAGCGACGACAGCAGTAGAACTTGATCGCGACGACATCCGTCACCGTTCCATAGTGCACGCAGCGGGTCTGGTCGTCGATGGTCTGGCCGTAGATGGTCTGGCCGTAGATGGTCTGGCCGTAATTGGTCTGGCGTTGGACCATCACTCGATGCCTCGAGCCGTGAGAGCGTCCGCGAGCTCATCGGAATGCTTCAGCGACATCACCAGCAGCGGTACCACGAAGGTCTGCAGGCGCACCGGCGCACCGCGTGCGCGCTGGGCCTCGCGGATATCGGCGGCGAACCCGCCAATCACGGGTATCGCCGTAATGGTCAAGGCGAGGACGAGTCCGATTCCCGCCGGATTGACACCGAATCGTCTGAGCGGTGCGAGCGCACGTTCCGTGGCATCGAGCAGGGCGGGAACGCGCGTCGTGAGCGTGATCAGCGCGGCAAGCACAATCACGACGAGCACCCGGCTCGTGTTGGAGACGGCTGCCAACACCGGCAGGAAGAACACCTGGGTGACCAGCATGACAAGCGCGATCCAGCGCGCGGCGTAGAGCTGCCGCAGCAGGGTGGGCATGCCGAGGCTCGCTATCAGGTAAAGGGAAATCGCGAGAATTCCGGCTGTTGGAAGGGTCCACACGCTGTTTGCCGTGAGGGCGATTGCGAGCACCAGGGCCGCGAATACGATCACCTTTGCGCCGGCGGGCATTCGGTGGAGCAGGCTGGTTCCCGGGCGATAGAGCACGATCATGTGTGGTCGCGTTCGTAACGTGCGATGACGGATCGGGGATCACCGTGATCGAGCAGCATGCCCCCTTCGAATCTCAGCACGGTGTCGCAGCGAGCAGCCAGACGGAGGTCGTGGGTGACCAGTACGAGTTGCTGGGGGATCTCATCGAGGAGGCGATTGCCGATCTTCCTGGTGTTCGACGCGTCGAGCAGGGCAGTCGGTTCGTCGGCGACCACGAGGTCGGGTTCGCCGATGAGGATCGCGCCAAGAGCAAGCAACTGCTTCTGCCCACTGGACAAGCCGTGGGTGGGCGCCTCTTCATGGCCTGTGAGATCGACGGATTCGAGGGTGGAGGCCACCCTCTCGTCCACCTCGGCACGGGTGAGTCCGCGACCGCGCAACGAGAAGGCGAGATCTTCGGCGACCGTCGCCATCACGATCTGGGCATCCGGATTGCTGAAGATGAAGCCGACCCGGCGACGCAGCCGTCTGCCGTCTCGGGCGGGGTCGAGGCCATGCACCGTCACCCCACCGCTGGTTGGGGTCACCAGGCCGTTGAGCATTCGTGCGAAGGTCGACTTTCCCGATCCGTTCGACCCGATCACCCCGATCCGCTTCTCCTTCAGCGTGACAGAGACTTGGCAGAGTGCGACGCGCCCGGCGAACTCGGCGGAAACATCCTCGAACCGGATTTCCTGCTGTCCGTTCACCGCACGACCTCGAACAGGGCGGCGACGCCCATTCCGCCACCGACTGCCGCCGTGGCGATTCCGAGGCTTCCCGCCGGGGCATCATCGCGAATAAGGCGCGAGAACAGGCGCACCACGCTCACGGCGCCGCTGGCACCCCACGGATGTCCGAGAGCCAGCGCCCCGCCTCCCGCGCACACCCGCGGATCGATGGAGTCGCCATCAGCCAGGCCGAGCTGATGGAGTACGGCGAGGGTCTGGGCCGCGAAGGCCTCGACGATTTCGAACGCCGCGATGTCGGCGAGAGAGAGGCCGGCCATGGCCAGTACCCTCTGCACGGCGGCCACCGGACCGATACCGGGCAACGCGGGATCACACCCGATCGTCGCGTGGGCCACCAGGGCAAGCCCCGGGGCTTCACCTCGGATGCCTGCCGAGACAATGGCGACGATCGCCGCTCCGTCGCTGATGCGACAGGAGTTGCCCGCCGTCACGGTTCCTTCGGCCAACCCGATGGAGGGCGGGTACAGCGCGGGAAAGCGGGGGAGTAGCGTCGCTATGTGCGCACGAGGGCTGTCGTCCCTGTCGAACCTCTGAACCACACCGCGCCCATCGGGCACGACGAGCTCGTCATCGAATCCGCCACGATGGAGCTCCTGGAGTGCGAGGTGGTGACTGCGCGCGGTGTAGGCATCCTGGCGGTCGCGATCGATGCCGAACTTCGCCGCGAGATCCTGGGCGCCCGGGCCCATCTCTGGATCGGGGAATCCGATTGGGGCGAATGCGGCTCGCGCGTAGGGGAGCCCGTTGGCAATTCGCAGCGGAGCTGTCGAGGCACTCTCCGCTCCGCCAGCCAGGAGCAGGCGGGAATCTCCGGCACGGACGAAATCAGACGCCGTGATGATCGCCGAGAGTCCACTGCCACATTGCCGGTCGATGGTCATTCCGGGCACACTGACGTCGAGCCCGGCGCCGAGCGCCGAGAGCCGGGCTATGTTGCCGCCCGGTCCCATGCAGTTGCCAAGGACGACATCCCCGACTGCGATTCGCGACCCCAACGAACGTTCCGCATCTTCCATGCACGCCCGCATCACCGGAGCAGCGAGTTGCTCGACAGTCATGCTGGCAAGCCTCATTCCCCTGGTCGAGATCGGGGTGCGCCGCGCCGCGACGACGACCGGCCGGCCCTGGTCGCCTGGAAGGTCACTCAAATCTGGTCACCGTTCCATTCGCGATGGCCTGCCGCACCTCGTCGCGGGCCGGCTTGCCGGCGGACGTTCGTGGGAGCTGCTCGGTGCGGTACCAGCGTCGCGGGAGGTGTGACGGGGAAAGACGGCTGCGCGCCTCGTCACGGAAGTGGCGCAACGATGGCACGTCACGACCCGGAGTCGTCTCGATGAGCACAGCGACAATGGCACCGAGGCCCGTATTGGCGAGCCCGATCACAACGGCATCCTCGATACCGTCGATCGCACGAAGCGCGGACTCGACATCCTCCGGTACGACAGTCGCCGAGGCAGTCAGGATGGCGCCATCCGCACGTCCGTGGAAGTGTAATCGCCCTGCCAGGTCGACCTCGACCAGGTCACCGACCGTCGCCCACCCCCCTTCCGCCTGCTCCAGTGCGCCATCGACGCCGAGGTACCCGGAGGCGAGATAGGGCGATCGCACCCACAGTCTGCCGCGGTTGACCGTGTCAGAATCGACGCGAACTTCGACCCCTGCGAACGCCCTGTAGCCGAGACCATCCGGGTCGACGGCGACGAAGGAGAGTTCGGCTGCCCCGTAGTACGACACCACCCGGATTCCCTGGCCCTCCGCCCGGCGCCGCAGGGCGGTGTCGAGGTGCGCACCTCCCACCAGCGCCACGCGCAATCGGCGCGGACTCTCCCCACTCTCCATCGACTCGACGATCGTGCGGAGCGCGTGCGGAGTGCCGTGCATGGCTGTTGCCTGCACGAGGTCGGAGGGGTGGAACGTGTGTGAGTTCGGCAGGACGATTGCTGCTCCGATCGACCTCGCATGCGCCACCGAGAAGAGCGAGAGCGAGGACGCCAGCGGTGCGGGCAGATACACGGCATCCGTGCTCTCCAATCCCATCAGCTCGGTAACGGCCGGGAACGACGCCGACCACGACGCCTCCGACCGCAGGATCACGCGGGGGGATCCGCTGCTGCCCGAGCTGAAAGTCGCCCACCCGGTCTCAGCGTGCCCCGGCGCGTAGTCTGCGAGTGTGCGCACCTGCGCCCAGAAGTCCGCACTCCACCGTTGATCACCGAGCAGAGGAATTGCGTCCGATGACCGCACGGCCAATGCGGCGACCACCGCCGACACGCGGTCCTCGTCGAGGATCGGCACGACTGTGTTTGCGGGGAACTGTCTCTCGGCCGCAGTCTCGCGCACACGGTCGCAGAGCTGGACCTCGGAGACCGAGATTGAGCCGCACCACACCGCAACGCGATCGACAGTCACTCGATTCTCGCGCCTCGCTCCGCGACGGGAGCCTCGTCGTGCGATGCGACGCGGATCTCGGGAGTCGGGCGTACTGATTGTTCGAACGCACGTGGATAGGCCCGCCAGAGTGCCAGGGTCACGATAGTGGCAACGACGACCTTGACGATGTCTCCCGGTACGAAGACCGCGCTCGACAGCGCGGTCTGTGCCAGCGGAAGCCCCGTGATCAGTGACTGGAACGGGATGCCGAGGGCGTAGACGACAACGATGCCGCCGACGACACAACCGACGGCAGTGCGCCACCAGCTGGGCTTCCGATTGCCAGGGTGCGCGATGAGTCCGATAACGAAGGCGCCGATAATCCAGCCGATCAGGTATCCCACCGAGGGACCGGCGAATACCGCGATGCCTCCCCGGCCTCCCGACAGCAGCGGCAGTCCGACCAGAACCAGCACTTCGAATGCCGCGACCGCGGCCGCACCGCGCCACGCCCCCAGGATCGCGCCGGCGAGCATCACGCCGAGTGTCTGGGCGGTGATGGGAACGGCACCGCCGAAGACAGGAATTGCGCCGGGGATGCCGAGAACGGCGAGAATCGCCGCGAAGACCGCAATGCGGGTGATGTCGCGGATGCTGAAGTTCGGTCGGGTTCCCATCGTGGTGTACTCGTTTCGTCGCGGTGCTGTGGTGGGGAGGGCGCCAGTCAGCGCAGTCCTGAACACTGTTCACCTGAACGCTGTTCTAGACGCTGTTAGACTACTCACACAATGCCAAAACCCGAAACCGTCGGCACCAGGGCGGTGCGCCACACCCGCGAGGACGTCATCGTTGCGGCCCTCGGCATCCTCGACCAGCACGGACTGGCCGACCTCACGATGCGCCGCCTCGGAGCGATGCTCGACGTGCAACCGAGTGCCCTGTACTGGCATTTCGTCAATAAGCAGACCCTTCTCGCCTCGATCGCCGACCGGATCGTGGAGCGGGCACGTCCAATAATTCGAATCGGAGACGGCTGGCAGGAAACCACCCATGCCGAGGCATACGCGCTTCGAGATGCGCTGCTGGCCTACCGGGATGGCGCGGAGGTTGTCTCCAGCACTCTCGCGCTCGGGCTCGGGGCCGGCCTGCCGCTGACACTGCTCTCCAGGTCGATCGAGCGTGGGGGCTTCGACCGCAGAACCAGTGGCATCGCGGCCGCCGCGCTTGTGCATTTCGTCCTCGGACATGTCTCGCACGAACAACAGCGAATCCAGGCAGACAGCCTCGGGGTGGTAGCGGAATCCGTGTCCACCCATCCCGCCGCCTCCGACTCAATGCCGCGAGCCGCCGAGTCGTTCGAGTTCGGGATTTCACTGCTCCTTGCTGGGCTCGAGCTCCAGCGAAACCCCCTGAACAGCCCGCCACGAAGCCAGCGTGACCGCGAGGAAATATACTAGGGGTTCACCCCACCCTCCCGTCGTCGCGAGATGACTCTCACAATTGGACTTTGCCTGTGCTCAGCGTGCACGACCTCGAACTGCGTGTTGGCGCGCGCATGCTCATGGAGGACGTCACCTTCAGAGTCGAACGCGGAGACAAGATCGGCCTGGTCGGCCGAAACGGGGCGGGCAAGACGACGCTGACGAAGGTGCTCGCTGGCGAGGAACTAGCCACCGGCGGCACGATCGATTCGACCGGCGAGATCGGTTACCTCCCCCAGGATCCGCGCTCCGGAAACCCGGAAGATCTCGCCCGCACCCGCATTCTCGACGCGCGCGGTCTCGGCCAACTCGTGATCGGCATGGAGAAGTCGGCCCTGGACATGGGAGACGCCGACGAGAAGATTTCCGCCAGGGCCATGAAAGAGTATGGCGAACTGCAGGACCGCTTCATGGCCCTGGGCGGCTATGCGGCCGAGGCGGAGGCCGCGTCGATCGCAAGCAATCTCAGCCTGCCCGACCGCATCCTCGACCAGCCCCTCTCGACCCTCTCCGGTGGCCAGCGTCGACGCATCGAACTCGCACGGATCCTGTTCTCCGGAGCGGACACAATGCTGCTCGACGAGCCGACCAACCACCTCGACGCCGACTCGGTCACCTGGCTGCGCGAGTTCCTGCAGAACTTCCAGGGCGGACTGATCGTGATCAGTCACGATGTCGAACTCGTCGAAGACACCGTGAATCGCGTGTTCTACCTGGACGCGAACCGCCAGGTAATCGACATCTACAACATGAATTGGAAGAACTACCAGCGCCAGCGAGCCGCCGACGAGGAACGCCGCAAGAAGGAACGCGTCAACGTGGAGAAGAAGGCCGGAGTGTTGCAGCTGCAGGCGGCCAAATTCGGCGCGAAAGCCTCAAAGGCCGCGGCTGCCCACCAGATGGTGCGGCGCGCGGAGAAGATGCTCTCCGGTCTCGACGAGGTACGTGCGGTGGACCGGGTTGCCAAGCTGCGCTTCCCCGATCCCGCGCCGTGCGGACGGACACCGCTCATGGCATCCAACCTCTCCAAGAGCTACGGATCACTCGAGATATTCACCGCTGTCGACCTGGCCATCGACCGAGGGTCGAAAGTGGTGATCCTCGGGTTCAACGGTGCCGGAAAGACCACCCTGCTGCGCATCCTCGCGAGCGTCGACCAACCGGACACCGGACAGCTCGAGCCCGGCCATGGGCTGCGGATCGGGTATTACGCACAGGAACACGAGACCATCGACGTGAAGCGCACCGTCTTGCAGAACATGGTGTCCTCCTCGCCGAACATCACCGAGACTGAGGCGCGCCGTGTCCTCGGTTCGTTCCTATTCTCCGGGGATGACGCCACCAAACTCGCCGGCGTGCTGTCCGGTGGCGAGAAGACCCGCCTCGCCCTCGCGATGATCGTCGTGTCCGGCGCGAATGTGCTGCTGCTCGACGAGCCCACGAACAACCTCGACCCGGCAAGCCGGCTCGAGATCCTCGATGCCCTGGCCAACTACTCCGGGGCTGTGGTGCTGGTGAGTCACGACGAAGGCGCCGTCGAGGCACTGAACCCGGAGCGCGTGCTCATCTTGCCCGATGGCACGGAAGACCTGTGGAACCGGGACTACGCAGACTTGGTCGCGCTGGCGTAGGTCGTTTCGAGGATCTCGTCTTCGACCTCGCTGTCACTGCGCGGCTTCGTGAGTTTCTTGCGGTCTCGAACCTCGGCGCGCTCCTGCTCCTCGGGATCATCAGCGTTCCGCATCCGATATTCCTGGCGGATCGCGTACCAGAGCCCGAAGAATGCCATGATCCCGAAGATGACCCACTGGATCGCGTAGGAGACGTGCAGGCCCTCGTCGAGCCGCGGTTGCGGCATCGCCGTCGGCCGGGTGGCCGCCGCCGGGCTCTCCGACACCATCAGGCCATATGCCCCGGTATAGGTGGGCTTACCCGCGAGCTTCGCGACATCCGGAAGATGGATCGTGGCGAGTTCCCCCCGGGTGTCCGAACGGCCAGCCAGGGTCGGCTCTCCGCCCTGGAGCCGCACGACCACCGTCACTGTTCCGGTGCGCGGCGACGGGATGCTGTCGGGCCGGTCCTGTGTGTTGCCGATCGGCACATAGCCACGGTCGACTACGAATACGCTGCCGTCCGCGAGCTCCAGCGGATCGAGCACCTCGAACCCCGGCTGCCCGTTCAGCGGTCGATTGCGCACCAGCACCTGGCTGTCTGCCAGGTAGGTGCCGGTCACCGTCACCTGCTTCCACCGCTGCTGCGATGAATAGGAGGTGAGAGTGGGAAGAGCCGAGTCCAGGGCGACCGGCGTGCTGTGATAGTTGCGATCGACGAGCTCGTTGGCCGTCCGAGTCTCGTGCAGCCGGGCAACCTGCCAGTGCGAGAGTCCGATGCAGACCGCCGCGAACACCATAGCCAGGGCGAGGTAACCGAACCACCTCCGACTGAACGCGAATCTCCACCGGTTCACGGAAGACGTGGCTCCGCGACAAGCGGGTCGGGAAGCCGGTCGAGTGGCCGAGACAGCGGGGTTACCACGACCGGGAAGTCACGAGCCTCGAGGTAGTCATGAAGATAGTCGCGGTGCTCGTCGCAGGCGAGCCAGATCTTGACCCGCTCCGCGCCATGAATGCGTGGGTTCCGCCAGTTGACGTTCCAGCCGGCAGCCTGGGGACAGCCGGCCCGCGAGCAGGTCTGGTCCGCAGACTCACCATCGAATTCGATCATGGCGAGCCCGGTCACCGCGAATCGGCCGCGGCACCGTCGGGGGAGCGGCGAACCAGACCGCCCGGTCGCAGGACCTCGGCAGCGGGCTTCGAGATGCTGGCATTGGCGAGCACCACCGCGATATAGGGCAGCACTATCGCGCCGATGGCGGGGAGCAGCCGCCACCAGCCGGGCACAATGAGGCAGATCACGATGCAGACGGTGCGGATGCTCATCGCCACCGTGTACTGGATCATGCGGCTGCGCCGGTCGTCCTGTGGAGACCGGGGGAGGGACGTGATCGACTGCTGTTGCTTTGCCATGGGTGAATCAAGCCTACGGCTAAGCTTGCAGGAGTTTGTCGGCGCCCGGCATACGCTCAGGGGGCGCTGAGGCAAGCAACGACGTCGAGAGTGAGAGAGCGATGACCGGCTCCGAATTCATTCCCCGGACCGTCCTCGTGACCGGGGGGAACCGGGGCATCGGCTTCGCCATCGCGGCGGAATTCGTGGCCCTCGGGCACCGTGTCGCGGTGACGGCGCGTTCGGGTGCGGGCCCGGCCGGAAGCCTCACGGTTCGCGCCGATGTGACTGATTCCGCGTCGGTGGATGCTGCCTTCTCCGAAATAGAAGCCGCCCTCGGAGCGGTCGAGATTCTTATCGCGAATGCCGGAATCACGAAGGATACCCTCCTGCTCCGGATGTCCGATGACGATTTCACTTCGGTGATCGACACCAACCTCTCCGGCGCCTTCCGCGTGGTGAAGCGGGCGTCCAAGGGCATGCTCAAAGCACGGTACGGTCGCATCGTGCTCGTCTCGAGTGTTGTCGGGCTTCTCGGGTCCGCCGGCCAGGTCAATTACTCGGCATCGAAGAGCGGCCTGATCGGGCTCGCCCGGTCGGTGACCCGGGAGCTGGGAGCGCGTGGCATCACTGCCAACGTGATCGCCCCCGGATTCATCCAGACGGACATGACGGCAGAGCTCCCGGAGGCCCAGCAGGAGGCCTACAGGAAATCGATCCCGGCCGGACGTTTCGGAAGCGCCGACGAGGTCGCCAGGGTCGTGGCCTGGCTGGCGGGAGACGACGCCGGCTACATCTCCGGCGCGGTCATCCCGGTCGATGGCGGTCTTGGCATGGGCCACTGACCCGCTCTCTCCGTTCGAAAACGGTCCTGTGGAACAGCTCCGTTCCGACCGGTCCGTTCTGCGCTCAGCCGCGCAACCCGAGCACAGACAGCAGTTGGCTGAGGTCCCGCACGTCCATCAGGACATCCGCGGCACCCCGGACCGGCGCCTTCGCATCGAAGCCCACGGCGAGTCCCGTTATCGCCATCATCGGCAGGTCGTTCGCTCCGTCACCCACGGCGACCGTGCGCGAGAGCGGCACGCCGAAGTCGGCAGCCCATTCGGTGAGAGTGTCGGCCTTCGCCTGGGCGTCAATGATGGGTCCCACCAGTCCTCCGGTCAGAAAACCGTCGACGACCTCGAGACGATTCGCCCTCCAGTAGTCCAGCCCAAGTTGCGCGGCAACAGTGTCGATGATCTCGTGGAATCCTCCGGAGACGACGGCCACCCGGCCACCCGCCGCGCGCACGCCCGCGATCATCGCCGGCACCCCCGGCGTGATACGCACGAGCCGGCCGATCTCGCCGAAGACCGACTCGGGGAGTCCTGCGAGTGTCGCCACGCGGGCCCGGAGGCTCTCTTCGAAGTCGACCTCGCCGTTCATGGCCCGGGCGGTGATCTCCGCGACCGCGACACCGGAGCCCGCGGCCTCAGCAAGAAGCTCGATGACTTCGTTCTCGATGAGGGTGGAATCGACATCGAGCACGACGAGAAAGCAGGACATCGGGTGCGGACCGTTCGTTTGGAAGACAAGGAATCGTCGTACCGAAACGACCTCAGCTGACGGTCACGCCCTTGCCGACCACGGTGATCCCGGAGTCGGTGACCGTGTAGCCGCGGGCCCGGTCGGCGTCGGCATCCACCCCGACCGTCGCGCCAGCGTTGACGACAACTTCCTTGTCGAGGATAGCGCGGCGCACCAAGGCGTCCGGACCGATCCGCACGCGGTCGAAGACGATTGAATCAATCACCTGCGCGCCCGACTCGATGATCGCCCAGGGTCCGAGCACGCTGCGCTCGATGTGCGCTCCGGAGAGCAGGCACCCGAGCGAGACGATCGAATCGATGGTGGTGCCGAGGTTGCCCTTGGAGTCCCGCACGAACTTCGCGGGCGGCGAGTTGAGCTGCTGGCTGAAGATCGGCCACTCGCTGTTGTACAGGTTGAAGATCGGTAGCGCAGAGATCAGGTCCTGATGGGCGTCGAAGAAGGACTCGATGGTTCCGACATCCCGCCAGTAGTAGCGATCGCGGTCGGTTGCGCCGGGCACCTCATTGCGGTTGAGGTCGTAGACGGCGGCATCCCCGCGCGAGACGAAGTCGGGCACGATGTCGCCGCCCATGTCATGGTTCGACGTGGTGAGCTCCCCATCACGCAGCACAGCGTCGATGAGGATGTCGGCATCGAAGATGTAGTTGCCCATCGACGCGAGCACCTCGTCGGGGGAGTCCGCGAGTCCGACCGCATTCTTCGGCTTCTCGAGGAACTGCGCGATGCGGGTCGGGTCGTCGGGGTCGAGCTCGATGACCCCGAAATGGTCGGCGAGCGAGATCGGCTGGCGGATCGCGGCAACCGTCACTCCGGCGCCCGATGCGATGTGCGCCTTGATCATCTGGCTGAAGTCCATGCGGTAGACGTGGTCGGCGCCGACCACGACGACGATGTCGGGCTTCTCATCGCGCAGGAGGTTCAGGCTTTGCAGGATGGCGTCGGCGGATCCCGCGAACCACCGCTTACCGAGACGCTGCTGGGCGGGCACTGATGCCACATACGAGGCCGTGATCCCATCGAGGCGCCAGGTCTGCGACACGTGTCGGTCGAGGCTGTGAGACTTGTACTGGGTCAGCACGACGATCTGCCGAAGCCCCGAATTGATGAGATTCGAAAGCGCGAAGTCGATGAGCCGATAGTTGCCACCAAACGGCACGGCTGGCTTCGCGCGGTCAGCGGTAAGCGGCATGAGGCGCTTACCTTCTCCACCGGCGAGGACGATGCCAAAGATTTTCTTCACTGCCATGCCTCAAGAGTAGAGGACCAATCGCGGTGCCTCGGCCCGCGAACCGCGCTAGCGTTTGGACTGTGAGAGTCGATCTGATTACCAGGGAATATCCGCCGGAGATCTATGGCGGAGCCGGTGTGCACGTGACCGAGCTCGTCAAGGCGTTGCGTCTCGACATCGACGTCGTGGTACGCGCTTTCGGCAAGCCGCGCGACGAAGCGCACGTCTACTCGTACGACGTTCCTCCGGGACTCGCCCATGCCAATCAAACACTTGCGACGCTCGGGGTCGACCTCGAGATCGCCCAGGATGTCGCGGGAGCCGATCTTGTGCACTCGCACACCTGGTACGCCAACGGGGCCGGCCACATCGCCCAGCTGCTCCACGGTATTCCCCACGTGGTTACCGCGCACAGTCTCGAGCCTCTGCGTCCGTGGAAGGCCGAGCAACTCGGCGGCGGCTACCGGGTGTCGAGCTGGATCGAACGCGACGCCTTCACCGCGGCCGATGCCGTCATCGCGGTAAGTCACGGGATGCGCCGCGATATCCTGCGCTCTTACCCGACGATCGATGAGGCGAAGGTTTCCGTTGTCCACAACGGCATCGATCTCGAGTCCTGGCATCCGGTCGAGGATGACGCACTCGTACGCTCCCTCGGAATCGACCCCGACCGCCCGTCCGTTGTCTTCGTCGGTCGGATCACCCGCCAGAAGGGCCTGCCGTACCTCCTGCGCGCGGCGGCGCTGCTCCCTCCGGATGTGCAGCTCGTGCTCTGCGCCGGCGCACCGGACACCGCGGAGATCATGACAGAGGTGCGTGCCGGCGTCGCCGAGCTGCAGCGGACTCGCACCGGTGTGGTCTGGATCGAGGAGATGTTGGGTCGTCACGACCTCTCGGCCGTACTCACGGCGGCGACCACCTTCGTCTGCCCCTCGATCTACGAGCCCCTCGGCATCGTCAACCTCGAGGCCATGGCCTGCGGGGCCGCGGTCGTCGGCACCGCCACCGGGGGCATCCCCGAGGTCATCGACGACGGGGTGACCGGTCGACTGGTGCCAATCGCCCAGGCCGAGGATGGCACGGGCACGCCGCTCGACCCGGAGCGGTATGTCGCCGACCTTGCGCGGGCCCTCACGGAGGTCGTCGGCGACCCGGCTTCGGCCCGACGCATGGGCGAGGCCGGCCGGGTTCGCGCCGAGCGTGATTTCGGCTGGGACCGCATCTCGAAACGCACGCAGGAGATTTACCGCTCACTGCTCTAAGGCCGGGCGCGGAGCAGTGGCGCTCGATGGAATCATCCGGCGGCGAAGGTAGGGTTGAGGCATGGCCAGCGTTCTCCAGCTTTCCGACGTCTCCGTCGTCCGAGAAGGCAACCACATCCTCGATTCCATCGACTGGTCGGTCGAGGACGACCAACGCTGGGTGATACTCGGACCGAACGGTGCGGGCAAGACAACGCTGCTGCAGCTGGCGTCAGCGATGATCCACCACACCTCCGGCAGCGTGAAGATCCTTGATGTCACGCTCGGGCGCACCGATGTTTTCGACCTGCGTCCGCGAATTGGCTTCGCCTCTACGGCGATGGCTCGACGCATCCCGGCCAACGAGCAGGTGCTGGACGTGGTGCTCACTGCCGCCTATGCGGTCGCCGGACGCTGGAATGAGGCCTACGAGGACATCGATGTGCGCCGCGCCCGGCGGGTGCTGTCCGAATGGAAGCTCGACCACCTCGAGGGTCGCCGGTTCGGGCAGCTCAGTGACGGCGAACAGAAGCGGGTGCAGATCGCCCGTTCGGTGATGACAGATCCCGAACTCCTGCTTCTCGACGAGCCAGCAGCGAGCCTCGACCTCGGTGCACGCGAGGAGCTGCTTCAATTGCTCGGCGGGTACGCGCGGGCCGAGCAGGCTCCCGCCATCGTGATGGTCACCCATCATGTGGAAGAGATCCCACTGGGCTTCGGCCATGCGCTTCTGCTGTCGCGCGGCCGCATCGCCGCCGCGGGACCGATCGGCGAGGTCATCACCTCGGAGAAACTGACCGAAGCCTTCGGCCTCGAGCTCGAGGTGGAAGAGCGCGACGGGAGATTCACCGCACGCGCGGCGCAGTCCTATTAGCTCGCGTCAATTCTGATAACGTGGGCCCTTGGCCTTCGTGCCCACTTTCTCTCTTTCACCCAACACCAAGGAATAAACGATGAAGACTGACATCCACCCCGACTACAGCGCGGTCGTCTTCCGCGATCTCGCGAGCGGTGAGACATTCCTCACCCGTTCCACCGTCAAGAGCGACAAGACGATCGACCTCGACGGAGTGACCTACCCGGTGATCGACGTCGAGATCTCTTCCGCCTCACACCCCTTCTACACGGGGAAGCAGCGCATCCTCGACAGCGCCGGTCGCGTCGAGAAGTTCAACTCGCGTTACAAGGGCTTCGGCGCGTAACCCGCAGCCCAGAACCTCGATAGGGGGCGGTCGACTGCGGCTGGTCGCCCCCTCGGTGTCTCATGTGCACGCCGTGGACACGCGAGAGCCGACCGCCGCCTAGCGTTGGGGCCAGGCACCGTCGGCGACGAATGCGGGGTCCTTGGTGCGGCGCATGTAGTCCTGGAAGCTTGTGGCGCTATCGGCGGCCCAGGTCACCTGGCTGGTGTGCACCCGGGTGACATCCTGCCCGAGGGCGTCCGAATACTTACGGGCG
>Ga0209512_1003811_pt1 | contig 13856 bp, 5 predicted proteins | sample frozenSSSSmetaG_FD_184142 | JGI IMG/M metagenome (GOLD analysis project Ga0209512, IMG submission 184142) | Glacier valley bacterial and archeal communities from Borup Fiord, Nunavut, Canada, to study Microbial Dark Matter (Phase II) -... | ecosystem: Environmental > Aquatic > Freshwater > Ice >... | reverse complement strand
ACCTCACGGGCAACAAACGGCATACTCACAAACACCGTCGCCAAAACCATGCCTGGAATCGCGAACACAATATTGATGTTACCCGCTTCGAGAATGCCACCAAACCAGCCGCGCCGCCCATAGAGCAGAACAATCATCAAGCCAGCGACGACAGGCGAAATCGAGAACGGTAAATCAATAATGCTTAAAACAAACGCTCGACCCGGAAACCGACGACGCGCGATCGCCCATGCTGCACACAGCCCAAACACAACATTCAACGGCACCGCAATCACTGCCATCAGCAGCGTCAGACGGGCGGCAAACAAAAAGTCAGGTCGCGTCAGTGTCTTAAAGAACGGACCCACGCCTTTGCTAAATGCCTGTACAAACACATTGGCAGCCGGGATGTAGAGGACGAGTGAGAGGTAGAGAACGGCGATCGCAATCAAAATCGCAGGCACCCAACTTCGCGGCTTGGTGGAAGCAGTCGCCCCCGTTTTGGGGACAGACGCATTGAAAGATGGACCCAGATCAGCCATATCGTTTGCCCCAAGCTTGTAAAAGATTAATTCCTAGCAGCATCACCAGTGAGATCAGCAGCAACACCACTCCGATCACGGTGGCTCCTGAATAGTCATATTGCTCCAATCGCTGAAAAATTAACACAGGCGCGATCAGATCCTTAAACGGTGTATTAGACGCAATAATCACCGTCGAGCCATACTCTCCGACTGCACGAGAGAACCCCAACGCAACACCTGTGAGAATTGATGGAAACAGTGGCGGCAACACAACGCGCCGAAACGTTTGAAATTCTGAGGCACCCAGAGACCAAGCCGCTTCCTCAATATCTTTGTCCATCTCGATCAAGACAGGCTGCACCGTTCGCACCACAAACGGCAGCGAGATAAACGTCATCGCGACAAAAACCCCCAGCCGAGTGAAGGCAATTTTAATTCCAAACGGTGCCACTAGCGACCCAACCCAGCCATTATTGCTGTAGATAGTTGCCAGCGTTAATCCAGCTACTGACGTTGGCAGAGCAAACGGCAAATCGACTGAGGCATCAAACAGCCGCTTTAATGGAAAGTCATAGCGCACTAAAACCCAGGCGATTAGCGTGCCAAACACACCATTAAACAGTGCCGCTGCAAGGGAAGTCGTAAACGTCACATCGTAGGTTGAAAGCGCGATCGGACTCGTCGCAATGCGCCAAAAATTAGCAGGGCTTTCGGTGCTTGCTTTGAGAAACATCGCGGCGATCGGCAAAAATAGCATGACGCTCAGATAGCCGATCGTGATTCGCCACGTCCAGGGAATTTGAGCCAGTCTAGTCAGAAGCGATTTCCGGGCGGGTGGCTTCTGAAATTCATCAACTTGGGGAGAAGAGACCATCGTAATAGTTAGAGTGAGCAGTCTATGTTAATAGAATTCTAGGGACGCTTTTTGTAACATCCCTAGAATCATAGAGCGGTAGAATCGGCGATCGGACTCACACGCTAGGTAAAAAGTGGAGCACTATTTGTTGACGGAGGACTCGATCGTGTCAAACACTCCGCCATCATCAAAAAACTTCTTCTGGAAGTCGTTCCAGCCACCGTAGTCTTTAATGGTTGCCAAGGTCTTCACTGCCGGGAATTTGTCTGTGTTTTCTTTCTGAGCGGCGGCAGCAGCATCAATGGGGCGATATCCTAGCTTGACAAACTCTTGCTGTGCTTCTGGAGTAAATAAGAACTTCACAAATGCCTCAGCCGCTTCTCGCGTGCCATGCTTGTCTACATTCTTATCGACGATCGAGACCGGGGTGTCGATCGAGATATTCACATCGGGAACCGTGTAGTCGAGTTTTTCACCCTTACTCTTCGCCAAAATGATCTCGTTCTCATAGTTAATCAACGCATCGCCTTGACCTTGTTTAGAAAAGGCATCGGTTGCTTCACGAGCGTCTTTGGTCAGCACTGCCACATTTTTAAAGGCTTTCGTAGCAAACTTTGTGGCTTTCGCTTCATCTGCACCTGATTTGAGTGACGCATTCCACAAAGCCAAAAAGTTCCATCGAGCTACCCCAGAAGTTTTGGGATTTGCCGTCACCCACTTGACATCATCTCTAGCGAGATCGTTGAAACTCTTGATGTTTTTGGGATTGCCTTCGCGCGTGGTGATTACTGCAACCGTCTTAGCCACAATGCCATTGTTGGGAACTTTAGTATTCCAGTCAGCGCTCACCAGCCCAGCTTTGACCAATTTGTTGGTATCCCCTGCTAGCGCCAGGTGAGCGACATCCGCCTCTAAGCCATCGATGATGGCACGGGTTTGAGTGCCCGACCCGCCATAGCTTTGCTTAAAGGTGACAGTCTGACCGCCATGATCTTTTTTCCACTGCTCGACAAATTTAGGAATAATGGCATCATGGGCAGCTTTAGGAATCGCGTAGGCAACAAGCGTCAATTCGATATCTTTTTGATTTTGAGCAACCGGACTTCCACCAGGAGTGGCTGTCGTCGAGTTATTTCCGGCACCATTTGAGCAGGCAGCGATCGCGACGCTCAAAGTCACGCCTACAATAAAGAGCGATGCAAACCCCTGAACTGACTTAAAGCTAAGGCGGTTTAGACGTTGCTGATTGAGATGTTCCCACCAATTGATAGCGTACTGCCGTAACTTCATGACTCTCTATCCCTTTATCTACCGTTAGTCGGTAGGAATATCGTACTTACTGTCTAACAGATCGTAGCGAGAGACTGTCAAAAAGGCAAGAAGAAATTACTAATCTTCGATAGGGAATGTGGGGTTTACCGAGCATCAATTCGTAACAACCCTCCTAGAGAAGTTGCGCGATCGCCCTTAATGAATTTATTAATTAAAAGATTTGATTACACAATCGTCCTCTAAACCAGTAATAGCAACCCCACAGGAGCCGCGTTGATGGCTAGACCCATTCGTTCGACTAAACAGCACCGCAGACAAATTGCTCATTGGTTATTAAAAGACGATCGCGCTGAAAAAGGGGGACGACCTCACCAGCATTCTTGGTGGCAGGTGATGTGTCTAACTGGGGTTGATTATTTCTCAACTCTTGGTTATCAACCCGGAATTGCTGCCCTCGCAGCCGGATCGCTGTCTCCGATCGCCACCCTGATCTTGGTCTTGCTGACACTGTTTGGCGCACTGCCGATCTATCGCCGCGTCGCCGAGAAAAGTCCGCACGGGGAAGGCTCGATCGCAATGCTTGAACATCTCCTTCCGTGGTGGCAAGGCAAACTATTTGTCCTCTGTCTGCTGGGGTTTGTGGCAACTGACTTTATCATCACAATTACGCTGTCGGCAGCCGATGCCACCGCTCACATCGTCGAAAATCCGCTCACACCCGCCTTTCTCCACGGTCAAGAGATCGCGATGACCCTGCTGCTGGTGGCATTGTTAGGAGCCGTCTTTCTGAGAGGATTTCAAGAAGCGATCGGGCTGGCTGTTGTGCTAGTCGGTGTTTATCTACTATTGAATTTTGTCGTCGTGGGCGTAGGATTTTACCAAATTTCGCAACAGCCTTCGGTGCTGACTAACTGGCAAACAGCTCTCTTTACTGAGCATCAAAATCCTCTCGTAATGGTTGGGGTGTCGATGCTGCTGTTTCCGAGATTGGCGCTGGGTTTATCAGGGTTTGAAACGGGAGTGGTGGTGATGCCGCTCGTCAAAGGGCACCCAAGCGACACCGAAGAACGCCCTAGAGGACGCATTCAAAATACGCACAAACTGCTGACGATCGCTGCCCTCATCATGAGCTTTTTCCTGATCACCACCAGTTTGGTAACGACGCTGCTGATTCCGGCGGCAGAGTTTCAAACTGGGGGGAAAGCGAGTGGACGGGCGCTTGCTTATCTTGCCCATCTCTATTTGGGTGATGGTTTTGGCACCGTTTATGACCTGAGCACGATCGCGATTTTGTGGTTTGCGGGAGCATCGGCGATGGCAGGGTTGCTCAACATTGTGCCGCGCTATTTGCCGCGCTATGGCATGGCTCCTAATTGGGCACGGGCAACGCGACCATTGGTATTGGTTTACACCGCGATCGCGTTTGTGATTACGATCCTGTTTCGCGCCAATGTCGAGGCTCAAGGAGGAGCCTATGCAACGGGAGTTTTAGTGCTGATCACGTCCGCGTCGTTTGCAGTCACATTGTCGGCGCGACATCGGCGATCGCGGCGCGGAGTCGTGATGTTTGGCGCGATTACGCTCGTCTTTATCTACACAACGGTTGTGAATATTATCGAGCGACCTGAAGGGATTCGGATTGCCGCGTTTTTCATCAGCGCGATCGTGCTTACGTCGCTGGTTTCGAGAGTCTGGCGATCGACCGAGTTGCGGGTTGACCAAATCGAGTTAGATGACACAGCGCGGCGATTTATTGACGAAGAGAGTTGTCATACCATTCGGCTGATTGCCAATCGGTTAAATACAGGTGACGAACAGGAGTATTTTAAAAAAGAGAAGGAGGTGCGTGAAGATAACCACATTCCACCGACAGACCCAATTTTGTTTTTAGAAGTGCAGGTGTCTGACGCGTCTGACTTTGGTGGCACCCTGCGAGTTTGTGGGGTTGAGGTTGATGGCTATCGAATTTTACGAACCAAGAGTGCGGCAGTTCCGAACGCGATCGCGGCAATTTTGCTAGACCTTCGAGATCAGACAGGTCAATTGCCGCACATCTATTTTGGCTGGGCGGAGGGTAATCCGATTCAATATTTGCTGCGGTTCATTCTGTTTGGCGAGGGCGACATTCCCGTTGTGACGCGCGAAGTCTTGCGGCTGGCTGAAAAGAACCCCGATCGTCGCCCTACAATTCATGTAGGCGGTTAACAGGATTGCTTTATGGATCGATTGAATTTGAACGTATTTCGGAAATTTTGGACGATCGCCAAGTCTTATTGGGTCAGCGAAGAAAAGTGGCAAGCGAGAGGGCTACTGCTGGGAGTGGTGCTGTTTTTGCTTGCCTACACGGGGTTGAGTGTGGTGCTCAACAATAAGCGAGGCGTGTTGATTTCAGCGCTTTCTGCAAAAGATGAGCCGCGATTTTGGCAAACGGTGATTATTTTCGTCGCAGTATTAGTGATTTATGCGCCTCTGCTAGCGGGCTATCGATATTTGCGCGATCGTCTCAGTTTGCAGTGGCGACGCTGGCTAACGACTCGCTTTGTTGACCAATATTTTGACCATCGCGCCTATTATTACCTCAATGCGTCTGATCTCGACATTGACAACCCCGATCAGCGAATTGCGGAAGATGTTCGCAGCTTTACGCAAGAGTCGCTGACGTTTTTGCTGGTGTTGGTAGAGTCGATTCTCTCGGTGATTGCGTTTAGCGGAGTGCTGTGGGGCATTTCTAAACCGCTCGTGATTTTTTTGGTGCTCTACGCGCTCGTCGGTACTCTAGTCACCACGCTGGTGTTTGGTAAACCGCTGGTGCGGCTCAACTTTGAACAGCTTAAAAAAGAAGCCGACTTTCGATTTAGTCTGGTGCGAATCCGAGAAAACGCAGAAGCGATCGCGTTCTATCGGGGCGAAGACCAAGAATCAAATCAGGTCAAATACCGATTTTTAGAAGTCTTTGAGAACGTTAAACGGCTGCTCGTCTGGGAATTGAACTTAAACGTTTTGACAAATGCCTACGAATTCATTCCGTTTATTTTGCCTGCGCTCGTTGTGGCTCCTGCCATTTTTGCAGGAGAAATGGAGATCGGCAAAGTGACCGAAGCTCAGGGAGCCTTTGTGCGGGTGTTTTTCTCACTCAATGTTGTGGTTGCCCGCTTTCAAGCATTGACCACCTTCGGAGCCGGAATCGATCGACTCTCCACGTTTGCTGAATTTTTAGAGCGAACCGAAGTCACGCCAGAATCCGACTCGGTTGACTCAACCATCCAAACGGTAGAAGCTGACCGCTTGGCGATCGAGCATCTGACGTTGGAAACGCCCAACCATCAGCGCATCTTGATCCAGGATTTATCGGTAGAAGTCCCAATCGGGCAAGGGCTTCTAGTCATGGGAGCGAGTGGCTGCGGGAAAAGTTCGCTGCTGAGAGCGATCGCGGGATTGTGGACTGCTGGCGAGGGGACAATCGTGCGTCCGGCATCAGATCAGATTCTCTTTTTGCCTCAGCGCCCTTATATGGTGGCGGGGACGCTGCGCGAACAAATGGTGTATCCTAATCGGTCGATCGAGGTGGAAGACCATCAGCTAGAAACCATTCTGGAATGGGTGAACTTGGCAGATCTGGCGAAACGATTTGGCGGGTTTGACACTCAGCACGATTGGGCAGATCTTTTGTCCTTGGGCGAACAACAGCGACTCACCTTTGCGCGGCTTTTTCTCAACAAACCGAGCTACGCCATTTTGGACGAAGCCACTAGCGCCCTCGATGCTGATAATGAAGAACGGCTGTATCAGCAGTTGCAGACGCTCGACACCACGTTTTTGAGTGTGGGACATCAATCGTCCTTAGCCAACTATCACGCGCGGGTACTGAACCTGTCTCCAGACAAATCTTGGCAATTAAAGGAGTCAGTTTCCAAAAGTTAGCGACCCATCAATCATTGCAAAATCCCGTAGAGACGTATCGGTGGAACGCCTCCACGCCATCGGGCAAACGCGTAATCTGTCGCCTCCATAAATCAACGTAAGCGAGAGATCACGAGTCATGGCAAAATCAATCGGCGAGACGTTCCACCCAAACGTCTCTACAGCTATACCGAAACAGACACCTTACTAACTTCTGGGTTGGCTTCCGGCGTGTCTTTCTCAGACGGCGGCACCACTTGCCAAAACTTGGGTAGATAGTCTGACCAGTTTTCTAAAATCACCGTTGCTTTTGGGCTGCTGGTACGATCGCGATGCGCCTCGATCAGCTCTTTTAACTGTTGCTCACCCGCAGGTGTGATCACTCGCTGGACTTTCACAATTTCTGGGTTGACCTTCGACTGAAAGGTGCCATCTTCATCTAAGAAGTATGCCAAACCGCCCGTCATGCCTGCCCCCACATTGCGACCCGATCGACCGAGAACGACGATCGTGCCGCCTGTCATGTATTCGCAGCAGTGATCGCCGACTCCTTCAACCACGGCTTGCGCTTGAGAATTGCGAACGGCAAATCGTTCTCCTGCTTGACCGTTAGCGAACAAGTTGCCGCCCGTTGCCCCATAGAGACAGGTGTTACCAATAATCACATTTTCAGCGGGATCGTAAGTAATCTCCGCAGTCGGCTTGATGGCAATGTCGCCGCCGTGCATCCCTTTACCTACATAGTCGTTCGCCTCACCTTCTAGATTGAGCGTCATCCCCGGAAGGTTAAACGCTCCAAAGCTCTGTCCCGCACTGCCGTTGAAGTTTAGGGTAATGTGACCGCCAAAACCCGTATTGCCATAGCGCTTGGCGATCGCTCCCGACAGTCGAGCACCCACCGTTCGATCGGTGTTCACCACCTTCATTGTTTTGGTTGCGTGAGTCTGATTTTGAATCGCCGCTTGAATGTCAGCATCACTCAGCAGTTCATCATCTAGCACAACGCCGTTGCTGTGAACTGATTCATGCTTTAGCCAGTCACGATTTTGGCGAGTGTCAGGAAGCTGAGTCAAACAATTCAGATTCAGGCTCTTGGTTTTGGTGATGTGTACCGATTCGCGCACCTTCAGCAAATCTGAGCGACCGATAATCTCGTTGAGCGTGTGGTATCCCAAACGAGCTAAGAGCGATCGCACTTCTTCGGCGACAAAATAGAAGAAGTTAACCACCTGCTCAGGAGTGCCCGGAAAGCGTTTCCGCAGTTCTTCTTTCTGACTCGCCACCCCAACCGGACAGTTGTTGGTATGGCAGATTCGCGCCATGATGCAGCCTTCGGCAATCATCGCGATCGAGCCAAATCCATATTCTTCGCCGCCCATCAGAGCCGCCATGATGATGTCCCAACCCGTCTTGATGCCCCCATCGACGCGCAGCAGCACCCGATCGCGCAGTTGGTTTTCCATTAGCACGCGATGCACTTCGGTCAAGCCTAACTCCCAGGGGCTACCCGCGTGTTTGATCGAACTCAAAGGAGATGCGCCCGTGCCGCCATCGTGACCAGAGATTTGAATAATGTCAGCATTCGCTTTGGCAACGCCTGCGGCGATCGTGCCAATCCCCACTTCTGCCACCAATTTCACCGAGACTTGCGCGACCGGATTGATTTGATGCAGGTCAAAAATAAGCTGTGACAGATCCTCGATCGAGTAAATGTCGTGATGGGGCGGTGGCGAAATCAGCGTAACTCCGGGCTTCGATCGCCGCAGCATTGCAATATAAGGGCTGACTTTTGGACCGGGCAACTGTCCACCTTCACCCGGCTTGGCACCTTGAGCGATTTTGATTTCAATCTGCTTGGCGCTCATCAAATATTCTGGAGTCACCCCAAACCGACCAGACGCAACTTGTTTAATCGCAGAACTGGCGGTGTCGTTGTTTCGCAAGCCTTTCAAATGAGGCAGCAGAGGAGAAAGCCCTTGGTCATCAACATCTTTCAGGACGTTGAATCGTACAGGGTCTTCGCCACCTTCCCCAGAGTTGGATTTGCCGCCGATGCGATTCATAGCGATCGCTAAGACTTCATGCGCTTCTCGTGAGAGGGCACCGAGCGACATTCCACCCGTGCAGAACCGCTTGACGATCTCGATCGCTGACTCAACCTCCTCAAGCGGAATTGAGGGACGATCGCTCTTGAAATCAAGTAAATCTCGCAGCGCAGTTAGAGGGCGACCTTGCAGATGTTTTTGATAAAGCTCGTAGTGATCAAAACTCTTGGTTGCAACCGCTTTGTGCAGATGCTTCGCCATTTCTGGATTATTCATGTGATATTCGCCACCCGGACGATATTGCACAAACCCATAGTTCTCAAGTTTTTTGCCCACGAGTTCAGGAAAAGCGCGACAGTGAAACGACAGAACTTCTTGCGCGAGTTCTGTCACCGTCAAGCCGCCTAATCGAGAAGCCGTTCCGTAGAAACCGAGATTGAGCAAGTCAGCCCCGATTCCGATCGCTTCAAAAATCTGTGCGCCTTGATAGCTTGCCAGCAGCGAAATCCCCATCTTTGAGAGAATTTTCAACAGCCCATCTTCGATCGCCTTGCGGAAATTTGCCTGAACCGCAGCCAAGCTTGCCGCTTTGATCTTGCCCCGCTCCATCAGGCTCTTGGTTCTAGAATCGCCCCACCACTGCCGAACGGTTTCTAACGCCAGATAAGGACACACCGCACTCGCGCCATAGCCAATCAAGCAGGCAAAATGATGCGTGCTCCACGCTTGAGCCGTATCGACGACGATCGAAGCCTTCATCCGCAACCCCTGACGGATTAGATGATGATGAACGGCTCCTACCGCAAGCAGAGGCGGAATGTAGCTGTGATCGGTGCTGAGATTGCTGAATTTGCCTGTCGCATCGAGACGATCGCTCAAAATCAGAATCTTTTTCCCAGCCCGAACTGCTTCTGTCGCCTTTTGACACAGATCAGTGACCGCTCGTCTGAGTCCTTCAGGTCCCGCCGCGATCTCAAATAGCGTCGAGAGATCTGCCGCCTCAAACCCAGAGTTCCGCACCTGATCTAAGTCTCCCTCGTCTAGAATCGGGGATTCTAGCTTCAGCATTCTCGCATATTCAGGCTTGGCTTCTAGCAGGTTTCCTCGCTCTCCAAGCTGCATAGTAAGCGACATTACCAGCTTTTCTCGCAGCGGGTCGATCGCCGGATTCGTCACCTGAGCAAATCGCTGCTTGAAATAGTCGTAGAGCAGGTGAGGCTTTTCTGACAGCACCGCTAATGGAATATCATCTCCCATACAAAAGGTCGGCTCTTTGCCCTGTGCCGCCATCTCCTGAATGATCATTTCCACGTCTTCAGAAGTGTAGCCAAACGCAGTCTGATAGCCCAACAGTGCTTGAGCGTCCATCACAGGCGCTTCAGCCGCAGGCTGGGTTTGCAGGTCACGACGATTTTGCCGCAGCCACTCGCCATAAGGGTGAGCCGAGGCGACGCGCTGCTTTAGCTCCCAGTTTTTTAAGACTTCATGAGTCTCCAGATCAAAAGCAATCATTTGCCCAGGACCGAGACGACCTTTTTCGAGAATCTCAGATTCAGGAACATCCACCACTCCGGCTTCAGATGCCACGATCAGATAGCCATCGCGAGTGATGGTATAACGAGCGGGACGCAGACCATTGCGATCGAGCGTCGCCCCCACTCGCTTGCCATCACTAAACACCAGCAAAGCTGGACCATCCCAAGGCTCTTGAATGCCACTGTAATACTCGTAAAAATCAACGATTTCTGGGTGGTCTGTCAGATCAGGCTGATTTTTATACGCCTCTGGCACCATAATCATCAGCGCTTCCATCGGGCTGCGTCCAGAACGCACCAATAGCTCCATGACGTTATCTAAGTTCGCCGAGTCGCTGTTGTCCGAATTCACACTGGGCGTTAGCTCTGAAATGCGATCGCCCCAATTCGCGTGAGTGATGTCTGCTTCTCGCGCTCTCATCCAGTTGACGTTGCCGAGTAGCGTATTGATTTCGCCGTTGTGCCCCAATAATCGCATTGGCTGTGCAAGCGGCCATTTTGGCAAAGTGTTAGTGCTAAAGCGACGGTGATAAACCGCGAACGTGCTCTTATAGGCAGAATTTTTGAGATCTTCATAGAATTCGCCTAGAACCGCCGATCGCACCATGCCTTTATAGACGATCGTGCGATTTGAGAATGAACACACATAAAACTCTGCCAGCGCTCGATCGCTATTCTCAGACAGCGCTCTCAAGATCCGTTTGCGAGCCAGATAGAGCCGCCGCTCTAAATCTTCGCCCTGAAGCTGCTCTGACTGCACCAAAATCTGCTCGATTTGTGGCTGGTTCTCTCGCGCCTGAATTCCTAACAAATTCGGCTTTACGGGAACCACTCGCCACCCCAAAACGGTCAGCCCTTCTTCCGCTAAAACCTGTTCTGAAATCTTTCGCGCTGTAGCGGCAGCAGCAGAATTCTGAGGCAAAAAGACCATGCCCACGCCAGTCCGTGTGGTTTGTAGGGATTGAAGCCCGCTAGAATCTGCCCACTCGCCAAGAATCTCCCACGGGATCGCCGTCATCAAGCCTGCTCCGTCTCCAGAGTCTTGGTCAGCGCTACAGCCACCCCGATGCTCTAAGCAGGTCAATGCAGACAGCGCTTTCACGACCAAATCATGGCTCTCCCTTCCTTGCTGATCGGCGATGAAACCCACTCCACAAGCATCTCGCTCCTCCACAAGCCAAGGTTGCCCTGGATACCCAGCATCGGTCTCTTGAGGGAGCTGACTGTCTAAACGTACGCTTGCTTTGATCATGGAATCGCTCATTTCATTCATTGCCAACATGAGAATGGGTCTAGGAAAAACGGACTGTAGTGCGATCGGACCATGTCTACCCACTTTTGGCATCGGCTGCCGATCTGTCATCTGTTAGAAACTTTATGAAGAAACTGTAAACACAACTGACATAGATCACACAATCGAGTAAAACTTTTTGACAGTCAAGTCTGCTGCTCATCCATCAGACAGAAGTCCAACAGAACCTTGCTGTTCTGTTAATGTCGCAACTTCTATGCAAACCGCTGTTTAAAGCCCTGCAATCTGGACAGAGCGATCGTTCTGCTGTGAAAGATTCAACTCTGATTAAGTGATGTGATAGAGAGCATGAAGTAAGAATCTTATAGAAAATTTGCTTCTCTGACAATCTCCGTCAACTGCTCGTATTGCTGAATCTTTTATCTCTCCAAGTCTATGACCATCGCTACGAACACTTTTAGCCTCTAGCGTTGATAGATCCATCCTACTCAGATTTACTCAAAGTTAGGGGCATTTCAAAGCAGCCCGAATCGTAAAGTCAGGGTTTTCTGATAGATTTCGATCGTCAACGTCAAGAATTCTAGAAACACAAGTAGAATACGCTGCGAACAAATTTTGCTCTTGCTCAGTCAATCGCTTTTAGAACCTTGCCTGAAGTCATTAAAAATCTGTGGTTAAACCTCAAACTCTTAGCCCGTCTCGATCATCAGATTCCCGTTCAAGCTGGCATCGTTTCATAAAAATCCTCACTCCAATCTCAGTCACCTCGATCGTGGGACTGATCAGCGTTCAAGCGATCGCCACTCCTCCTAAAACTGAAGCCCCTCTAACTCCCGTTGCCCAGGCTCCACCTAGTCAGCAGACCAGTCAAATCACTCTCAACGGTCGCGTTTTTACCCTACCTTGGAGCCAGTGGCAGACTGCCGGAATGATTCGCATTGGGGTGAGTGATGCCGCTCTCGTGCAGCTATTTGGAGCGCAATTGCTCAACACCTCAACTGTGACGAACCAACCGATCGACTGGTTTTCCTCCGCAACGCTTCCCCTTCCAACTCGGTTGGCGGCTCCTTTTCGCTACCTTGACATCACAAATCTGGCTCAACAGTCAGGGTGGCAGATTCAGCCTCAAGGCAACACGCTGCAAATTTCTACCCCATCTGCAAAAGTTCTAGGAATTCGACAGGGGCAGCAGTTGAATGGAGAACGGCTGATCATTGACCTCGATCGTCCCGCTCCTTATCAGGTCGATCCTCAAAGCCAAGAACTGATCATTACCCTGGATGCCCGAACTGATCCAGCCTTGGTGCAGAGCTTTAAAGCCAAGCCAGGGAAGCAAATCAAGTCCCTTAGAGTCGAGACGATCGCAGATCGAACCATCCTCCGCATCGGCATCCCGATCGCTTTACGTCCTCGAATTTCAACCTTGTCTAACCCCAATCGGATTGTTCTTGATATTCGACCCGATTATTTGGTCGATCGTGACATTCTCTGGGCACCAGGGCTACGCTGGCGACAACGTTACCTAACATCCGGGACGGCTCAATTTCCGGTCGTTTGGTTGGAGGCAAATCCTCGTCAGCCTGGGCTACGGCTGCGACCGATTCTTCCTAACCCAGCCACCGTTCCTAGCATCGCACCTTTGATTCAAACGGCTCGACAGTCTCAGGCAAGCGCTGCTATCAACGGCGGATTCTTCAATCGCAAAAATCAGCTACCTTTAGGGGCGATTCGTCGTAATGGCGAGTGGTTATCTAGTCCAATTCTTAACCGAGGCGTGTTCGCCTGGAACGACCAGGGAGAAGTTAGGGTCGATCGCTTAACGCTGCAAGAAACGATCGTGACATCCACCGGACAGCAACTTCTTCTAACGGCGTTAAATAGTGGCTATGCTCAACCAGGTGTAGCTCGCTATACCTCTGCTTGGGGATCAGCTTATGCCACGCTGTCGCAAAACGAAGTTCTACTCACTGTGCAGAACAATTTGGTGACAGAGCGACGGTTCGGGGCAGCCCCTGGAAGTCTCTTCTCAATTCCTTCTAATGGATATTTGCTGGTTATCCGTTCCAACTCTGCGATCGCTACGTCTCTCTCGATCGGCACATCGCTTCAGCTTGAAAGCACTACATCTCCGTCTGATCTCAATCTCTACCCCAATATCGTCGGCGCGGGACCGCTTTTGATTCAAAACGGTCAAATTGTTCTAGATGCGAAAGCCGAACAATTTAGTGCTGCTTTTATTCAAGAACTAGCGGCTCGTAGCGCGATCGGGCAAACCGCCGATGGCACAATCCTAATGGTGACTGCTCACAATCGCATCGGCGGGAAGGGGGCAACCTTGGCAGAAATGGCGCAAATCATGAGTCGGTTAGGCGCAGTTAACGCTCTAAACCTAGACGGTGGAAGCTCAACAACTCTCTATTTAGGGGGACAAATTCTCGATCGTCCCTCTCGCAGTTCTGCCCGTGTCTACAATGGCATCGGTGTTTTTCTCCA
>Ga0209512_1003809_pt1 | contig 13875 bp, 6 predicted proteins | sample frozenSSSSmetaG_FD_184142 | JGI IMG/M metagenome (GOLD analysis project Ga0209512, IMG submission 184142) | Glacier valley bacterial and archeal communities from Borup Fiord, Nunavut, Canada, to study Microbial Dark Matter (Phase II) -... | ecosystem: Environmental > Aquatic > Freshwater > Ice >... | reverse complement strand
CCTGCAAATACACTCCACCTGGAGGCTCAATTATTGTGACCGTTTGTGCAACTCAGCCGACTGCACCCGATCGAGTGACGCTGACCGTTTGCAATTCTGGTGTTGAAATTCCAGCGACTGTCTTGACCCGTGTCTTTGAGAAGTTCTACCGCATTCCTAACAGCGATCGCTGGCAGCGAGGTGGAACTGGGTTGGGCTTGGCACTTGCGCAGAAATTAGTCGAGCAGCTAGGGGGCGAAATCCGAGCTGAGAGTCAAACCATGCAGACCGTTTTCATCGTTGAACTCCCTACTGAGAGGGCTGGGGAGGGAGCGTAGGAATGTGAATCTATTAAGGTGTGACTTCTCACCCTCACCCTAGCCCTCTCCCCAAGGAGAGGGAACAAGACTCTAACTCCCTTCTCCTTGGAGAGGGCTTGCCCCACTTCGTGAGGAGGGCAGAAGACGCTTACAAGTCTTACAGGTTATTTAATCCACGATCCTTAGCGGACGGCACCCGCATATTTCACCAACTGACACAGCCGCCGTCGCAGCGTTTCTAACCCCAGTCGATCGCTGGCAGAAATAAACGCCGCTTGCGGAAACTCTTCTTGCGCCAAACTCAGATTTTCACCGTCCACTTGGTCAATTTTGTTGAACACCAAGAGAACAGGACCGGGCGCGATCGGCATTTCTGACAGGATTTTCATCACCGATCGGATCTGATTTTGCCAAGCTGGGTGCGACAAATCCACCACATGCAGCAGGGCATCGGCTTCGGTGACTTCCTCTAATGTGGCGCGAAACGCATCGACCAGCGACGGCGGCAACTCGTGAATAAACCCTACTGTATCGGTCAGCAGCAGCGAAATCGATTCCTGACTCACCGAGTCAATCACCTTCAGCCGCCGAGTCGTCGGATCAAGCGTCGCAAATAGCTGATCAGCCGTGTAGACTTCGGCATTGGTGAGCGCATTCAGCAACGTGGACTTTCCGGCATTGGTGTAGCCAACCACGGCAACTGAAGGCACTTCTTCGTGCTGTCTGCGCTGACGCATTCGCGCACGGTGCGCCTGAAGTTGGGTGACTTCTTGCTGCAATCGCGTAATCCGACGTTGAATCGATCGTCGTTCTGTCTCTAACTTGGTTTCACCTGGACCGCGAGTTCCAATCCCGCCGCCTAATCGAGACATCGCTTGACCTCGCCCCGACAGTCGAGGCAGGCGATATTCAAGCTGTGCCAGTTCGACCTGCAATTTGCCCGCACCTGACTGGGCACGCTGGGCGAAAATGTCGAGAATTACCTCAGTGCGATCGACGACCCGAACCCCAATTAACGCCTCCAAATTGCGGACTTGCGTCGGAGAGAGATCGCGATCGAACACGACCAAACTGGCTCCGATCGTCTGTGCCGTGAGCGCAATTTCCTGCACTTTGCCTTCACCGACGACGGTTTGAGGATGGGGACGCGGACGCTTTTGCTTCAGCGTTTGTAAGACTTCTCCCCCCGCCGTTTCGACCAGCCGCCCTAGTTCTGCCAGCCCATCTCGAAACGCTTGCTGCGATCGATTATCTGTCAGCAATCCGACGACTAGCACCTGATCGTGATCGCGATCGACCTGTTGAGCCGTATATTCGCGTCGAAACTCAGCTTCTAACCCTTCGACCAACTCAATTAAATCTTGCTCGGCGATCTCATCCAGGTTCAGCACAGGCGAAACCGTCCAAGTGGCTTCTGGGTGAGGCACTAAATGCGCCAGATATGCGCCTTTGATGTAGCCCGTTGCGCCCCCGCCTCGTCGCTCAAATCCGCCTCCTGTGAGCATCAACGTCACGAGCGCATCCAATCGCTGCATCGCCATCGCGGTCAGCGCCGACTCGCCCGGAGGGTCTTGCTTAAGCTGCGTTGCCACACACCGAATTCCACACAGCCGCTCTGCTCCATAGCGCGGCAACTCTGCTGGAGGAATCTGAGTTTGGCGCGGGTTGCCGACCCCGACGCGCAGCACCTGACCTCGGCGATTGATGTACGCACACACAGGCTGAGCGATCTCGGTGCTGATTGCCGCCAGTCGTTGGGCAAACTCTGTGGTCGTGATGCGATCGCCCGGTAAGCGCTGATGATATAAACGCTGCAACTGTTTAAGCTGACTGGACTTTAAGCCTTGAAGATTTCCGTAGACAGTCTCGATAAATGCCACTCGCCAAACGCAACTACTTCTATTTTAGATCCCCGATTGACGATGCGCTTCATGGTTGGTCGATATTCCGATCAAGTTTCACCCCACAGAAACTCCTACAGCCTTGAGACAAGCCAGATTTTTCTCAGTGTTTGCATCGTTAAGGATCGTAGATCAAACAACTTCGGGAATGGTACAAGCCGAATTTGCCCTCCTCACGAAGTGGGGCAAAGCCCTCGCCTAACCCCTTCTCCCTGGGGAGAAGGGGAACTAGAGTTTGCTCCCTCTCCCCAGGGAGAGGGTTGGGGTGAGGGCAAATTCGGATCTCATTTGATTCACGGTTCTAAATCACTTAGAGTTTCTATAAACCTGGTGAAATGACTAGATCGGCTTCTAGCATACTGTGCCAACTTGTGTGTAGATTCTTGAAACGCGACACAAATAGAGTCTCAAACCACGATCGACAAACCCTTAAATCTTTAACGCTGCTCTCATTAAAGAACAGCAGTTTTTTGAGTGACGTGATGATTTAGTAAGTATTTGTTACAAAAATTTCATAAGCCAGAAATTGTGTCGTCTACTGAAGAGATAAGGAGAAACATCGCCTTCTTAAACTCTCTGCTGAGAAGGATTTCGAGGGCAGCGATGCTCACACACACTGCTTAAACTAGCGGGATAAAGAGCGGGGGCTTGAATTGTCGGATCTGACGATTTCATTAAGATTTGACCTCGATCGACTATCTTCGTTAGAAAATCCATGTCTGGAGTTGTCGCATCCCGCGCTCTAGATGCTCACTTTTTACTTCGTCATTTTTTAGGTTTATCTGAATGAATAGCAACGGACTGCCGCCAAAACAGGGACTCTACGATCCGCAGTTCGAGCACGATGCCTGCGGAGTTGGGTTTATCGTGCAGATGAAGGGCGAAAAATCACACGCGATCGTCGAGCAAGCGTTGACCATTCTTGTGAATCTTGAGCATCGCGGCGCATGTGGGTGCGAAACCAATACTGGAGATGGGGCGGGCATTTTGATGCAGGTGCCTCACAAATTTCTCAAGCGGGTGGCAGCCGCCGAAAATATCGCGCTACCCGACGCAGGACAGTATGGCGTGGGCATGATTTATGCGTCGCCCGATCGCGCCACTCGCAGTCAGAGTCGGCAGATTTTTGAGCAAATTGTGGCAGAAGAAGGTCAAAAAGTTCTCGGCTGGCGCGATGTACCGACGAATAACGAGTCGCTAGGTGAGACGGCAAAGTTGAGTGAGCCGTTCATGCAGCAGGTGTTTATTCAACGCGCTGCGGGGCTGGCGAACGACCTCGATTTTGAACGAAAGCTCTATGTAATTCGCAAGCGATCGCACAATGCCATTCGAGCGACTCACATCGACTCGTGCTGGTATCCGTCGAGTCTGTCGTGTCGCACGATCGTTTATAAAGGAATGCTGATGACCGCGCAAGTCGGGCAATATTACCCCGAACTCAGCGACCCCGACCTCGAAAGCGCGCTGGCGCTGGTGCATTCTCGATTTAGCACCAACACCTTTCCAAGCTGGGAGCGATCGCACCCTTATCGCTACATCGCGCACAACGGCGAGATCAACACGATGCGCGGCAACATCAACTGGATGAACGCTCGTCAGTCACTGTTTGAGTCGGAGCTGTTTGGCGACGACATGCAGAAGATTCAGCCTGTGATCAACGTTGAGGGCAGCGACTCCACGATCTTTGACAACGCGCTCGAACTGCTGGTGTTATCGGGTCGATCGCTGCCTCACGCGATGATGATGATGATCCCCGAACCGTGGACGGCGCACGAGTCGATGAGCGACGAGAAAAAAGCATTTTACGAATATCATTCTTGCCTAATGGAGCCGTGGGATGGTCCTGCCTCAATCGCCTTTACCGATGGCACGATGGTGGGCGCGGTGCTCGATCGCAACGGGCTGCGTCCCTCTCGCTATTACGTGACCAAAGACGATCTCGTGATCATGGCATCTGAGGTTGGAGTGCTGCCGATCGAGCCTGAGCGAATTGCCTTAAAAGGTCGTCTAGAACCGGGACGAATGTTTCTCGTCAACCTGGAAGAAGGGCGAATTGTTGCGGATGACGAGATCAAAAACCAGGTTGCCACCGAGCATCCTTACCGCGAGTGGATCAACCAGCACATGGTCGAACTTGCCACAGTGAAAGATGCGCCACCAGAGGACGATCAAGAATTCACGCCAATCATTCAGCGTCAGACGGCGTTTGGCTATAGCTTTGAAGATTTGCGGTTATTGCTGGCTCCAATGGCGCGAGATGGCGTAGAAGCGATCGGGGCAATGGGTTCTGATACGCCTTTGTCCGTCCTGTCCGATCGACCCAAATTGCTTTACGACTATTTCCAGCAGCTATTTGCCCAAGTCACCAATCCGCCGATCGACTCGATTCGCGAAGAGATTATTACGTCAGCCGAGACGACGATCGGATCGGAGCGCAATCTCCTTAAGCCAGAGCCAGAAAGCTGTCATCTGATCGAACTCAAAACGCCGATTCTCAGCAATGAGGAATTGGCAAAACTCAAGCATATTCATGAGGGCGGATTCAAATCGGTGACGCTGCCGATCGTCTTCGATCCCAAAACTGGCGCAACTGGACTTGAACAGGCGATGGATGAGATCTGCGATCGGGCAAGCCAAGCGATCGAGACAGGCGTGAATATTCTGATTCTTTCCGATCGCGGCATAAACGCAGACAAGGCACCGATCCCCGCCCTGCTTGCGGTCGCGGGACTGCATCACCATTTGATTCGACAAGGCACTCGCACACGAGTCGGACTTGTCCTCGAATCGGGCGAACCCCGCGAGGTGCATCATTACGCGATGCTGATTGGCTACGGCTGCGGGGCGATCAATCCCTATCTCGCGTTTGAGTCGATGGCAGACATGATTCATCAGGGATTGTTGGTCAACGTCGATTACAAAACCGCGTGTAAGAATTACGTCAAAGCTGCTACTAAAGGAGTCACCAAAGTCGCCTCTAAGATTGGAATTTCGACGATTCAGAGCTATCGCGGTGCCCAAATCTTTGAAGCGATCGGGCTAAATCAGTCGATTGTCGATCAATATTTCACCTGGACGGCTTCTCGGATCGAAGGCGCAGATCTCGAAGTCATCGCCAAAGAAGCGGCGCTGCGACACAATCATGCGTTTCCCGATCGCGAGGTCAACGGTCACACGCTGGATGTGGGCGGCGAATATCAGTGGCGCAAAGAAGGCGAGGCGCACCTCTTTAGCCCCGAAACGATTCACACCTTGCAAAAAGCGGTTCGCACTGGCAGTTACGACGCTTATAAGCAATACGCTGCTCTAGTCAATGAGCAAGGTCAAAAACACTACACCCTACGCGGACTGCTGGAATTTAAGCAGCGCGAATCGATCCCGATCGAGGACGTGGAATCGATCGAATCGATCACCAAGCGCTTCAAAACGGGCGCGATGAGCTACGGGTCGATTTCTCAAGAAGCACACGAATCCTTGGCGATCGCCATGAACCGGATTGGCGGCAAATCCAACACGGGCGAAGGTGGCGAAGACCCCGATCGCTACACCTGGACAAACGATCGCGGCGACTCTAAAAACAGCGCCATTAAACAAGTGGCATCGGGTCGCTTTGGGGTGACAAGCCTTTATCTATCTCAGGCGCGAGAAATTCAAATCAAAATGGCACAGGGCGCAAAACCGGGCGAAGGCGGACAGCTTCCCGGCAAAAAAGTCTATCCCTGGATTGCCAAAGTGCGTCACTCAACCCCCGGAGTCGGGCTAATTTCGCCCCCGCCGCACCATGATATTTACTCGATCGAAGACCTCGCCGAGTTGATTCACGATTTGAAAAACGCCAACCGAGCCGCACGAGTTAGCGTCAAGCTCGTGTCAGAAGTGGGAGTGGGCACGATCGCCGCCGGAGTCGCCAAAGCTCACGCCGATGTAGTGCTGATTTCTGGATTCGATGGCGGCACAGGCGCATCGCCGCAAACCTCGATCAAACACGCTGGCTTACCCTGGGAACTCGGACTCGCGGAAACGCACCAAACGCTGGTTCTCAACAACCTTCGCAGCCGCATCGTCGTCGAAACCGATGGACAGATGAAAACCGGACGCGATGTCGTGATCGCCGCCCTGCTCGGCGCTGAGGAATTTGGATTTGCGACGGCTCCCCTCGTGACGCTGGGCTGCATCATGATGCGCGTGTGTCACCTCAACACCTGTCCGGTCGGAGTCGCGACCCAAGATCCATTCCTGCGAAAGAACTTCACAGGTGACCCCGCACACACGGTCAACTTCATGACCTTTATCGCTCAAGAAGTCCGTGAACTGATGGCAAAACTGGGCTTCCGCACGATCGACGAAATGGTTGGACGCACCGATGTTCTCGAACCCAAGCAAGCCGTCGAACACTGGAAGGCAAAAGGACTCGATTTCTCGAAAATTCTCTATCAGCCAGAAGTTGGTGACGAAGTGGGTCGCTATTGTCAGATTCCGCAAGATCACGGACTCGACAAATCCCTCGATATCACGACGCTGCTCGACTTGTGCAAAGGGGCGATCGAGACTGGCGAATCCGTCTCAGCCACACTGCCCATCAAGAATGTAAACCGCGCAGTCGGCACCATTCTCGGCAACGAAATCACCAAACGTCACTGGCACGGCTTGCCCGAAGACACCATTCAGCTACACTTCCAGGGCAGTGCGGGTCAGAGCTTTGGCGCATTTGTGCCTAAAGGTGTCACCCTCAAACTCGAAGGCGATGCCAATGACTATCTCGGCAAAGGCTTGAGCGGCGGCAAAATCATTCTCTACCCGTCAGCAAAGTCCACTTTCGCTGCCGAGGAGAACGTCATCGCCGGAAACGTGGCGCTTTATGGGGCGACCTCTGGCGAAGTTTACATCCGAGGCATGGTCGGCGAACGCTTTGGGGTGCGTAACTCTGGCGTGAACACGATCGTGGAAGGCGTTGGCGACCACGGCTGCGAATATATGACGGGCGGCAAAGTCGTGATTTTGGGCAAAACCGGACGCAACTTTGCAGCAGGCATGAGCGGAGGCGTTGCTTATGTTCTTGATGAGCAGGGCGACTTTGCGACACGCTGCAATCAGCAAATGGTCGGACTCGAAACCCTAGAGGATGCTGAAGAAATCGCCGATCTTCGGCAACTGATCCAGCAGCACGCTGACTATACCCAAAGCCAAAAAGCTGCCAACGTTCTCGCCCACTGGGAGGACATGCTGCCCAAGTTTGTCAAGGTGATGCCCAAAGACTATAAGCGGGTTTTGCAAGCGATTTCTGCGGCGATCGCGGCTGGCTTAAGTGGTGACGACGCACTCACCGCCGCTTTTGAAGAAAACTCTCGCGATGTCGCCCGAATTGGTGGCAGCTAACCTTCTCATATCCTCTGGGGCAATATTTTTTGCCTCCATTTCCTTAATCATCACCATCTATAAGACACCATCATGGGAAAACCAACGGGCTTTATCGAATTTCTGCGCGAGTTGCCCTCGGATCGATCGCCCCTCGATCGCATTCAAGACTGGAACGACATTCACCAGCCGATGCCCGAAGACAAACTCCGCACTCAAGGCGCACGCTGCATGGATTGCGGCATCCCGTTTTGCCACAGCGGCACGTTGATTAGCGGCATGGCAAGCGGTTGCCCTGTGAATAATCTGATTCCTGAGTTCAACGATTTGGTCTATCGCGGACTGTGGCACGAAGCGCTCGATCGTCTGCATAAAACCAATAATTTTCCCGAATTCACGGGTCGCGTCTGTCCTGCACCCTGCGAAGGCTCGTGTGTTTTGGGCATCAATAATCCGCCCGTCACCATTAAAAATATTGAATGCTCGATCGTCGATAAAGGCTGGAGCGAAGGCTGGATCAAGCCCGAACCGCCCACCAAACGCACGGGCAAAAAAGTCGCCATCATCGGCTCAGGACCTGCCGGACTGTCGGCGGCTGCACAGCTAAACAAGTCGGGTCACTGGGTCACCGTTTATGAACGCGCCGATCGTCCGGGCGGACTGCTGATGTACGGCATCCCCAACATGAAGCTGGAGAAAGAAGAAGTCGTGCTGCGTCGCCTCAAAGTGCTTGAAGAGGAAGGCGTGACCTTTGTTTGCAACACCGAGGTCGGCAAGGATTTGCCCGTCGAAAATTTGCTCAAAGACTTTGATTCGGTTGTGCTGTGCGTCGGGGCGACTAAGCCGCGTGACTTATCGATCGCAGGTCGCGATTTAAAAGGCATTCGCTTCGCAATGGATTTTCTCAGCGCGAACACCAAAGCCATTTTGAATCAGAGCAGCAATGGCAACTTCATTTCCGCCGCAGACAAAGACGTGGTGATCATCGGCGGCGGCGACACCGGAACCGACTGCGTAGGAACTTCCCTTCGTCACGGGTGTAAGAGCCTCGTCCAGCTCGAAATTTTGCCTCAGCCTCCACAAGAGCGCACCCCTGACAACCCTTGGCCTGAGTGGCCCAAAGTCTATCGCCTCGACTATGGACAAGAAGAAGCTGCTGCTAAATTTGGCGACGATCCGCGCGGCTATCTCACGACCGCAACCCATTTTGAGGGGGACGAAAATGGACAAGTCAAAGCCGTCCACACGATCGAGGTCAAGTGGGAGAAAAACGAGAAGGGACAGTTTATCCCGCAGCCCATTCCTGGCACTGAGAAAGTGTTACCCGCGCAGCTTGTCCTGTTGGCGATGGGCTTCTTAGGACCTGAGCAACCCCTGCTTGATGCGCTGGGAGTCGATCGAGATGCCCGCAGCAACGTCAAAGCCGACCATGAGAAGTATGTCACCAGCCTTCGTGGAGTGTTTGCGGCTGGCGACTGTCGGCGGGGGCAAAGCTTGGTCGTTTGGGCGTTTAACGAAGGTCGCGGTGCGGCTCGTGAGTGTGATCGCTATCTCATGGGCAGCACTGACTTGCCTTAAGGTCGTCACTCGCTAGAGCCAATAACCATTTGCACGACAAAGGGCTTACCGCCGTCTCTGTGATAGCGGTCTGCCCATTCGCGGATCACCTCATCAAGTTCTTCAAGCGCCCGATCGACCTTCTCTGGTGGAATATCTAATTCTTCTAAAACTCGCATCACTTGAGTTTGACGGTCTGCCCAGTCTTTGATCAGCCTAAAAAATCGAGCCGTGTCTTCTACCATGACGTAGGCGCGTTCTTCTTGACCATCCGGTGAATAGGAGGCGCGGGTGAGAGCATAAAACGGCATTCCCCACGGTGAGTCGATGCGGGTGACAGTGCCCGAATAAATCAGACGACGCTTGATATGTTCTGCTAGGGCTTCGCTCATGGGCATCTGCTGATCTTGAGGCGAGTCTTCTTGAGAGCGAGTATGAAGAAACTCGATGAGGTCGAGAAACTGGAATGAATTGACTAATTGGGCATCGGGTAAGTTAGGCGGCAACTTTTGCTCAATGTGGCGTTTTTCATCGGAGTTAAGGTTTGTCCCAGGAACCCGCGATCGCCCAGGTTGCCAAGAATATTGCTCTAACCAAACGTAGGGGAGTTGAATCAAGTAGCGAGGTTCTTGCGAACCCAGCATTTTCAGCAGCTTTCCTTCAGTTAATGCCTGTCTGACTTCTTCTACGATCGCTTTGACCCGCTTTGGCTCAAGGTGATGCAGATGCCCGGTCATTCGCAGGTTGCTGTCTTGCTCTAAATAGGTGGTGTAGATGGCGCATTTTGCGGCGGTTGCGGCTGCATCTAAAAAAGCCCCATGTCGGTGTCCACTCGTCCGCATCGCGCTGAAGGCAAGATAAAGCATGATCTGATCCATCGCGCTAGGGCTGAGGAGCTTGATCAGATCGATGTCATTGATCATGTCAGGAAAAATCTCCGAAAGAGCTAATACTCAATATATCTATGAATGCACTGAGACCCTAACTATCTTGAAAAATTGAATGGTTAGAGTCAGTTAGTGTTAAGTATTGTTTCTTAACTATTCCCACATAGGCTAAAAAATTAATCATTGAAAGCAAAAATGGAAGCAATCTCTAAGGTAGGAGCTTCCATTCTTGGGTTATCTTTGAGTCGAGAAATCTCAGGGAACAGAACATAATCAATGCTTAAACCGTAAATTAAGCGACGTTTTGAGTATTGAACGGAGGATGAAAACGACTTTCAATCCGTCCGCTTCCCCGATGGGCGAGATAGTAGCTTTGTGGCTCTGAGTGAGTCAGCAAAGAGGTGAGGGAAATCTGCTTCAGCCCAGGTAAAAACTCAACCTGGTGAAGACCTACGGCTACGGAACCGAGAAGCAAACTGATTAGAGTGACAGAGGTTTGAGCACGCATAGGTTAGGTCTAGTTCGGTGTATCTATTTACAGATACAGACCCTCTATTAAGTGATCAGGATAAACTGATGTGACTTTTCTAAATTCAGTAGTCCTATGTATTAAATTCTGTGCTGAGAACCTCAACCCTTATATGCTGGGGCGGACGGAAAAACAGAATCTACTAAGATCCAGCGTCCACTGAAGTTTATGCTACCGAAAATAGAAATAGCATCTCCGTGTTCATGTTGGCTTAACTGTTGATCAACCTCTGGCTTAAGGGTGACTAATGCCCACTCTTCTTTGACTTGATTCGGCTCACAAAATTTCTCTAAAACGATCGTATAGTCTTGCTCGGCGTGTCGGTGAAACGTGCCAGAGAAGTTTGGTGGGGCGGCTGACGGGTGAGGTAAGGTGCGAATGGGACAATTTCCACTGCTGGGGTATGCCTCTGGAGCGTTTAGGTAATAGTGTTGCCAGTAGAGCCAGTCAGGATGATTGGGGGTCAGATTGAAAAAAGGAATAATGGCAGCAGGCGCGATCGGGTCTTCTAAAAGAGCATTTTGCAGCGATCGCACCGACAACTCTCTGGGCTGACAGGCTTGCTCAACGCACAAGACGGCTGCCATTCCTGCGGCTTGTCCAATTCCTAAGACAACGGGCTGAAGGCGAGTCGCTCCATTCGCAATGTGAGAAACCGAAATGTTTTTCTCGCACGCTAAAAAACCATCGGTGACTTGTGGCACTAACGCCCCGTAGGGAATCGTGAAGGGGGTGCCCGTCCAGCGTCCGCCCCAGCGAATTGATTTAGGCTGTAATGAAATGTCGCCACTGGGGTAGTGATGATCATTGACGTAGTTGCCGATGGCGATCGACTGGCAACTATTCTCAGCAATCTCGCACCCCTGAGCCGTAGTGCTGATCGGCAGCGGGGCGACCTGTCCTTTCGGTAACAAATCTTGCTCTCGAACGGTGGCTAACCCTGCAAGTCTTCGGCTCTCTCGATAGTAAGGATGAAGGGCATAGGCATTCCCTCCTAGAGTCGTTGAGACGGGAAAAATCTCCTCTGCTAAACCAAAATGTCCTAACTCGGTTTGGATAAAGTGGGCAAAGCCTTGAGTGTGCCAGAGCGCTTCTTGAAGGAACTGCGATCGCTCCGCTGTCGAGCCGATCAGTCGCTCAACGCCTTCTCCATAGTCATTGCCTGCGATCGGCCAATTGATCATGAAGCGGTTTCCGGGCAAGCGTCCGTAGTCCAAGAACGCTTCGGCTCCGTGGTCTGCCCACGCTTGGGTAAATTTGGCTCGATCGTAGTGAGGCGGTGCCGGAATTTTTGGAGCCAGTCCTTCGCCAAAGTCTTGCAGCACGACTACCCACGTCGGCGCTTGAACGGGATAGGTTTTGGTGAGGGTGTTGGGTGCGATCGGCGCACTGGGTTCTCCCCATTCAGTCTGAAACTCCCAGCCCCAGCGATGTGGAATGTCTCCGAGTGCCAGCAAGTCGCCAAGCTCGGTGCCGTCGAGGGTGATTTTGGCGAAGATCGTGAAGTCTGCGAAGCGAACGCCGATGACTCGATCGCCCTTTTTTAAAACCTCTAGGGGCGTTTGTGCTTGAATCCAAGTCAGATTTGGAAGTTTGGCAACCCAATCGGCAAAAATATCTGCCCCAACTCGCGGATCGTAGGTGAAGAAACTCACCCAGGCGTTGTCTAACCCTTCTGGCTGACGCTGCTGCAACTCTTTTAGGAATGCGCCCCAAATCCCGGTTTGAAAGGCGGCTAACTCGTTGCCGTCTGGTGCAGACACTCCTGCGCTTGTCAACATTCCGCCTAACCAAGAAAACTCGCTGACTACGATCGTGCTGACTCCGCGTCGAGCCGCTTGAATCGCTGCCGCTGTTCCTCCAGTGCCGCCACCTACTACTAATACATCAGTCTTAAGAATTTGCATCGAACGAGTACTCACAATAAGACGCTAAAGACATCGTATGAAGATGAAGTACCCAATCGCGAACGAATTTAGGCGTTGCTGAATGTAGATATGAAATGCCCTCCTCACGAAGTGGGGCAAGCCCTCGCCAACCCTTCTCCCCAGGAAGAAGGGAGCCAGAACTCTTGTCCCCTCTCCATTAGGGAGAGGGCTAGGGTGAGGGCAAGATCTGTGCTTCATCGATCGATTCAGCAACGCCCGAATTTAGCTTCGCGTTTACGATCGGCGATCGTTCCCTACTCAACAAGTTTCTCAATCTGTCGAGTGGAACGGATTGCGGTGCAGTTTTCTTAAGGAGCGATCGTTGATCGTATCCTCAATTTGTCTCAGGCGTAACTCGATCGCGCTCATCGTTTTATAAGGTGTCAATATCAATGTTTTCATAGAGAGAGACGATTTCGATTTGAGTTTCAAAAGTAGACAATGACAATGTGATATTCGGCTCGTCATATTCTGAGAGCAGCCATTGATTAGCAGCCGTTTTAACATAATGTTCTACATGAATCTTGTATTGATCGATGAGAAGATATTCGCGGAAGCTATCAATGGTGCGATAAGCAGAGAATTTTTCGCCGTGGTCATAATCCTGCGTTGATTTAGATAGCACTTCAGCAATAAAGCAAGGATTCGTGACTGTATCAGTACGCCCCGTTTGAAGCTGTAGAGGCTTTTCGATAACCATCACATCGGGATAAGTATAAAGATTGCGTGTCCCTTCGGGAGAGGCTTTACCACCGGGAATCCAAAGGCGTTGATCGGTATAAAAAGTTCGATACGGCTTTCCTTTCAGGGCAAGTTTGATCAAAATGTATAGATTGCCAGCAATATCGTTGTGATCAGGGGTTCCTCCGGTCATGAGCTTAATTTCTCCATTTACATATTCATGACGTTCCTCTGAAGCTACTTCAAGTTCCAGGTATTCTTCGCGAGTATAGGTGCGTTGTTCAAGTGCTTGTGTCATGGTGTGTTTTCAACTTCTATCTTTATTCTGCTGGCATTTGGTGAATGATTTCCATTGTTTTGACGCTGACGGTGCAAACCCGATCGAGCAAGTCAATCACCTGTTCTTGATAGTCGGCAAATTTGTAAGTGTTGAAGAGTTTGGCGATCGTGGGGTCTTTGGGTTTCTTTTCTTTGTATTGATCCAGAATCCATTCGAGGGCAGAGCGATTGCCGAGTTTATAGTCCCAGGCGATCGCGGGAATGCCTGTGAGTTGGCTGTTTTCATCTAGGATGATTACGCCTTGGGTTTTGTCGGCTTTGAGTTTGGCTTTGGGCTTTTCTTTGGTGGCGATTTCTTGACGTTCTAAGCCATAGGGTTGGATGGTTTCATAGTTTAGATGCAGATCCATCAGGGTTTTGCCCCAGGTTGCCCATTGATGAAAGTCGGCGTAGAAGGGC
>Ga0209512_1003808_pt1 | contig 13878 bp, 14 predicted proteins | sample frozenSSSSmetaG_FD_184142 | JGI IMG/M metagenome (GOLD analysis project Ga0209512, IMG submission 184142) | Glacier valley bacterial and archeal communities from Borup Fiord, Nunavut, Canada, to study Microbial Dark Matter (Phase II) -... | ecosystem: Environmental > Aquatic > Freshwater > Ice >... | reverse complement strand
CTCTGCGAGTCTATCTTGACATGGGCAAGGAGATTCTCCATCGCTCAGAGAATGCAGATTCAGCGCCGATGTTTATCGTTTCGACCGAAGCCGATAAAGCCACCAGCGACACCGATCATCAGGTTCTATTTGAGAATATTCTCAAGCGTCAGCTTAAATCTTGGTATTACGAGTTCGATCGGGTTCTCAACATTCCTCACACGATGTTGACCAAAGCCGAGGGTAATAAATGGGAAAATCTGCTCAACGTCATGGCAAAAGCCTATGTGCAGAGCGATCTCACCTGGGCTGAAGTCGAAGAAATCGCCTATCGAATGACCGATGGCAAAACCTTTGACCAGGTTGTCGCAGACTTGAAGGTTGCCGATCGGGCTTCTCCTGATATGCCTGCTTTTATCACAATGATGGATAAACGAGCGATCGTCCTCAAACGCAATCCTGGTATGAACCCTGATCTATTGTGAAGTCAACGAGGTGCCCATGTTATCTGCCCCCAATGCCACCACGGATGTAGAATTCATGCTTCAGATAACTTAGGATGCAAGAGTAGCTTAAGACAATCAAAAAGCCTGTGAGTTCTGAACAATTAGACTTGGCGACCACCGAATATCAAATCGGAAAAGATGCCTTTGAGCGAGGCGAATACCGCAAGTCGGTGCAGTATTTAGAACGCGCTAGCGCCTTAACCGACCCAGGTTCACGCTTTGGCGGCGAAGTGCAAATCTGGCTTGTGACCGCTTACGAAGCAGCCGGACAGCGATCGGAGGCGATCGCCCTCTGTCAAAAAATTAGTCGTCACCCAGATATCAAAACTCGCCAGCAGGGAAAGCGACTGCTTTACATTCTCGAAGCCCCTAAGCTGCAAACCCGCCCCGAATGGTTAACCGAGATTCCTGACTTGTCAAAACTGTCAGATAGCGAAGCAAAAGACAATCGCGGGGTGTCTAAATTCGGTACTGCTACTCCGCCGAAACTGACTCAAAAAACCCGTCCTGCCATCCCAGAACCTGTAGATTTGAGTCAAGTCAACACCGATAATCGCTTCATTTGGGTGGCGCTAGTTGCAGCAGGACTGATCGTAAGCGGTTTAGTGTGGCTGAGTTAGCCCTTAAACGGTTGTCTTGTAACATCCGTTAACTTCTGATTTCCTTAAAGTAGTGTTAGATGTTAGTGGACTCATGAACCTTTGTCGATATGCCCCGCAGAACTTCAACTCTCTTTTCAGGCGACGTGCCTTTACTAAGTTCCCATTCTGTGATGCGATTTTTGCAGCGATCGCGAATGATTTGGGTGATGCTACTCGCTAGCTTGGTGCTGTCAGGCTGCGTCAAATCTGAAGTGGGCATCACGGTTGAAAGTCCAAATCGAGGGACGATCGTCCAGCATATTCGTCTAGATGAGCGGCTGACCAGCGTGAACAGCGGCACGGCTCAAAAATGGCTGGATGGCATTGAAAAACGAGTTCGCAGAATTCAAGGGAAAGCTCGCCGCCTCTCAAATCAAGAAATTTTAGTCACGATTCCGTTTGGCAACAGCAGAGAATTAGAGACGAGGTTTAACGAGTTTTTTAGTTCAGTCACCGATCCCGATCGCTCTGATCGAAAAGAATTCGACTTGCCCAAACTAAAGTCTCACCTCAAAGTTCAGGAAGGCAATTTCCTCCTGCTAGAGCGTCAGCGCGTGATTTATGATCTGGACTTGCGATCGCTGGGCATTCTCGCCCCAGACGGCAGCTTAATCGCGAGTCCGGGTTCGCTGCTTGAGCTAGAGTTTGGGTTGACGACTCCTTGGGGTGCGCGCAGCATCACCCGAAAGGACGGCACCGCGATCTCCGCCCGTCGCGAAGGCAAACAGCTTATCTGGACGCTGCAACCAGGGCAAAGCAATCACCTAGAAGCCGCTTTCTGGCTCCCCAACCCGCTCGGAATTGGGACGGTGGTAATCGTCGCGATCGTCGCGGGTGGAATTTATCTTAGACGCATTTTGCCGACTCCAACGACTGCGCCGCCTCTAGCCCCCAACTCATAACTACCGGATGTCTCGCCGCTCAGCCGACCTGCAACGACTAATCATATTGGGTCTCAGCGGACCCGTGATCGCCCTCAACGTTTGGCTAGTGACGTTGGTGTTGCGCTATTTTGAGCATCTTCTGACCGTGCTGCTTGTGTCGGCAATTCTGGCGTTTTTGCTCAACTACCCCGTCGAGTTTTTTGAACGCGCTCGAATCAAACGCATCGGGGCAGTGGTGATTGTGCTGCTGGTGGCAGTCACCGTGCTGGTGATCTTAGGAGTCACGCTGGTGCCCGTTTTGGTCGCCCAAACGACCCAGTTGCTTGAAAAAATTCCGGGGTGGCTAGAGGCGAGTCGGCAAAATCTAGACTTTTGGGATGCTTGGGCAAGAACGCGAAGCTTTCCGATCGACCTCAAAAGTTTTGGCGGTCGAGTCAGCACCCAAATTGAAAGCCAGATTCAAGAAGTCGCCACCCAGGCACTCGGATTTGCCCTAGGAACCGTTTCTGGCTTGATCGACAGCATTTTAGTCATTGTCTTGGCATCTTATATGCTGCTTTATGGGGGAAGACTCTGGCAAGGACTGATCAATCTACTGCCGCTCAAATTTGGCATTCCGATCAGTGAGTCACTGCGGAAAAACTTTCACAATTTTTTTCTGAGCCAAGTGCTGCTGGCGCTGTTTATGGCAGGCGGATTGATTCCGGTTTTTCTGGCGCTTAAAGTGCCTTTCACCCTTCTGTTTGCCCTGATCATCGGCATTGCAGAACTGATTCCCTTCATCGGAGCAGCGTTGGGGATCGGGCTGGTCACGATTCTAATCATGTTTCAGAGTGTCTGGCTGGCGTTTCAATTCGCGATCGCTGCCGTCATTTTGCAACAAGTCCGCGATAATGTGCTGGCTCCCAAAATGATGGGCGAATTCACTGGGCTAAACCCCTTGTGGATTTTTATTGCCCTGCTGATGGGGCTGCAAATTGGTGGCTTCTTAGGGGTCGTCGTTGCCGTGCCGATCGCAGGCACGATCAAAGGCACGATCGATGCGTTGCGCACGGTGACTTCGACTCAGGTGATTGTGACAGAGGTGGTTCACAAAGACTATCCTCCGATCGAGTAACGGGGTGCTAAACTCGATTCCAGTTTCTACTCTTGAGCAACTGTTCTGTTAAAGACGTTGAACCACTAGCGGCGTGATTGGAGAGAACCCAAGATGCGACAAGTTAATTTTTTGCTCATTTTCGTGATTTGTTTGGCACTCGTTTTGTTTGGCATTGAAAATACTGAGCCAGCCGTGATTCGAGTCATCGAAGGCGTGCAGGTGCAAGCACCGCTCTCGATCGAGCTAATCTTAGCGATGGGAATCGGGGCTGTATTGGCGTGGGTATTTAGCGTGTGGAGCCAGATCCAGCGCACGATTGGCACACGCAAAGAACTCCAAGTTCGAGAAGAGCGCATTGATGAACTTGAGCAAGATGTCGAACGCTACAAAGCAGAAATTCAGGAACAGCAGCGATTATTGCCTCAAGGTATGGTGCAAGATGCTGAATCAGCCGAGGTATTTGCTCAATAAAAAATCGTGAATTCACTTTATAAAGTGACCAATCCTAACAACCTCTGGAGTCTGCTAGTTCCTTTGCTGCTGCTAGGGTTGATTCTTCTGGCAGCCGTGTATTTCATGCGAATCAAAATTAAGTAGTCGATTCTGCAAGATCGTGCCACCATAAAGCATTCACTCCTCCCCTTGCTTCCATGACCCTTTCTTTAGCACAGGACGCGATCGCCCTCTTGATTGACCTGGCAGAACGGGGAGAAATTGACCCCTGGGATGTCAAGGTCATTGATGTGATCGATCGCTTCTTGAGCGAGTTAACGCCTGCTGCCACGATCGGGCGAGAGCAATATGAGTCAAATTTGTCACAGTCGGGTCAAGCCTTTTTATATGCGTCGATGCTGCTATTGCTCAAAGCCGATAGCTTGACTCAGCCAGAAGCGATCGCCGCCGATCCCGATGAGTTTGACGAGGCAGAATTTCTCAATGGGGCAGACTTTGGCGGGGCTGCGTTGCCTCCCAATTTAGAGCGTCAGCTTCGACGCAGGGCAGTGGCACGACCTCCCCAAAAGCGGCGAGTTACCCTCAAAGAGCTAATCGACCAGCTCCAGATGATCGCCACGACCTTAGAAGATCAGACTCCTCGTGCTCGGCTGCGTCGCCCTAAACCTCAGTCTCGCGCCCAGGCAGTGCGAGCGATCGCTGAACTCGCCCATCAGGAAAACCTCTCAGAAATGGCAGTGGCGATCGAGCAATTCTTTCACGAACACTGGACAGAAGTCGCTCAAGACAAAGAGTGGATCGACTTTGATCTCGTGCTAGAATTTTGGATCGCTTTAAAGGATCAAAGACCTAAAGATGGGGAAGACGATCTGCACGACTCACACCCAAATCATGAGCGAGTCGGAGTGTTTTGGGCGTTATTGCTATTGTCGGCTCAAAACAAAGTCGAGTTATCACAAGAAGAGTTTTACCAGGATTTAAAGATCCGCTCACTGCTACAACTGGCAGACTCTGGGCTAAGCGAACTCTCTGCCAACGTTCTGCTCGATTGAGATAACGCACTGCCAGAGTTAGGTACTTCAAATAGATGAAGATATAAAGGGCTAAACCATTCGGGTGTGACACATCCCACTTAGAACCGCTATAGTCACTAAAGGTCACGTCGAGATCGGGCACAGCTTGCCTTTTGCTTGAGATTTGACCGTTCAATATAGAGACTATCAAGTTTTGGAGTTTCTCCAGATTGACGGTCGATCTCTTGGAATTTGTCGGTGTAGGGTAGAGAGAGCGATTTATGAAAGCCATGATTTTAGCGGCTGGGAAGGGAACGCGGATTCGTCCGATTACATACACGATTCCCAAACCCATGATTCCCATTCTGCAAAAGCCTGTAATGGAGTTTTTATTAGAACTGCTCAGGCAGCACGGCTTTGACGAAATCATGGTAAATGTCAGTCACCTGGCATACGAAATAGAAAGTTATTTCCGCGACGGGCAGCGGTTTGGAGTCCAGATCGGCTACTCGTTTGAGGGTAAAATCGTCGATGGTGAGCTAGTCGGCGAGGCGGTCGGCTCGGCGGGTGGGATGAAAAAAATCCAAGATTTCTCCCCGTTTTTTGATGATACGTTCGTCGTGCTGTGCGGCGATGCCTTAATCGATCTAGACTTGAGCGCAGCCGTGAAATGGCACCGAGAAAAAGGGTCGATCGCCACGGTGATTATGAAGACCGTTCCTCGCGAAGAGGTGTCTAGCTACGGTGTGGTCGTCACCGATGAAGAAGGCAAAATCAAAGCATTCCAGGAAAAGCCCTCTGTTGAGGAAGCTATGAGCACCACGATCAACACAGGCATTTATATCTTTGAACCCGAAATCCTCGACTACATTCCATCGGGGCAAGAATACGACATCGGTAGTCAACTCTTCCCGAAGCTCGTCGAGATGAATGCGCCGTTTTATGGCTTGCCAATGGACTTTGAGTGGGTCGATATCGGCAAAGTGCCCGACTATTGGCACGCAATTCGCAGTGTCTTGAGTGGCGAAGTCAAAAACGTTGCGATTCCGGGGCGAGAAGTGGCTCCTGGCATCTACACGGGGCTAAACGTCTGCGTCAACTGGGATAAAGTAGATATTCAAGGTCCGGTTTATATCGGCAGCATGACCTGCATCGAAGACGGTGCCAAAATCGTCGGTCCTGCGATGATTGGTCAAAACTGCTGGGTGTGCAGTGGCGCAACCGTCGATAACAGCGTAATTTTTGAGTATTCTCGGCTGGGTCCGGGTGTGCGGCTGGTAGACAAGCTTGTGTTTGGTCGCTATTGCGTTGACAAGACGGGAGCCACGATCGACGTGCAAGCCGCTTCTCTTGACTGGTTGATTACCGACACTCGACAAGCTCTGCCGACCCAGCTTCCGGCAGAGCATCGAGCGATCGCCGAACTGCTGGGTACCGATCACAAAGTCGCTCAATCCTAAACTGAGTCGGCTGGAAGAGATGAGACATACTCGACCGGAGGAGGTTCGATACCGTTTCTCGCACGTATTCTAGTAAACAAATAGAGCACAGACTCCCTGGAGAAAGTTAGATCGAGGCATCTGACGGCTCTCCAGAGACTTTTTTTGAGAGGTGCCATGCTCACCGTGGGCTTCAAAGTTTGGCGCAGCGAAGTAAGCTGGTGCATGAGATTTCACGCTTAATGATTTTGAATTTATCAAAGCCGCCTCAAATCTGTTTAGAACACGTTAGTTTTGCCTCCAGAGGGGTCGCGTCTAGCAAAAAGCCGGGAACCCGATCGCAGATCGGAGTACATTATTTATTGCAAGATTTATCATTCGCAGTGGTTCGGGGCGAGCGAATCGCGATCGTGGGCGCGTCGGGTTCAGGTAAGACAACGCTACTGCGATTGCTCAATCGATTGAACGAACCCACGCAGGGATCACTCTATTTAGAAGGACAGGATTTTCGCCAAATTTCAGTGCTGCAACTGCGCCAGCAAATCACCTTAGTGCAGCAAGAATCAAAACTGCTGAACATGACCGTCCGGGAAGCACTGCTTTACCCGCTTAAGTTAAGAGGCGTTCAACTTACAGTAGCTGAACAACAAGTAAGCAAGTGGGTTAAACAGCTTCATATTCCTCAGGATTGGCTTGATCGTACTGAACTCCAACTCTCAGTCGGGCAACGGCAACTCGTGGCGATCGCGCGTGCCCTGGTCATTCAGCCCAAAGTTTTGCTCCTAGACGAACCCACTTCAGCCCTGGATTCAGGACGGAGTGATCACGTTCTCAATGTCCTCAAAGATCTGCCAGAAATCACAGTTTTGATGGCAAATCACCAGTTAGACCTCGCTCAATCCTTCTGCGATCGCGTCTTGCACCTAGATCGCGGTGAGTTAATACAAGATGACTTTAGCGATCAAGTAGACTGGCAAACCTTGAAAGCAACCATTCGTCAATCAGAAGCTAAAGAATCGGCTGAGTGGGAGTAGCATGAGACTAAGCTGGAGTGACTGAAAGGGACGATAGAAGCGATTTGTCATGGCTCAAACTCAGTAACCTAACCCAACCAGAGATCAGCGCATCGTTCGTCATGGGAGGACTTGGCAACAATTTAAGTTCATTCAAGAAGGGTTTGCTGAGTCTTCGGGAGTGAGACTTTTTTATCACAACAGTACGATCGAGATTCTGATGCCCGGACGCGAACACGAGTTCTTTAAAACCTTTATCGGGCTGTTGATTGAAACGTTTTTTGTCGAGAAGGGCATTGAGTTTGAACCGATGGGTTTGATGACTCAAGAGATTGAGGGTGAAGTATCAGCCGAAGCCGACGAGTCTTACTGTATTGGTAGTCACTTAATCAGATTAGCAATGGCTCGAATTAGCTCATTTGAGTCAGCAGGTTTAGAAAAGTGCTGTTGAAAGCCTGCCTTCAGCGCCTGCTGCTGATTGGACTCCCCCGCATGAGCAGTCAGCGCGATCGCGGGCACCTCTTTTCCTTGAAGACTTGTCAGTTGCCGAATTTTGTCCACCAGTTGATAGCCATCCATTTCGGGCATTTCAATATCGCTGACCACTACGTCGGGTTTTGATTGAGTCATCGCATCGAGGGCTTCTATACCCGATGCCGCCATCGTGACGATCGCGCCAGATTGTTGCAAAACGAAGGCGATAAAGTTGCGTGAGTCTTCATCATCATCGACTACCAAGACCTGAACGCCGTTTAGATCGGTAGGGGGTTTTGAAGAGTCGCTTAAGGAAGAGTGCTCATCCAACGGCACCGCACGGGGAATTTGCACCGTGAATGTTGCCCCTTGTGAGTCGCCTAGACTCTCTGCTCTGACGGTTCCGCCGTGTAATTCTACAATTCGACGCACGATCGCTAGCCCCAACCCTAGCCCGCCAAACTTGCGTGTGATTGCGCCATCCTCTTGCCGAAAATGCTCAAACACATAGGGCAAAAAATCAGGATGAATTCCTTTGCCAGTGTCCTTGATCTGGATTTGGGCATGAGCCTCCGTTTGAGTTAGATGAATCTCGATCTGACCTGCGATCGGAGTAAATTTGATCGCATTGGATAAGAGATTCCAGATCACTTGCTGCAATCGCGTATCGTCTCCCATGACCCAGATAGGCATTGATGAAAGGGTCGTTTGAATCTGTAGAGACTTTGCCTCTGTCGCCAACCGTAGAGTTTCTAGCGCCGCAGAGAGACTGCTGTTGAGGTCAACCGGGCTGGCATCTAAGCTGAGTTTGCCGCTTAAAATTCGGGAAATGTCTAGCAAATCATCGATCAGTTGCATCTGTAGCTTGGCGTTGCGCTCGATCGTCTCCACTGCCTCTCGACTTTTAGCCGGATTGAGCCTGTTGCTCAAAAGCAGTTTTGACCAGCCCAGGATTGGGTTCATCGGGGTTCGCAGTTCGTGAGATAAAACCGCTAGAAACTCATCTTTGATCCGATTGGCTTGCTCTGCCTCCGATCGGGCAGCCTGCTCTCGTACCAGCAATTTTGTTCGCTCTTGTTCAATCCGTTTGCGTTCGCTGATTTCTGCTTGCAGCGTTGCATTGGTCTGCATCAGTTCGTTCGTTCGTTCGGTCACTAGATGTTCTAACTGAGTCTGGTAGACCTTGAGTTCTGCCTCAACTCTGAGTCGCTCGGTCATCTGAGACTGCAAAGCGACGTTAGCGCGTTCTAGCTGAGCTGGGCTGGGCAGTGCTAGCACTTGAGGCATCAAGGGAAAAAGCTGAGTGGCAGTGATTACTGAGATCAGGGCGGTGAATGCCTTGACTATTCCTGAAAGCCAGTAGGTCGGATACCACAGAGTCCAAATGTCTAGTAAGTGAGTGGTCCCACACGACACGATAAAGGCTCCAAACAGCAGAAAAACCCATTCAAACGGGAGATCTTGACGCTTTCGCACCAGATAGAGCAGTGTAATAGGAATGGAGTAGTAAGCCAAGGCAATCAGCGCATCAGAGATGACGTGCAACCCTACCAGATTCGTTTGCCACAGATAGCAGTGTCCGTGGGGCATAAACGCTTCGGATTGAAAAAGTTGGCTCCAGAGGTTTGTCATATGGTCTGCGACGTTGGCTTTTTTCTACAATCCGTTTCAACAATTCTGACACAAAGACTTCCGGCACAAAAACAGAGAGGAATCGTAAGATAGAAGCGCCTTAGGTAGGTGAACAGAATTTAAGATGCGTTTCGGCTCCCCTCAACGCTCAAAGCAAGAGTTTCCAGCGGATTGAGTGGAGCCGAAACCCACCTACACGAGTTAACTTTAATTGAGCCTGCCTACTTATTTTTTCTGGGTTAGATTGCTAAAACCTAGCTTGTGGAGCGTTGTCAAGTTCTAGCGAAAAATTGAGAAAGACGATCGCGCCCCACCTGTAGAATGAACCCTTAAGCCTCCCAAAAGCCGTCTCAGTAACAACCTTTCACAAAGAAGTCCTGATCTCAAAGACGCGATTCACTTCGTAGTTTTTGCAAATCTTCGGTTAACGCTTGTCCCCACTTTGCGGCTAAATCAGTTTGAGTAAACGGGATCTCGATCGAGCCATCCCGATCCAAAATAAACTGCAACCCGATCGACTTACCTTTACTCGGCGGCGATCGCAAATCTGCCGTTTGCCCGTCTACTAACAGGTGAATCTCTCGCACATCTTTCAGCGAAAATGTTTGCACATTCACAGGTTCTTTGCGGGTCGGCTTGCCCCAGGTGAGCAAGTTACCCTCTTGACCCAACACCGCATAGACATCATATTTTGCACGCTGAAACGTCTCAGCCCAGACGCGATAGGCTTCTATCTTTTGATATTCATTTCGACCTGCCCACGCTAGACCGATAAACGCTGCTAACAGAGGCAGCCAAAGAAGTCCGTGGATCATAATGTTGAGGGTTGAGTAGGGTAACCTCCTTCCATCCTAACCAAGTCTTTAACTTAAAACTAAAAGCTCAAAATCTCAATGAACTCTGAGTTATCTTGGTAGACAAGCAAGACCTCAGATAGGTGTTTATGAGAAAGCTAGTGCTGGCGGGCTTATTTTTGGTGGGATTGATTTGGGCGATCGCCAGTTTTTCGGGCTTGGCAGCGCAAGGAACCTATGACCGCATCGTTCTAGATTTTAGAGAAGATGTCGATGCTGCCCAGATTGAGCAACAAGTGCAGACGATCGCTCAGAAATATAACGTCCGTCCTCGTCTAAACAGCGAATTCTCACAGCCCGATCACCTTTACACGGTCAAAGGCGACAAGGCTCTTTTAAACGCCCTCAAGCATGACCTCAAGCAATACACCGAATATGTTGAGCCAGACTATATCTACAGCATTCCAGAATCTCAGGATTCTAGAGTGAATGTCTCGATCGGCAAAGAGGCAAGCCCGATTCAGGCGAGTCAGGCACCCAACGACCCGATGTATAGCCAGCAGTGGAATCTGCACAGCATCAACGTTGAGTCGAGTTGGCAAGACACCAAAGGAAAAGGCGCGACCGTTGCGGTGATTGATACTGGAATCTCAGAAGTGCCCGACTTGAAAGAAACGAGCTTTGCCAAAGGATACGATTTTGTCAACGATCGAGAAGATGCCAGAGACGATAATGGTCACGGCACTCATGTTGCAGGCACGATCGCCCAATCCACCAACAACGGGTTTGGAGTCGCCGGAATTGCTTACGAAGCGACTTTGATACCCTTAAAAGTTCTTAGCGCTAGTGGGGGTGGAACGGTTGCCGATATTGCCGAGGCGATTCGATTTGCGGCAGATCACGGCGCGAATGTGATCAACATGAGCTTGGGCGGTGGGGGTGAAAGCTCGGCAATGGCAGAAGCGATCGACTATGCCCACAAAAAAGGTGTTCTAGTCATCGCTGCGGCAGGAAACTCTGGTCAGAATTCAGCCTCTTATCCGGCTCGTTATCCTCACGTTTTGGGCGTTGCTGCCTTAGATTCTTCAGGTCAAAAAGCGGATTACTCTAACTTCGGCGCAGGCGTGGATGTCTCGGCTCCGGGCGGCTCCACGTCAGAGGAAAATGCGGCAGGCGGAATTTTGCAGAACACGATCGATCCCTCGACCGGAGAATCGACGTTTGCAGCGTTTCAAGGCACCAGCATGGCAGCGCCTCATGTGGCTGGTGTGGCGGCTCTTGTCAGCGCGTCGGGCGTAAAAGATCCCGATGAAGTGGCGGCGGCATTAACGCAGTCTGCTCGCAAGGTGCAAGATGACGAACTCAATCACTATGGTGCAGGCAAACTCGATGCGGCTGCAGCCGTCAAGCTGGCACTCAAAGGCAAAATCACCTTCAACGATTTCTTCCAATGGCTGCGCGATAGTGGATATCTCAATCCGCGCTTTTGGATCGATGGCGGCGTAGTGGCGCTAGTTCCCAAACTGGCGATGGTGGTGGGTTCCTATCTGCTGGCGTTCTTCTTGCGAAACTACTTTCCCTTTGCCTGGAGTTGGTCAATGGCATCGGGTCTGATTGCCGGAAGTTCGGGGTTGTTCTTCCTCAAGGGCATTTATATCTTCGACTTGCCGCAGGCTCCGCTACGGGTGATGGGTAGCTCGATTCCTGAGTTGGGTAGCTCGATTCAGGGCAGCGGCGCACTAAACCCATTGTTTGCGAGTGTGCTGATTCCTTTAGCGCTGGTTGTGCTGCTGTTAGGTCATGCTCAGTGGAAGTGGTTTGCGATCGGGTCTACGATCGGAGTCACTGCCTGTCTCGCGGTGAGTGCAGCGATCGATCCGCAACTCATGTGGCTGGGTGACGGTGCCCTCGCACGAGGATTTTTGATTGTGAATGCGCTGTTGTGCTACGGCTTAGTTTGGCTTGCGATTAAACCAGGAGACAAAATTGCATGAGTACCACTGTGAACGGCATCATCGATCGTAAAGGGTTTGGCACGGGGACTTGGGCGATCGACTCCGAAGACGGGCAAACCTATGAGCTTCACAAACCGCCGAGTGAGTTACAAAAAAAAGGTCTAAAGGTCAAAGTCGAGGGCAAGATTCGCGATGACATTATGACTCTGGCGATGATCGGTCCTGTTCTAGAAGTTCAGAAATTCGAGATTCTGAAATAGATGAACGTTCGGTATCGAGACTTTCTGATTCGTGATTGGGAAGATCGCGATCGGGTTCTAGCGGTTGAAATTATTGGCTCAGTCCTAGCAGATTATGGGCTGAGTTGGGAACCACTGGGAGCCGATCGTGATGTTCTAGAAATTGAGCCGTTTTATCACGCAACAGGCGGCGAATTTTGGGTGATTGAGCGCGAAGGTCAGCTAGTCGGCACGGGCGCTTACTATCCGGTGTCAAGGGGAGACAAAGCAGTCGAGATTCGCAAAATGTATCTTGTGCCGGAAGTCAGAGGGCAAGGATTAGGAAGATTTTTGCTGAAGGAATTGGAGAGAGCGATCGGCGATCGGGGCTTCGATCAAATTTGGATCGAGACTGCCAGCGTTCTCAAAGAAGCCGTCAAACTCTACGAATCAAGCGGCTATCAATCGGCAACAGGGGTTGAGACCGAACGGTGCGATCGGGTTTACGTGAAATATTTATCATAAGCAGGATAATTGTCTATACCCTTGAAAGAAATGTCATTCCAGAAGTTTTCTCGACCGTTTTGTTTCAGTAGTCTAGATACAGTTTGAAAATTTTTAGTGGGGTGCAGAGTTAGAGTTCGCCTCTATTTGGGAATGATGAGAGTAACGTTATCTGTACTTGTACAATAGGTTATTCAACGATAATGCTACATATTAATTATGAATTGCCTTCAAGCTAAAACACTAAAAGAACTGAAAGATTACGGTTCCTTCAAGGATGTTCGTCGCAATATTCAGAACTTTTTAGGTGAACGATTAACTCTGAAGGCTCGTAGCTGGAAAGACTTACTAGCGGTAGTTGAACACATTCAAGGCTTCACAAGTTGTCAGCCGTCACATCCTCTTGAACCCCCTGAAGAAGTAGGTAATTCAACAGAAGCTTCGCTGTATTTTAAGTCTGAAGCAGCACGAATTATTTATGCACTTTTGAAGTTAGATGGAGAGCAAAGGCTCAACGAGTTAGGGATTGACAGATCTCATTATCGAGATTTGGACAAGGCGAAAAAGTGGCGCAACGAAATTGCTAAACTGATTCATCCTGATCTGTGTAAACATCCACAGTCTAATCTGGCTACTAACAAACTCACTGAATTATTTGGGAACATGATCGGGCGATGAGTGAAATTGTTCTTATTCAAATTCCTGCTTCGGATCTTGAACTGGAATTCATGCAACCTTTTGGAAGCGATTCTCAAAGAAAAACTTTCAAGTCTATACACAGCGCATGGACATCTAGTGCCATCATTGATCAAGCAGGTGCGATATGGGTTTGTACTTCTAAGCTCCATACTATCTTAAGAACAAATCCATCTTTGGCACGTTACCACCTAAATACAGTGAAGGATGAATACAAGACTGAAGTAACAGGCGCAACTTACGTCAAGGGTAGCGAGATTTGCCATTTGATCGATCGCATCGTGCAGTCGGCTGGCTCAATTAGGAGAGAAGGATATGCCCGCTATTCGGAGGCTATCTATCGAGATATCAGGGATTCTGAAAGAACAAGATTAGTTCGCGCTGAACATTACGAGCTTATGCAAAGTTACAGAAGCGAACTTAGACGTACTAGAATTGCACACTTTCAAGTTAAAAGAGATGAGTTAACAAGTTTGCCGCTTAGATTCTGTAATCAGTTTTCTCATATTAGAAGTGTTGCAGCTTACCCACGTTTAGGTGACAAGCTTTGGAACGGATTGGTAATCAATCAAGACATA
>Ga0209512_1003806_pt1 | contig 13890 bp, 15 predicted proteins | sample frozenSSSSmetaG_FD_184142 | JGI IMG/M metagenome (GOLD analysis project Ga0209512, IMG submission 184142) | Glacier valley bacterial and archeal communities from Borup Fiord, Nunavut, Canada, to study Microbial Dark Matter (Phase II) -... | ecosystem: Environmental > Aquatic > Freshwater > Ice >... | reverse complement strand
AATTTCTCTGGCAATAATTGAAACGGGTGTTCCTGTTCCAGAAGGCATACCAGATTTATCGGCATTTAATGTAATTGTTAAACCTTGCAAATTCATACCAGATAAAACTCCAATCATACCTCCCCATGTTACAGACATAAAAGGATAACCTTTTTTTGGATTAACAAAGGCTACAATTTTATTTTTTGCAAAATCATCACCAACATAAAAATCAAAATTTCTGCCGATATACATGGTGCTATCACTGGTAGAATTTTCCCAAGTCCCTAAAGCTGTACATGCTACTAAATGCATATTTTGAACAGCATGGCCTATATCATGAGCAGCATGATAATTTAATAAACGTTGGTAAGGCGGAGCTATATATGAATATTCTTTTGAAGCAAACAGCGAAACTCCATAAATTTCTTTTTTATATTCTAATGGAATGTGTTTATCAATATCTCTGTTAAACCATCCAATAAAAACTTTTAGAATAAATTGATAAAAAGATGATGGAATTTTTTTGTTAATTTCATTTACGAAATATAATTCTTGTTCTTGAGCAAGTTCTTTTGTCAAAATACCGTTGGCATATCCTCTTTCAAAGTCATCACCCTCAACATACATTCGATAAACTCCTTCACGATCTTTTATTAACCAATTATTTCCATATTTAAAATTATTGCCCCATTGTATTCGCTTTATTGTTGGGTTTATTACTGTTAAATCTTGTTCGGGAGGGTAAATTTTTGTTCTAAAATACAACCAAACAAAGAATGAAAAAAGAATTATTAAAAAAATAATTCCTGCTTTTTTGAAATTCATAGTACAAATGTATGGCAAAAATTATTTTTAGACTTTAAATTATTGTTTGATATTTATTTTTAAAACATTTTTTTTTTAATAATGTACTAAAAGATGTTTCACATAACAATATATTCAAAGATAACCATCAATAAGCCTTGTTTGAATGAAACTCTAAGTCAAAAATAAAATCAAAAACATAAAAGGATAAAAATAATTTTTAATTATCGGTTTATCAATATCAATATATTCATAATTTAAACCGCATTATTTTATATAAAGTATATATCCTGATAATTAAATTTAGGTTGGATTCAAACATCAATTGGAAAATAATTTACATAACATCATTTAGTAAGTGAAAAAAATAAATAGTTTTGTAAAAAAAAATAAAACTTTTATATGCGTTTTTGATTACTTCTTGAATTAATTTTAATAAAGGTAAAAATAAATTAATCCCAACTAAAAAAACAAAACCATGAAACAACTCAAATTTTTTGTAATCGTTTTAATTCTCATCATTTCAAAATCTGCAAATGCTCAATCTGTTGCAGATGTATTTAATTCAAAAACTTTAACATGGTATGGTTTAGATTTCTCTCATGCTCGTTTTGTTGGTGACTTTGGACCAACTGTTGGTAAAAATGGAAACGTACTTCGTGATGGTTTTTTTAGTCAATGGAACAATACTATAATTAGAGAAGTAAAGAAATATGATTTTGCTAAATACTACGATAAAGATAGTTTTGATACTAATATTACAGATGTTGAGTCGATAAACTCTAAAATTGATGCGGCAAATGTTATTGTTTCAGCTCCACCTACACCTTTAACTGAGAGCATTTTACAAAACGAAGTAAATAAATATGCTAAAGGGAAAAGTGGTATCGGATTGGTTTATTTTGTTGAAGTTTTTAATAAAACGGCTGTAAATGGTATAATTAATATAGTATTTTTTGAGAGATCCTCTGGGAAAATTTTATTAACCAAAAGAATACAGTCAAAGCCAGGAGGTTTTGGAGTTAAAAATTACTGGTTGAAAAGTGTTTTAGAAACAATGGAGACTAGTAAAGAAGAGTGGAAAAAGTGGAAAAAAGAATCAGGGGTAAAGAAATAATATTTTAAATTTATAATGATAATTGTAGGTAAGAAGGAGCTTTCGTCAAAAGACTTCGAAGAGGTAGTTTTTAAAAAAACACAGGTCGAAATTGAAAATCATTCGTTAATAGCAGTAAACAGAAATTTTGAATTTCTTAAAAAATTTTCACAAAATAAGGTCATTTATGGTATTAATACCGGTTTTGGGCCAATGGCCCAATATCGTATTGATGACCGCGATTTATTAGCTTTACAATATAATTTAATTCGTAGCCATTGTGCAGGTGCAGGTAATCCTATACCTCATGATTTTGTAAGGTCTGCAATGTTGGCTAGGCTTAATACATTAATGCTTGCAAAATCTGGCGTTCATGAAAGTGTTGTTGTTTTGTTACAAAGTTTTTTAAATTTAGATATCTGCCCTATCATTTTTGAACATGGTGGAGTTGGTGCAAGTGGGGATTTAGTTCAATTAGCGCATATTGCATTAGGTTTGATAGGTGAAGGTGATGCAACCTTTGAAGGAAGTATCGTTCCTCTTTCTATTCTTTTTGAAAAATTTAATTTAAAGCCTATATCCATTTGCTTACGCGAAGGACTAGCAATAATGAATGGTACATCAGTGATGGGTGGAATAGGCATGATTAATTTAATTCAAGCCGAAAAACTTCTAAACTGGTCAATTTTTGCTTCTTGTATGATTAGTGAAATTGTTGAATCATTTGATGATCATTTTTCTTTTGCCTTAAATGAAGCAAAACTTCATGAAGGTCAGAGAATGATAGCTCTGAAAATGCGTGAAACCTTAGAAGACAGTAATTTAGTACGAAAAAGGGCTAATCATTTATATCAGAAAACATCGGAAAAAGTATTTAAAGAAAAAGTACAAGAATATTATTCTATTCGTTGCGTACCTCAAGTATTAGGACCGATTTACGATACAATTTCTTATTCAAACAAAGTAGTTTCAAATGAAATAAATTCAGTAAATGATAACCCAGTTATTGATGATGAATTAGAAGATGTATTTCATGGTGGAAATTTTCATGGGGATTATGTTGCCCTGGAAATGGATAAACTTAGAATAAGCATTACAAAATTGGCAATGATTGCAGAAAGGCAATTAAATTTTTTATTAAATAGTAAATTGAATGAAAAACTTCCTCCGTTTGTAAATTTAGGAACATTAGGTTTAAATTTTGGAATGCAAGGAGCGCAATTTACTGCAACTTCTAATACAGCAGAATGTCAAACCTTATCAACACCCATTTATATTCACAGCATTCCTAATAACAATGATAATCAAGATATTGTTAGTATGGGTACAAACTCTGCATTACTTACTAACCGTGTAATAGAAAATGCTTTTGAAGTATTATCAATTGAATTTTTAACTATTTTACAAGCTATTGATTATTTAGAAATTCAACCAGGGATGTCCAAACAAACAAAACTAATATTTGATTCTTTGCGTGCAATAGCGCCCCGATTTTCTAATGACACTATTAAATATCCAGTAATAAGAGAAATTAAAAACTTTTTAAAAGATAATTCTTTAACGTCTCTTAAATAAGTTTTAATTTTTTTTGTAAAATTATCCATTTGTAAGACTTTTAATCTAATAGAATATTTTCTACAAAAATTTATTAATTATCTTTGGTTAAAATTTGGAATAAAAAAATAAAATTTAATGAAGTACGCATTAGTAACAGGTGGCAGTAGAGGAATAGGAAGAGCTATTTCAATAAAGCTTGCCGAAATGGGTTATAACATATTAATAAATTACAAAAGCAATAAAGAAGAAGCAGAAAAAACATTAAATATTATAAGAGAAAAAGGTTGTGATGGTGAAATTATGCAATTTGATGTTTCTGAAAGAGAAAATGTTGAAAAATTATTAACCGAATGGATAGAAAAAAATCCTGAAAAACATATTGACATTTTAATTAATAATGCAGGAATAAGAAATGATATTTTGTTTCTTTGGATGAATGGAGAGCAGTGGGATAATGTTATTGACACTAGCCTTAATGGTTTTTATAATGTAACAAAGCCGCTTTTAAATGGAATGCTTATCAGAAAATACGGAAGAATAATCAATATTGCTTCTTTATCTGGTCAAAAAGGGGTTCCAGGACAAACAAATTATTCGGCAGCAAAAGCAGGGATGATTGGAGCTTCAAAAGCACTTGCTCAAGAAGTTGGCAGAAGAGGAGTTACTGTAAATGTAGTAGCCCCCGGTTTTATAAAAACAGAAATGACCGAAGGATTAAGTGAAGCAGATTTAAAAAAAATGATACCTGTAAATAGGTTCGGAGAACCAGAAGAAGTTGCAGAAGTAGTGGGATTTTTAGCATCAACTAAATCTTCTTATGTAACAGGTGAAGTAATTTCAGTTAATGGCGGCCTTTATTCGTAGGAAAAATAAATGAACAGAGTTGTAATAACCGGAATGGGTATATATTCCTGCATAGGAAAAAACCTTGATGAGGTAAGAGACTCATTGTTTACTGGAAAATCAGGGATTATTTTTGATTCCGAAAGAAAAGAATCCGGTTTTCGATCCGCTTTAACTGGCATGGTAGATCCACCCGAACTAAAAGGGGTTTTAGACAGGCGATTAAGAATTTCTATGGCAGAAGAAGTTCAATATGCTTATATTGCTACAGTTGAAGCGTTGAAAAACGCTAGATTAGATGAGCAATTTATGATGGATACCGAAGTTGGGATATTATACGGTAACGACAGTTCTGCTGCTGCTGTTATTGAATCAGTTGACATTGCAAGATTAAAAAATGATAATACTTTAATAGGTTCTGGAGCCATTTTCCAATCTATGAATTCCACAGTTACCATGAATTTGGCAACCATTTTTAAATTGAGAGGAATAAATTTAACCGTAAGTGCAGCATGTGCAAGCTCTTCACATGCAATCGGCTTGGGATATTTTCTTATAAAATCTGGAATGCAGGATTGCATAATTTGTGGTGGAGCTCAGGAAATAAATAAATATGTGATGGGAAGTTTTGATGGGATAAGCGCATTTTCAATAAAAGAAAGTACACCTACAAAGGCATCTCGACCATTTGATAAAGATAGAGACGGTTTAGTGCCAAGTGGAGGTGCCGCAACAGTTATCATTGAAAGTTTAGAATCTGCCAAAAGAAGGGGAGCGACAATCTTAGGTGAAGTGATTGGTTATGGTTTTTCATCAAATGGTGATCACATTATTCAACCAAATGTAGAAGGTCCGTCACGATCATTAAGAAAAGCTTTAATAGATGCTGGTATCAGCGCAAACGAAATTGATTATATAAACGCACATGCTACATCGACTTTATTAGGTGATTCTTGCGAAGCTAAAGCGATGGATGCAATTTTTAATGGTCGTAAACCACACATTAGTTCTACAAAATCCATGACTGGGCATGAGTGTTGGATGGCAGGTGCGAGTGAGGTAGTTTATTCTTTATTAATGATGCAGAATTCGTTTATTGCTCCTAATATAAATTTCGAAACGCCTGATGAAGATTCGGAAAAATTAAATATTGCAACAAAAACCATTGAAACTACTATAAACAGCTTTCTTTCCAACTCTTTTGGATTTGGAGGCACTAACTCCACACTTATTGTAACTAAATTTACTAATTAAATGACAACGTCAGCAATCATTGAAAAAATCAACGCGTTCCTTATAGAGGAATTTGAAGTAGAGGCTTCAGAAATTCATTCTGAAGGTAACCTTAAAGAAACATTAGATTTAGATAGCTTGGACTATGTAGATCTAGTTGTTGTTATTGAAAGCAATTTCGGTTTTAAAGTTAAAGGCGAGGATTTTGTAAACATTATTACTTTTCAGGATTTTTATAATTACATTATTTCTAAAGTTGAAGAAAAACATCAAGTTGCTGCATAATGTCTTCTTGGAGTGGAAAATCAAAAGGAAATATTTTAGGTTATAAAATTTTTGTATGGACAATAAAAAATCTTGGGATATGGGCTGCTTATCTATTACTTAGATTTGTAAGTTTTTATTATTTTTTATTTTCATTCAAATCTTCAACCCATCTTTTTTATTATTTCAACAAAGTTTTAAATTATAATTTTATAAAGTCGATTTTATCACTTTATAAGAATTATTATATTTTTGGTCAAACGCTTGTTGACAGAGCTATTATTATGGCTGGTTTTCAAGATAAGTTTACTTATTCTTCTGAAGGATTTGAAAACCTGCAAAATATGGTAACTTCTGGTACAGGAGGCATATTAATAAGCGCTCATGCAGGAAATTGGGAAGTGGCCGGCCAGAAATTAAAAAACGAAATTATTAAAATGAATGTTGTAATGTTTGAAGCAGAACATGCTAAAATTAAAAATTACCTCTCTGACGTTAAAAAAGAGAGGACTTTTAATATTATTACAGTTAGTGATAAAAATCTCGACCACATTTATAAAATTAATGAAGCCTTGCAAAACAATGAGCTTGTTTGCATGCATGGCGATAGATATTTAAATGAAAGTAAAACAGAAGTTTGCAATTTTTTAGGTAAGGATGCAAAGTTTCCTATTGGTCCATTTTTACTTGCGACTCAGTTAAATGTTCCAGTTTCATTTGTTTATGGAATGAAAACATCATCAAGGCATTATCACTTTTCTGCTACAAAACCTGTTTTGAATTCCATAAAAATGAACAAACAGGAAAAATATTTGGAAGCTTCAAGTATGCTTAAGCAATATGTTCTTTCTTTAGAAAAAATAGTTAAGCAATATCCAACCCAATGGTTTAATTATTATCAATTTTGGAATTAATAATAAAAATTTTTAAGTTAAAGCTTTACGTTTTATAATTACAAAATATGATTGTTAGCAAGGATGATATAATAAGCATAATTCCACAACGAGAACCTATGGTTATGATTGGAAGTTTGCTTAAATGCAGTGAAGAGGGGAGTGAAACAGAATTTCTTATCGAAAAAGAAAATATGTTTTGTGAAAATGGTTTTTTTTCCGAATCAGGTATAATAGAAAATATTGCTCAAACTGCAGCGGCCCAAGTTGGATATATTTGTAAGATTAAAAATATTCCTGTACCGATTGGCTTTATTGGTGCTATTAAAAATTTGGAAGTAGTATCACTTCCAAAAGTTAATGAAAAAATCATCACAAGAGTGAGAGTTGAAAATGAAATAATGGGAGTTACAATAATTTCAGGAATAGTTTTTTGTAATGACCAAATGATTGCAAGCACAGAAATGAAAATTGTTATAAAAAAGTAATGATATTTGCATCTATATTGAAATGATTTTAATTTATTTAAGTGCAAAATATAGAAAAAATTACTGATTTAGGTTCCTCAGTTGATATTTCGGTAAGATTTAGTGAAGTGGATTCATTAGGAATAGTTTGGCATGGCCACTATTTAAAATATTTTGAAGATGGAAGAGAAGCCTTTGGTACCGAACATGGGCTTGGATATTTGGATGTTTATAAAGAAGGTTATGTGATTCCGATTGTAAAAATCAATTGTGATTACAAAAGATCCCTCAAATATGGTGATAAAATAAATATTCAAACAACATATTGGGAAACGGATGCTGCTAAATTAAAATTTAGTTATGTAATCAAAAATTTAGAAACAGACGAGGTTATTGCAACAGGAATGAGTCTTCAAGTTTTTTTAGATTCACAAAATAATCTATGTTTGAATGTGCCAGAGTTTTTTTTAAACTGGAAGAGAAGGATTGGATTATTAAAATGAAAAAAGTATTCGCCATTGCTGATAATATTGTTTCTCCTTTAGGTATAAATTCTAAATATAATTGGGATGCATTATTATTAAATAAATCAGGTGTTGAACTGCAAAATAAAGAATCAATTTCCCTTAAAAATTTTTATTCGGCATTATTTAATGATTCTCAATTAGAAAAAGTTTCAGTAAAAATTGAAAACCCCGATACTTATACCAAACTTGAAAAATTATTCATCTGTTCTATTTTAGATGCCGCCTCAACTTGTAATATTGATTTAAAATCTTCAAAAACACTTTTTTTATTTTCTAGTACGAAAGGAAATATTGATTTACTTGAATCCAATAAAAATTCAGAATTATTTCCTGAAAAAATAAAATTATCAGTGATGGCTAAGGCAATTACTACCTATTTTAAAAATCAAAATGAACCAATAGTTGTTTCAAACGCATGTATATCAGGTGTTTTAGCAATTATTATAGCAAATTATTATATTAAGGAAGGAATTTTTAATACTGTAATTGTAACAGGAGGAGATATAATATCTGAATTTACAATTTCAGGTTTTCAAAGTTTATATGCATTAAGTAAAAGTTTTTGTAAACCATTTGATCAGGAAAGGGATGGAATAAATTTGGGTGAAGCAGCAGCAACTATTATTCTTTCGTCAGAAAAGGCAGAAAATAATAATATTGAAATTAATGGTGGCGCAACTTCAAATGATGCGAATCATATATCAGGTCCATCGAAAACAGGAGATGGTCTTTCGCTTTCCATTAAAAATTCTCTTAAATACTCAAATTTTTCAAGCTCAGAAATAGGTTTTATTTCAGGGCATGGAACAGCGACCATTTATAATGATGAAATGGAAGCTAAAGCACTACATCTTTCTAATCTTGAAACGACTCCTATAAATAGTTTGAAAGGATATTTTGGTCATACATTAGGTGCTGCAGGTATTTTAGAAACAATTATCGCGATGCATTCAATTAAAAATCAGATGGTGATTGCTACAAGAGGATATTCTGAACACGGAGTTTCTTTACCTCTTAATATTATTAAAGAAAATAAATCATATAATTTTTCAAAATGTTTAAAAACTGCCTCAGGCTTTGGTGGTTGCAATGCTTCTATTATTTTTTCTGGTAATGATTAACATTTATTTAACAAATTATTGCCGGATTAAAGAAAATTCCATGAGTTTGAATGGCAAAATTATATTTAAGGTATATCAAGAAAGTATTAATAATTTTTTAGATATCCTTTATAAGAAAATAAACATTGAATATCCAAAATTCTTTAAAATGGATAATCAAAGCAAATTAGGTGTGTTGGCGAGTGAAGGCTTGACATTTGAAAACAGTTTTTTATCGAAATATAAACCAGAAGAAATTGGAATTGTATTAAGCAATTCAGAAGCTTCATTAGATACTGATAAGAATTATATAAATACTTTAAATCCAGATAATTATTTCCCAAGCCCTTCCTTATTTGTTTATACTTTACCAAACGTTGTTGCAGGTGAAATTTGTATTCGTCATAAAATAAAAGGTGAAAACGCATTTTTTATTTCAGAATGGTTTAATCAAGATTTAATTTATTTTTACATTCAAAATTTATTAAAAAACACTGAAACCAAAGTTTGTATTGGAGGATGGATAAATTTAGTTGGTGAAAATTATGATGCCTTTTTATTTTCTGTTGAAACAAATAAAAAAGATGGAAAATCTTTAACGCCAGAACTTTTAAATCAAATTTATAATAATTAAAATGGACGCATTAATTGGTGAGCTGAAGAAAGAAATTGTAGAGCAACTTAATTTACAAATTAAACCTGAAGAAATTGACGAAAATGAACCTCTTTTTATAAAAGGACTTGGGTTAGATTCAATTGACGCATTAGAATTAATTGTGCTTCTACAAAAAAAATATGATATTAAGCTCAAAAGCGCAGAAGAAGGGAAAGATGTTTTTCATTCTGTTAAAACAATGGCCGAATATATAAGAGCAAGAAAAGCTTTATAATTTTTATAATTCTCTATAAATTATAATGGAAAGGGTTTTTATTACTGGTTTAGGGACTATATCGTCAATTGGCATAAATGTTAAAGAATCATTTGATTCATTAACATCTATGCGATCTGGTATTGGTGAAATAAATTTATTGGATACAAATTTAAAAACAACCTTACCTGCTGGCGAAATAAAATTAAACAATGAGGAGTTAAAAAATATTTTAAAAATAAAAAGTAATAAAATATTTTCCCGCTCAGCATTACTAGGATTAATTGCAGCACAGGAAGCCCTTCAATCATCCGTAATTAATTGTAAAGAGAATAAAATTGGTTTTTTTAATGCCACAAGTGTAGGTGGAATGGATAGAGGAGAAGAGCTTTATAAAAATTATATTAATAATACCCAATACGATAAAAATTATGCACTTGTTCATGATTGTGGTGAAAGCACAGAAACTATTGCCAATCATTTAGGTATTAAAGATTTCTTAACAACGATAAGTACTGCTTGCTCTTCGTCTGCAAATGCCATTATGCAAGCAGCAAAAATGATTAAGGCCGGGATGTTGGATTGTGCTGTAGCCGGAGGATCAGATGGATTAACTTTATTTACAATTAATGGATTTAATTCTTTAATGATTTTATCCGATGAAAAATGTAAACCTTTTGATCAGGAACGAAAAGGATTAAATTTAGGAGAAGGCGCAGGATATATTGTATTGGAATCTGAAAAAAATATCTCTAAATCTAATCGAAAACCATTGGCAGAATTAACTGGTTATGGAAACGCGTGTGATGCCTATCACCAAACGGCATCTTCCGAAAATGGTCAGGGTGCTTATTTAGCAATGAAAAAGGCATTATTAATAAATAATATAAATCCAGAAAATATAGATTATATAAATGCACATGGCACTGCCACTGTAAATAATGATTTATCAGAAGGGAGGGCAATTGAAAGGGTTTTTGGAAATAAAATTCCTCCTTTCAGTTCAACTAAGGCATATACTGGTCATACACTTGCAGCATCTGGAGGCATTGAAGCCGTTTATTCTGTTTTAGCGATCCAAAATAATATTGTTTATCCAAATTTAAATTTTAAAAATAAAATTAATGACCTCAGCCTTTCACCCGAAACATCTTTAAAACATATTCCTGTTTTAAAAAATGTTCTTTCTAATTCATTTGGTTTTGGAGGTAATAATAGCTCTTTAATTTTTTCAAAATGCTAAAAGGCGGCGGTGTTTTTATAAATGGTTTAGGAGTTATTTCACCTCAGGGACAAAATTTAGTTTCTATATTTGAAGAAATAAAAAATCCGGATGAAATTTATTTAAAATTTATTGAACCGGATTATTCAGGTTTTATTGAACCTAATAATATTAGGAGGATGAGTAAGCTATTAAAAATCTCTTTAGTAGCAGCAAAAAATTGTTTAACTGACAGCAATATTTCTCAACCTGATGGAATTATAACAGGTACTGGACTTGGTTGCATGGAAGATACTGAAAAGTTTTTAAAAACAACTTTAAGTAATGAAGGTGTAATGTCATCTCCAACTGCATTCATTCATTCTACACACAATACAATTAGTAGCCAAATTGCAATTGCATTAAAATGTACAGGTTATAATTCAACTTATGTTCACCGATTTATTTCTTTTGAAAGCGCATTAATTGATTGTTGTTTACAATTAAAAGAGGATGAAAGCATAAAGAATTATCTAGTTGGAGGAATGGACGAAATGACTCCAGTGGTTTTAGATTTATTAAATCAGTTTCAGTTTTGGAAAAAAGAAAAATATACTGACCAACTTTTTCAAAGCGAAACAAATGGAACAATAGCTGGGGAAGGAAGTTCGTTTTTTACAATTTCAAATCAAATTTCCTCCACAACATATGCTGAAATTAAATCTTTAAAAATAATATTTAATGAAACTACTTTTTCAGAAATAAATAAAGAACTAGACTTTATTCTTTCTGAAAATAATTTAAATATTGAGGAAATCGATTTGTTGGTTATGGGAAATAATGGCGATGTAAATTATGATAATTATTATACACAATTTTCCGAAAATTTTAAAGAACAAACATCAATTGCTTATTTTAAAAATCTTTGTGGAGAATATTTTACTTCATCGGCTTTCGGTCTTTTATTTACTTCCTTAATAATTAAAAATAATCTTATCCCTTCATCCTCACTTATAAAATCTGGTAAAAGCAAAAGCTTTAAAAATGTAATTTTTTACAACCAATTTCATGGCAAAAACCATTGCATTTATCTTCTCTCTAATGTCCAAATTTAGGATTACACAAATTATATTTTTTTTACTTTTAATTGGAGGTTTTGCCATAGGAAACTTTTTTTTAATTACAGGTATTATTTTTGTGTTTATTGCTATTGTTTCTTTTGGTTCATTTAATATCCAAAGCAATTTTCATTTAACCGCGATAAATAAGGTTGTTAATAATGAAAATAAAATAGTATTAAGCTTTGATGATGGGCCCAATAAAAATATTACACCGAAAGTATTGGACATTTTAAAAGAATATAACTGCAAAGCTGTGTTTTTTTGCATTGGTAAAAACATAATTGGTAATGAATATATTTTGCAAAGAATTTATAATGAAGGGCATTTGATAGGTAATCATTCCTATTCTCATTCTTACTGGTTTGACTTGTTTCCTTCAAAAAAAATGCAAGATGAAATTAAACAAACTAATGATTTGATTTTTGCTATTACTGCAGATAAAAATAATTTATTCCGGCCACCTTATGGTGTCACCAATCCTATGCTTGCAAAAGCAATTAAAAGAGAAAATATGCTTACAATTGGCTGGAACAAAAGATCTTTGGATACAGTAATTAAAAATATTGAAAAAGTAATAGTTAGAATTACAAAAAATCTTAAAAGTGGTGATATAATTTTATTGCACGATCATCTTGAAAATGCTCCACAAATATTAAAGGAGTTTTTGGAAGAAATAAAAAAAACAAATTTAAAAGTTGAACGTCTTGATAAATTAATAAAATAGATTTTACTAAAAATAAAATGCAGAAAATTAAAAAAATAATCTTTTTATCAATTTTTACAATCCCCCTCTTAAGTTTTGCACAGGAAAAAGGCTTCAAGTCAATAAAGGATCCAAAAGAATTTAATATAAAGTTTGATGAAAATGTTAAAAAACTGGTCAGCATAAAAAGTGATTTCGTTCAGGAAAAACATTTAAGTTTTATGCAGGATAGTATTGTATCCAAAGGGATTTTTAGATACAAAAAGCAAGATAAAATCAGGTTGGAATATATTACCCCATTTAAATATTTAATGGTTTTGAACAATGGCAAAATTTACATAAAAGATGGGTCCAAAGTAAATAAATTTGATTCACGCTCTAATAAGCTCTTCAAACAAATAAACGACATGCTTATTAATACTATGAACGGAAATGTATTACAAAGCAAAGATTATAAAATTACTTATTTCGAAAATGACAATATTTATTTGCTTGAATTACAGCCTTTAGACAAATCAATTGCTGATTTAATTCAAAAAATTAAAATTTACATCGACAAAAAAAAATTAACTGTTTTAAAATTAAGGCTAACTGAAAAATCTGGAGATTATACTTTAATTTCTTTTTTTAGTACCCAACAAAATATAGAAATTAAAGATGAAGAGTTTGTGGTTAAGTAGTTTATTAATATTTTTTTTATCGTGCGTTATTACCTCCAAATTAAGTAAGCGGAAAGAAACGAGTGATACTACTACCATTCAAAATTATTTTAGTAACAAGGGTAATACATTTCAATATAAAACTGATGTTACCATTTATGGCAAATTTTTCTCAGGAATTTTATTTATAAAATTTACTAACGATACTACTTGTCGTGTTGCTTTTACAACTCCTCCTGGTGCGAAATTATTTGAAATGCAACTCACTCCCAAAACCTCCACTACTTTTGAAGTAATAAAACAAATGGATAGGGCAATTGTAATAAAAGCGATTCAAAAAAACATTCGTATGTTTGTGATGTTGGATAATTTTATTGGTGAAACAAAAAAAGTAGAAAATAGTGAAGAGAATAAATTATTAGTTTACAGAAAAAGTACTCCTGACTTGATTTATCAATTTTACAAAGCCAAAGAAGGGTCAATAATTAAAATAGAAGCCCTAAATAAAAAATATATATTAAAAACGGGATTAGTTGCAAAAGATTTTGAAAATGGAATTCCTAAAGATGTT
>Ga0209512_1003805_pt1 | contig 13898 bp, 9 predicted proteins | sample frozenSSSSmetaG_FD_184142 | JGI IMG/M metagenome (GOLD analysis project Ga0209512, IMG submission 184142) | Glacier valley bacterial and archeal communities from Borup Fiord, Nunavut, Canada, to study Microbial Dark Matter (Phase II) -... | ecosystem: Environmental > Aquatic > Freshwater > Ice >... | reverse complement strand
AACTCGAATGAAGTCCGCTTCAACTGATAAAACAAAGATGAACAACTAAACTCAAAACGTAAAACACAGTCATCTTATCCAACTGTGGATAACGTAAAAAAGAGTCAACCTAAATCAGGACGAGACACATGCTGACATTGTGCAAGTCTCTTTCACAAAATCAGTCTTCTTATTTTGAAAGAGATTTATTTAAAGGACATTTATGAAAAGAATACTTCTGTTTTTTATTTTTCCATTGACCTTACATGCACAAAAAAATTATCCTGCATCGTTAGATAATTATATGAATGCTGCCGTAAGTGTTAATCAATTCAGCGGCTCTGTATTAATAGCAAAACATGATAACATAATTTATCAAAAAACATTTGGTACAATTGATTATGCCAACACAAAGCCGTTAGACAGTAATTCAATGTTTGAATTAGGAAACATTACTGAACTATTTACCGCAACGGCAATACTCATGTTAAAAGATGAAGGCAAATTAAAGTTGACAGACCCAATCACTAAATATCTTTCTGAACTTCCCTACCACAATGTTACCATACAACATTTGCTTACACATACATCAGGCTTACCTGATTATTATGATGAGGTGATGAAAGATAAATGGAATACAACCAAGGTTGCTACAAATGCTGACATGATAAATGAACTTTCAAAAGCAAAAGTTCCGTTGGCATGGAAACCCGGAACTAAATATGATGAGTATCATTATTATACTGAATACCCTTTGCTTGCAGCTATCATTGAAAAAGTATCAGGACTTTCTTATGAAGAATTTATGCAGGAAAAGATATTTACTCCGGTGCATTTAAATCATACAAAAGTATTTTCTGAGTTACAGGTAGATAAAAAAAATCATCCTAACCATACGGAGAGTGTGTACTTCGATGAATCAAAACAGCAATTTTTTCCCGGCGAACATTATTCTGGTTTGCCTTCAAATTATCTCAATGCCACGCAAGCTGTTGTTGGTGGTGTTGGCATCAGCAGTACAGCAGATGATTTATTTTTATTGAGCAGAGCATTAAAAAAATATACGTTGCTTTTGGCATCAACACAGCAGGAAATGATTGCGCCTCATGCCTTGAAAGATACCATCAATAAAATGTTTTTTGGTTATGGAATGCTTACAGGCAAAAATGAATTTGATAATTATACTCAGCAAAGAGATGATGGGAATAATATAACCTTGGGTTATATAACAACACTGATAAATTATCCAAAGGAAGATTTTACAATTATTGTATTAGCTAACAAAGCTAAAAGCTCATCAAACATTGCAGGCGTTTTATCTTATATTCTATTTGATAGAGAAGTGGTGACGCCTTACAGACATAAAGAAATTTCTATTGATACTTCTTTGCTTGACAAATATGTTGGTGAATATGTCTTGCCACGTGTTACCAAAGTATATAAAAAAGAAGGAACGTTATGGGTGACTATTCAAGGAGAGCCCGATTTAAAATTACTGCCTGAATCTCCTTCAAAATTTTTCTCTTCTGACAAAGAGTATGACTGGCAATTAGAGTTTATGACAGATAACAATGGCAAAATTGTAAAGACATACTTTATATTCAGCGGGTTAAAGAAAGAGGTGAAAAAATTATGAGACACTTGAGAAAGAAGCACGAACGCACAACATTCGGTTTGCTACTATGCTGGCTGACGTAGTAACAATCAGCTTTTGTACTACTATCAGCTAATATCGGGCAGACGTAATTCTATCGGCTTTTTGTTGTTATCTTCAACTTCAGTTTTTCAATCGGCTTCGGCTCCGGCTGGACATCATAAAATATCAGCACAGCAGCAAGCCGTCAACGTTACCTGCCATTTTTTTGAACTATGCGTACACTGACAATAATCATTTTGACAATTCTTTTTTATTCTTGTACCAATCCAAAACAAGATGCTAAATCTATAGACAGAGAAATCATTAGTGACACTTTAAAAACAAGTATGACTGACACATTGAAGATAGAAGTATTTGAACAAATAAACACTTCAATCAAAAGCGGCTTTTATGACAAAGACGATATATTTAACAATGTAGAAGACTACTTGTATGAAATTCCATATGACAAAGAATGGACTAAACAACAAATTGAAAATATTTATTCAGCAAGAGTAAAAGAGCAAGAAAGTTGGGAAGCTGTAACAGATTTTGACAAATTAGTCCAAGCATTTGACAAATTAAATTCAAACGGCATTATATCACTTCATAATGCAGGTATGACAAAGCAAGACGGCGAAGGTGATTGCGAAGAAATTTATCAAGAACAAAAGAAAAATGGAATAGTTGCAAAAGGTTTTTGTTACTATCATTGGCAGGACATAGAAAGAGTTGTTGACGACGGGAATTTATTTATTGGCTTTGGCGACTTTAAAAATAATGACAAAGACGTTTTAGCAATCGGTAATCAAATTGCTTCGACACTTGAAAGTGTTGGCTTAAAATTAAATTGGGACAAAACGATAAATACGAGAATTGAAATAATAAATTTGAAATGGCAAAAAAGATTTGGTAACGACAATTGTAGTAATGACAGAGCTATAAAAAAATTGAGCAACTTCAAAAACTGACCGACTAAAACGGCAGGTAACATTGGGTTTGGCGTTATTGGGGCAGGACGTTGTTATCTTCATCAGCAGCAAAATGGCAGCTGTTGTTCGGGCTAGACGTTTTTCAATTTAGCTTTTTGTCGTTATCTTCAACTTTATATTTTCAATTGGGCTTCAGTTCCGGGCGGACGAATTTCAAATCCCCCAACAACGCCAAGCCCTGCCCGTTGGCTGCAAGCTTAATCGAAATTTAAAAACTAATGAAAAAAATAAAACTACCCTTACTGCTATGCGTACTATTAATAAGTACAACTGTTTTTGCACAGTTATCTTCTAAACAAGTAGATTCAGTGATGCAATATGCCATGGGCAAATTTAAGGTTGCAGGTGTTGCAGTGGCCATTGTAAAAGATGGAAAGACCATTCATGAAAAGGGATATGGTGTAAGGTCCATCACGACCAAACTACCAGTTAATGAACATACCAATTTCCAGATCGCATCCAACAGTAAAGCTTTCACCACAGCGGCTTTATCTATTTTGATTGATGAAGGCAAGTTGAACTGGAAAGACAAGGTTAGAACATACCTTTCGGAGTTTAAAATGTACAATGATTATGTAACGGAGAATTTTTTAGTGGAAGACCTTTTATGCCATCGCAGTGGCCTTGGTTTAGGAGCTGGTGATCTGATGGATTTTCCGGATGGTGCCGATTTTACCCTAAAGGATAAATTAAGCTTCTTTCAATACTTCAAACCGCAATCAAGTTTCAGAACCCAGTTTGATTATGACAACCAACTATACGTTTTAGCAGGGGAATTAATAGCAAGAGTAAGCGGCATGACATGGGAAAAATTTATCCAGACCAGGATTCTTGATCCATTACAAATGACCAATTCTTTTTCAGCATATGAAGCAGTGAAAGATAAAGGCAATTTAGCTACTCCGCATTCAACCGAAACAGGAAATATAAGAACCATTTCAGCATCTATAGACCAGATCAATGGTGCAGCAGGAGGCATTGTATCAAATGTAGATGACATAAGTAAATGGATGATCACACAGATCAACAAAGGAAAGTATGGAGACAATTTAAAGAAACAATTATTTAGCGAAGCAAGGCAAAAGGAAATGTGGGCTATCCACACGGTCACGGATGTAAACCCCTTCCCACGCTATAATCAGCACTTTGGTGGCTATGGGTTGGGTTGGGGACTTGCGGATATCAAAGGCAATCTTCGTGTGTCCCATACTGGCGGCTTGCCCGGTATGTTGACTAGCGTTACCATCATCCCCGATCTGAAATTAGGCATTGTTATCTTAACCAATACAGCCGATGACGGCGGGGCCTTATTCGAATCTGTAAATAATACGCTCATTGACAGTTATCTCGGTCTTAATGATTTTGGTTGGATAGATAAATATGGCAAGTATATGCAATCAAGAAACAACAGTGCGGATTCTGTAGTAACAAGGGTTTGGCAAACAGTTGCTTCTGCAAAAAACACAAAAATCAGTACAGAAGATTATACAGGTATTTATGAAGATAAATGGTTTGGAAAGATTGAAGTTTTCCTAAAAGAAAATCAATTATGGTTCAGAGCGTTTCGTTCACCAAAACTAAATGGCCCGATGAGTTTCTATAAGGCCAATACATTCGCTATAAAGTGGGAATACCAGGATATGAACTGTGATGCCTTTGCGATGTTCAGCCTGGATGAAAATGGCAAAGCACAAAGTATAAAGATGAAAGGGATTTCACCAAATATAGATTTCAGTTTTGATTTTCAGGATTTGGATCTTCAACGGAAATAAAAGCCTGCAGCCAACAAAAGTATTGCAGCAATTGGGGCTGGACGGAAGTACAATCAGCAGCAGTGCATATCCAGGCTTTACTTTCGGCGGACGGAATTCTACCGGTCATTAGTTGTTAATTTCGGCTTTTGTTTATTAATTTAGCTTCAGTTCCGGGCAGACAGTTGGTCAATTCCCCAACTGCAGCAATACTCGATCGTTGTACGTCACCCTATTGAAAATCCTACAAATATTTAAACTTCCAAGACTTTGCCGACACGACCCAACGCACCAAGTCAGGCACATTTGCAAGGTACACAAAGCCGACACACAAAAGCCAACCTTGCAAAAGAGCCTGCCTTGTGCCAACGCACAGCCCACACACCCGAGCAGACGTAACAATTATCATTAACTATCAATCTTTCTCAACTGCTTAACTTAAATTTGGCACTCACGATTAACATATTAACCAAAACTATGTTTGAACAAACCTTTAAAAATATAGACGACATACTGCACAAGGACGCAGGTTGTGGCAGTGAACTGGATTATGTAGAGCAGACTTCTTGGGTTTTGTTTCTCAAATATTTGGACGACTTGGAGAAAGACAAAGCCACAGCAGCAGAACTTTCGGGTAAGACATACACTAACATCATTTCAAAAGAATTTCAGTGGACAGTTTGGGCAACGCCTAAAGACAAGGACGGAAAACTTGACCACCACAAAGCGTTGACAGGTGACGACCTAAAAGATTTTGTGGACTTAAAACTTTTCCCCTATCTCAAAAAATTTAAAGCAGATGCCGAAAGTGCTGACACAATTGAATATAAAATTGGTGAAATTTTCAGTGAACTGAAAAACCGCATACAAAGCGGTTACAATTTGCGTGAAGTAATAAACCGCATTGACGAATTGCGTTTTAGGACACACGCTGAAAAGCACGAAATGAGCCACTTGTATGAGGACAAGATTAAAAATATGGGTAACGCAGGGCGTAACGGTGGAGAATACTACACGCCACGAGCTTTGATAAAAACCATTGTAAAAGTGGTAGCCCCCGAAATAGGAAACAAAATTTATGACGGTGCAGTAGGTTCAGCGGGTTTCTTGGTAGAAGCGTTTGAGTATTTAAAGCATAGTAAAAAATTGACGACTGCCGATGTAACCACCCTACAGAAAAAAACCTTTTACGGAAAAGAGAAAAAATCATTGGCTTACATCATTGGCACAATGAATATGATTTTGCACGGAGTAGAAGCACCCAACATTGTGCATACCAACACACTTGCTGAAAACATTGCCGACATACAAGAGAAAGACCGTTACGATATTGTGTTGGCCAACCCGCCATTTGGAGGAAAAGAAAGAGCCGAAGTGCAGCAAAACTTCCCCATAAAAACGGGTGAAACCGCCAGTTTGTTTTTACAGCACTTTATTAAGATTATGAAAGCAGGCGGCAAAGCAGGTGTTGTAATTAAAAATACTTTTTTGAGCAATACCGATAATGCCTCTGTGAGTTTACGAAAGTTGATACTTGAAAACTGCAACCTGCATACTGTATTGGATTTGCCGGGTGGAACGTTTACAGGTGCAGGAGTAAAAACCGTAGTGTTATTTTTTGAAAAAGGTTCTTCCACTAAAAAAGTTTGGTTTTATCAACTGAATTTGGAAAGGAATTTAGGAAAAGGAAATCCTTTGAATGAAAAAGATTTGGCTGACTTTATTGAACTGCAAAAAACAAAAGCAGAAAGCGAAAACTCTTGGAGCATTGCAGTAAAAGATATTGACACAAAAACCTTTGACCTAAGTGCTAAAAATCCCAATAAAAAAGAAGAAACTGCTTTACGCCAACCACAACAAATTTTAGAAGAAATGAAAGCCTTGGACGAAGAAAGTGCGGATATTTTAAACTCAATTTTGGAACTGATATGAAATTAGAAAACATTACAATTAAGAATTATAGAAGTATAAGTGAATTATCCTTTTCAATAAATGAACTAAACGATAACTCAACCACCTTTGGTTTAATTGGCGTAAACGAAGCGGGTAAATCCTCTATTTTAAAAGCATTAGCTTTAAAAGATAATTTCATAACACTTGGCATAAAGCAAAATGATTTTCATAGCAATAAACTTCCAGTTGAAGTTGATTATCAATATGAATTATTAGAGCCAGAAAAGGAGGAACTACTAAAAAAAGCCACAGAAGTTATTCCTGAATTTGATGCTAATAGTGAATTATTTAAAACAGTTCATTTAAATTATAAATATGATTTCAATGCATTAAATCAAGACATTTCATTGTCTTTTCCAAATCTGACTAAATCAAAAGGAGTAAAAATTGAAAAAGCTACTATTGAAGCTGTCATAGTTAAATTGTTGCCAACAATCCTTGAAATATCACACAAAACAATTTTTTGGACAGCAAAAGAGCAATACCTAATTTCAGGTGCAATTAATTTAGCAAATTTTGCTAGTAATCCTGATAGTGTTTCTATTCCACTTCGCAATTGTTTTTTGCTTTCGGGTATTGACAATATTCCAGAAGCCATTGCCTTAATAAGCGAATCAACCGAAAGGGAACAATTGAGAGAGTTATTAGGCGAAAAAGTTACTACTCATATTCGTGGAGTTTGGCCTAAACATCCAATTAAAATCACATTTGATATTTCTGATGGGAACATTCACTTTCACGTAAATGATGAAAATGCAAAAGTAAAAGCCAAAACAGCAGAGCAACGAAGCGATGGTTTCCGTCAATTTATTTCTTTCTTATTAACCTTATCCGCAGAAAGTAGAAATGCAGAGTTGCAAAATACTATCATTTTATTAGACGAACCAGAAACGCATTTGCATCCCAAAGCACAAGAGGATTTATTGAAAGAACTAATCCTATTAACGAAAGACACAAGTAAAAACATAGTTTTTTTTGCTACACATTCAAATTACATGGTTGATAAATCAACCCTAGAAAGATATTATAAGATTGAAAAACCAGAACACATTACTAAACTTTCGAAGTTCGATAATAAAACATCAACTTATGCAAGTATAAATTTTGATGCTTTTAATATTCTAAGTACAGATTATCACAATGAGTTATACGGAAAAGCACAAGCAAAAAGCGACATAGATAATGGAACCGAGTTTGATAAATATTTACAAGCTAAAATTCCAAATTGTGTTATTAAAGAAAATTATGAACACGCAAACGGAAGTAAGTTTAATTGCGCCTTGCCAACTTACATCCGACATTTAATACATCATCCCGAAAATGATAAAAACGTACAATATACCTCTGAAGAATTAGAAAACTCTACTAATGCTTTGATTGCACTATTGCCAAAGATTTTACCAAAACAATCCAAAAAATGAAACAAGGTTGGGAAATGAAACAGTTGGGAGATGTGTGTGATAAAGCATCATCAAATGTTTCACAAAATCAATTGGATAATGAAGTTGGAAAATATCCAATTTTCGGAGCAAGTGGTTTAATAAAAAATATAAGTTTTTATCATCAAGCCAAACCCTATTTATCAATTGTTAAAGATGGTTCTGGTGTTGGTAGAGTCACTAAAATGGATGCTTTCACTTCTGTTATCGGCACTTTACAATATATTTTACCCAATGACGGAATAGATTTAGATTACCTAAACTACTCTCTAATGTCCGTTGATTTCAAAAAATATGTTGCAGGTGCAGCCATTCCTCATATCTACTTTAAGGATTATAAAAATGAACCGTTTTTGTGGATGCCTCTTCCAGAGCAACAACGCATCGTTTCCATATTAGATGAAGCCTTTGCCACCATAGCCAAGGCAAAGGCCAATGCCGAACAAAACCTCAAAAACGCTAAAGAACTTTTTGAAAGTTATTTGCAAAATATTGTAGTGAACAAAGGTGAAGGTTGGGAAGAAAAGAGTTTAGGGGAAGTATGTTCATTGATAACTGATGGAAAGCACGGTGATTGCGAAAATGAAACAAATTCAGGTTATTATTTTTTAAGTGCCAAAGATGTCAGAAATGGCACTTTACTATTTGACAACGCAAGGCAAATAACCAAAATCGGTTTTGAAGAAACCCATAGACGAACAAATTTAAAGCCTGGCGATATTTGTATGGTGAATACTGGTGCAACAATTGGTAGAATTTCATTCGCTCCTGATGACACAAGAACTTACAATTCAACTTTTCAAAAAAGTGTAGCAGTAATAAAGACAATACCAGATTTAATCAACAATCAATATTGCTGTTACCTATTACAGTCTGATTTAAAAAAATTAGTAAAAGTTTCGTCTGGAACAGCTGTGCCCAATTTACTTTTAGGCGATTTGAAAAGACATAAAATTAATTTGCCTAAAACATTAAAAGCCCAACAAACCATCGTTCAAAAATTGGATGCACTGTCTGCCGAAACCAAAAAATTAGAAGCCATTTATCAGCAAAAAATAAATGATTTAGAAGAACTTAAAAAATCCGTTTTGCAAAAGGCATTTAGTGGAGGGTTAAAAATATCAAAAGAGTTAACTGTATAATGCCAAGAAAAGTAATTAAAATAATGGTTTCATCAACTGTATATGGTTTTGAAAAAGACTTAAGGCAGTTGTGCGCTGCTATTGAAAGCTACAAAAGCCGTGAGTTTGAATATAAAGTATTAAATAGTTGCATTGGTAGTATTTATGTTGCTCCGGGTGTTTTTAATACAGAAGCCTGTTTGAGAGCTGTGGATGAATGTGATTTTTTCTTTGGTATTATTTTACCGAGATATGGTTCAGGAATTACACACGGAGAATTTACAAGAGCTATTGAACTGGATAAGCCAAGAGGCTTTTTAAGCCATTTTTCTGTTAGATATGCCCGTGACCTTTTAGCTCAATATATGTACACGAATATTAAAACAAGAGTTCGTAATCCCGATTTTCAATTTAATAAAACTCCTGTTTTTGAGGATGCAAGAATAATAGATATGTATAATGAAGCGATACAAGATGCTTTACCATTAGACCAAAGAAGATGGGCGCACGAATTTGGACACTTTGATGGTGATGAGATGAAATTTGTAGAAACTGAATTTAAAAATATCAATAGGCTAAAAGCCGACCTTGATGAATTGGCAAGACTTAAAGCATTACAACAATGAAAGATGAACAACTTATAAAAAACCTTATTAAACAAGGGGAAAGCGAACAGCTTGAATTTAAAGAGGTGGTTCGCAAAGAAGATATAGCTAAATCACTTTGTGCATTTTTAAATGCAAAAGGTGGTATTGTTCTTATTGGTGTTCAAGATGACGGCAAAGTAATTGGTGTAAACGATACTGAAAGATATGAAGTTGAATTAAAAAATTATCTCGTTAAATCTATAATCCCCGAAGCACCCATAACTATTACAACTGAAACAATTGGCACTAAAAAAGTGATTTTAGCAAAGGTTTGGAATGGTTCTAAACCACCTTATGTTTTTGAAGGAATTATCTATTACAGAAAAGGGCTTCATACCTCCAAAGCTACGCCAAACGATGTTTCTAAACTTATAGTTGAACGCCAAAAAACAGAATTGCATTGGGAACGCCAACCCGCTTTAGGAATTGATTTAGATGATTTGGACGAATTGGAAATTCGCAAAACCTTGAAGGACTTGGCTCAATATCAAAGAGGTAAAGTATTTACAGAAAAGGAAATTGAAGAATTTTTAACTTACTATGGTTTATATCAAAATGGAAATTTAACCAATGCAGCCGTAGTTCTTTTTGCAAAAGAGCCTACTCGCTATTTGCCACAATGCCGTGTTAGGATTACTGTTTTTAAAGGCACTAAATCTTCTGATAGTTATATTCACGATAGAATTTTAGAAGGTAATCTTTTTAGAAATATTGATGAAATTCTTCAATTTTTTGAAGTTAATATTGCCACCAAAAGTAAATTTTCGGATAAAAAATGGTTGAGAGAAGATAAAACATATCCAAAATTAGCTTTGCGTGAAGGGTTAATGAATGCAATCATTCACAGGGATTATTCTAATGTTTCAGGTACTGTTAATGTAGCCTTCTATCCAAACCATTTAGAAATAACTAATTCAGGCGAATTATTTGGAGGTTATACACCTAACGACCTCACAAAAAATCATTTATCTATACCTCGTAATCCTGATATTGCACATATCTGTTTCCTAAGGCAAATGATTGAAAAGATTGGCAGAGGTACAGTATTAATGATAGAAGATTGTGAGAGTAAAGGGTATCCAAAACCAAAATGGGAAAGTAAGTTAGGAGCTACTACACTTACGTTTCCTGATATTACTGTAACAGCTAAAACAGATGATGCTGTAAATGATGCTGTAAATGATGCTGTAAATGATGCTGTAAATGATGCTGTAAATGATGCTGTAAAAAAAGGTTTGATTGATGCTGTAAGTGATGCTGTAAGTGATGCTCTAACTGATGCTATAAGAGCAATAATGGCTAATGATAACGGAGTGTCTATTAATGATGTAATGGATAAAACAGGCAAATCGAATGCAACTGTAAAAAGGTATCTTCAAACATTAAAAGAAGTAGGGTTAGTTGAATTTAAAGGTTCTGCAAAAACAGGAAAGTATTTTGTAAAAGCTGAGGCATTAGCTAAAGTTAAAAAGAACTCATGAACGAAGCAGAAACACGAGCAGAACTCATAGACCCAATGCTAAAAGCTTGTGGTTGGGGCGTTGTAGAAGGCTCAAAAATCCTTCGTGAATACAACATCACCGCAGGTAAAATACAAACGGGTGGCGTAAGAGCAAAAAAACTCACTGCCGATTATGTGTTGGTTTACAAAGGAATTAAACTGGCAGTAGTAGAAGCCAAAAGCGATGATTTAGGCGTTGGCGAAGGTGTGGCACAAGCCAAACAATATGCAGAGAAACTAAAATTAGAAACTACCTACAGCACCAACGGAAAAGAAATTTACAGCATCTGTATGAAAACAGGTGCAGAAGGTTTGGTTGCTGGTTATTTAACACCCGAACAACTTTGGAATAAAACTTTTGCCGTTCAAAACGAATGGAGAGAAAAATTTTCTGCCATTCCGTTTGAAGATATTGGCGGAACAAAAGGAGCAAGATATTATCAGGAGATTGCAGTAAACAATACCATAGAAGCCGTTGCCAATAATCAAGAACGTATTTTATTAACCCTTGCAACAGGCACAGGAAAAACATTTATTGCTTTTCAAATTGCGTGGAAACTCTTCCAAACCCGTTGGAATTTAAAACGTGATGGAAGCCGCAGACCAAGAATTTTATTTTTAGCCGACAGAAATATTTTAGCCGACCAAGCCTTCAATGCGTTTTCAGCATTTCCCGAAGATGCTTTGGTGAGAATTAGCCCGAAAGAAATCAGTAAAAAAGGAAGTGTGCCAACAAATGGCAGTATTTTCTTTACCATCTTTCAAACCTTTATGACCAATGCTAAAGTTGTAAAGAAAATAGAACCATTAGAATCGCTTTCTTTAGCAGCAGAACCAAGAGTAGAATATAAAACGGAGCAATTCAATTTTGGACAATATCCAAAAGACTATTTTGATTTTATTATTATTGACGAGTGCCACCGAGGAGGTGCAAATGATGAAGGAAACTGGAGAGGAATTTTAGAATATTTTTCGCCAGCCGTTCAGTTGGGATTAACAGCTACACCAAAACGCAAAGACAATGTTGATACTTACAAATATTTTGGCGAACCCGTTTATGTCTATTCGCTGAAAGAAGGTATCAACGATGGTTTCTTAACGCCATTCAAAGTAAAACGCATCAAAACAACGCTTGACGATTACATCTACACAAGCGATGACCAAATTATAGAAGGTGAAATTGAAGAAGGCAGACTATACACCGAACCCGACTTCAATAAAATAATTGAGATAAAAGCAAGGGAAGCAAAACGTGTTCAGCTTTACATGGACGATGCCAACCAAAAAGAAAAAGCAATTATTTTTTGTGCCACACAAGACCACGCTGCGGCAGTTCGTGATTTGGTAAACCAATACAAGAAAAGCACCGACCCAAATTATTGTGTTCGTGTAACGGCAAACGATGGAGAAATAGGCGAACAGTTTTTAAGAGAGTTTCAAGACAACGAAAAAACAATCCCGACCATTTTAACCACTTCGCAAAAACTATCTACTGGCGTAGATGCAAGAAATATTCGCAATATCGTTTTGATGCGACCAGTAAACTCAATGATAGAGTTTAAGCAAATTGTAGGACGAGGAACACGTTTGTTTGACGGCAAAGACTTTTTTACAATCTATGATTTTGTAGATGCTTACCACCATTTTGCAGACCCTGAATGGGACGGAGATGCTTTGCCTTGTGAGGTTTGCGGACAGTTGGTTTGTGAGTGTCAAACTGGACCGAAACCACCGCCACAACCTTGTAAAGTTTGCGGACAAACGCCTTGCATTTGCGAAAAGAAACCGAAAGAGCCTTGCGAAATTTGTGGTGAACTATTCTGCGACTGCAAAAAGCGACAAAAAATAAAAGTGAAGTTGAAAGACGGAAAGGAACGTGAAATTCAATCAATGATTTCTACTTCGTTTTGGAGTGCAGACGGCAAACCAATTTCAGCAGAAGAATTTTTGAATAATCTGTTTGGCGAATTGCCAAACCTTTTCAAAAGTGAAGAGGAATTGCGGACACTTTGGAGCAATCCGCTTACCAGACGAACACTATTAGAAAAATTAGATGCAGCAGGTTTTGGCAAAGACGAGTTGACCACCTTACAAAAACTCATTGACGCTGAAAAAAGCGACTTGTTTGATGTCTTGGAATATGTGTTTAACAGCGACATAAAACCAATGACAAGAGAAGCAAGGGTTGCAGCAGCACAAGCGACAATCTTTGCCTTGCTTGACAACAAACAAAAAGAGTTTATAGAATTTGTTTTGAGCAAATACGTTGAGACAGGTGTTGAAGAACTTGACCAAGAAAAACTACCAATCTTGCTGACAAACAAATATCAATCACTTGAAGACGCGAAAGACATTTTGGGTGACGTTGCAAACATCAGCAGACTGTTCATAGAATTTCAACAGCATTTGTATAAACAGAAAGTTGCATAAAGCTTATAGCCAACGCACCAAGTCAGGCACATTCGCAAGGCACACAAAGCCGATACACAAAAGCCAACCTTGCAAAAGAGCCTGCCTTGTGCCAAAGCACAGGCAACACTCTGCGGGTGGTCACAGACCCACATTATAGATGACCACGAAGTAGGGCGAACGTACAACAGGGGGTTTGCCAAAATACGGGCGGGCGAAAGTTATCTTCGGCATTTGTAATTCTACTGTACTTCATATCCAGCTCGACATTATCTATTTAGCTTTTTGTTGTTATCTTCATCATCAGTTTTTCAATCATCATCGGTACCAGGCGGACGGAATACTTCTATGATGAGTTTATGCTGCATCGGTTAGAAAAAGATTTTCATATTTTTTTGAAGCCTTACATAACAATTGTTTTAATCTGAGTATAAATTTGAAAAGCACACTTCTATAAGTAGACTTCCACG
>Ga0209512_1003804_pt1 | contig 13898 bp, 13 predicted proteins | sample frozenSSSSmetaG_FD_184142 | JGI IMG/M metagenome (GOLD analysis project Ga0209512, IMG submission 184142) | Glacier valley bacterial and archeal communities from Borup Fiord, Nunavut, Canada, to study Microbial Dark Matter (Phase II) -... | ecosystem: Environmental > Aquatic > Freshwater > Ice >... | reverse complement strand
TTCATGATTCACTTAATAGTTGATTGCGTACATATTCAATACGCTTAATTACTTTATTTTTAGAGCTACTAGCATTAGAATTTGTGTATTCTTTAAAAGCTGCTGAATTTATCCATTCTGTAGACTTTGGTTTAAGATCTTTTTTTATTCTTAATGCAAGAGCAACACCAACAGCAAGAGATTCAAATTTAATACGAGTTGTTGTTTTGGTATAATCTTTACCTTGCTTAAACCCATTAGGAAAGTATTTTTCAACAAAACATAGCATTGACTCAAATTCAGTTTGCAAAGCTTCAATGTCAATTTTTTTATCTTTATTGAGAGCAATTAAATATTCATCAAGAAATTTATGTACGGTAGAGCCAAATTTTTGATAGTTATTTAAAAAAGCAAAAAATCGCAGGACAAATTCTTGATGCTCATGGCGGCGCAAAGTAACATCGGAAAACAAACATAGTTTGAGAAATTTAGAGTTTTTCGATAGTCGCTCAGTCAGATCGAGGAATGAACCACGATATATACCTCTCCGCTTTTCCATTTCATTTAATTCAACGCTTCCTGTATTAATACGTTCAAATAAATCTCTTCGTACTTCCTCGTTTGTATTTTCAGTTAATTGAATCATCCTCAATGTAGTTCGATTAAAGCGTCTTTGACGAGCAATTGGCAAATCAGAGAAGGAAAAATTATTTAATTTTGCTAGCTTCTCTAGCCCAGTTAAGGTAAACTCGTTATAAATAAATCTAGTCAAAGTACGAATACGTTGTGATCCATCAATGATCTCTAAACGTGCTAGATCATTTTCATCATCATAAATATCACCAACATAAATATAAGGTGTGGGTAAACCGAGGAGTAAAGATTCAATGAATTTAGATTGTCTTTCATCGTCCCAAATCATATCTCGCTGGTAGTCTGGAATGAAGAACTCATTCGTATCGTCATCTTTTCCTGTCACATATTTTTGAACGAGTATTTCCACTGGATACTCTTTTGTATCGTAATTCACATGCTGCTGTTTTTCTCTAATTTCTAGCTCAGATGCATCCCTTTGCTCATCGGTAATTTTTGGCTTGGGTGGCATAAATATCTCGAAAAGTGTGTTTGGCAATCATCATGAAGTGTGAAGCTAGAAAAAATTCTTAACTCCCATGCTTTATGAAAATCATCATACTCTATTTTAGCGGTGTGCTATATATTACCAGAGATAATAACTTAGTTAGTGAGTCAAAAATAAGATTAAGTTTAAGTCTCCGCAGCTTGAAAACAGCACAACCATTTTTTACATAAAAAAATCCCCTGGTATTACTACCAGAGGACACAATGCTAAATCTTAGCTAACGCTGGAGAGTACCAAATCGCGTTTTTCCAACTTGCTGACTCTCACTTGACCGTCATCATCAACATCAACGATCGCACTATCACCATCTTTGATCTGACCTGACAACATCGCTTCAGCGAGTGAATCTTCTAACAGGCGCATAATTGCCCGACGTAACGGTCTTGCACCGTAGCTGGGGTTATAGCCTTCTTGTACCACACGTTCTTTGAAGCTATCGCTAACTTCGAGAGTGATGCCTCTTTCCACTAACCGACTAGCCACATCGCGTAACATAATCTCAGCGATTTGCTTGACTTCATCGCGCTTCAGTTGAGTAAAGACGATGGTCTCATCTAGACGATTGAGGAACTCAGGACGGAAGTGAGCTTTTAATTCCTCATTCACCAAAGTGCGGATGCGGGTGTAATTAGCATCGGACTGACTATCAGAGAAATCAAAGCCTAAACCACCACCACCTTTCTCGATTACCTTAGAACCGATGTTAGATGTCATAATCAACAGCGTATTCTTAAAGTCAACTGTGCGACCTTTGGCATCAGTCAGGCGACCGTCATCGAGCATTTGCAACATCATGTTAAAGACATCAGGATGCGCTTTCTCGATTTCGTCAAATAACACTACTGTGTAAGGTTTACGACGCACAGCTTCCGTAAGTTGTCCACCTTCGTCATAACCCACAAATCCTGGAGGTGAACCGATTAATTTGGAAACAGTGTGACGTTCCATGTACTCAGACATATCCAACCGAATCATCGCCTCTTCTGAACCGAAGAAGTAAGAAGCCAAAGCTTTCGCAAGTTCTGTCTTACCAACCCCAGTTGGACCCGAGAAGATAAAGCTAGCAATTGGACGGTTAGGATTCTTTAACCCGACACGGGCGCGACGGAGCGCTTTTGATACAGCGGTGACTGCTTCTTCTTGACCAATTAGCCGTTGGTGTAAAGTGTCTTCTAAGTGCAGTAGCAACTCAGATTCCGACTCAGTCAACTTGCTGACAACGATACCAGTCCAAGAAGCCACAATTTGGGCGATGTCTTCTTCCGTAACCACAGCGATGTTCACGCTATCAGTTTGAGCAACACCTTGGATTTGGCTTTCTAATTCCAACTCGCGATCGCGTAGTTTTCCCGCCTTGTCAAAATCTTGCAATTTAACTGCGGTTTCCTTTTCTTTGCTGACACCAGTCAATTCTTGCTTGAGGGCGTTCTTCCCTGTAGAGGTAGTGTTCCGCAACCGGACGCGGGAACCTGCTTCATCAATCAAGTCGATGGCTTTATCAGGTAAGAAGCGATCGCTGATATAACGGTCAGAAAGATTAGCTGCAGCATCTATTGCGGCGTCGCTAATTCTGACTTTATGATGCTGTTCGTAAGCTGACCGCAAACCGTGAAGAATCTCAATTGTTTCTTCCACAGAAGGTTCGCCGACCATAATCGGCTGGAAGCGACGTTCTAAAGCCGCATCGCGTTCAATGTGTTTACGATACTCATCTAAGGTAGTTGCGCCCAAACACTGAAGTTCGCCTCTAGCTAAAGCTGGCTTGAGAATATTTGCTGCATCCAAGCCGCCTTCAGCACCACCCGCACCAATGAGGTTGTGAACTTCGTCAATTACTAAGATGATATTGCCAGCGCTGCGAATCTCATCCATAATTTTCTTCATCCGTTCTTCAAATTCACCTCGGAAGCGAGTACCAGCAACCAGCGAACCAACGTCGAGGCTGATGACTTGCTTATCTTGGAGAATATCGGGAACATCTTGAGAAATAATGCGCTGCGCTAAACCTTCAGCTATAGCGGTTTTACCAACACCTGGTTCCCCAATCAACACGGGGTTATTTTTTGTGCGGCGACCGAGAATTTGAATTGCGCGTTCGATTTCATTCTGACGACCAATCACTGGGTCGAGTTTGCCTTCTGCGGCTAGTTTGGTCAGGTTGGTGCCAAACTCATCCAGGGTTTGAGATTGCGTGCGTCTTTGACTACTACCACCATTAGTTGGCACGGTTGTCACTTCTCCTAGTGTTTTGATGACTTGACTACGGACAGTTTTAATCTCTACACCCAGATTTTCTAGTACTTTGGCGGCGACGCCTTCACCAGCCTCAGTTAATCCTAAAAGTAAATGTTCAGTTCCAATATAATTGTGTCCTAGAGAACGAGCTTCTCTAAAAGATTCCTCGAAGATTCGCTTTGCTTTCGGGGTGAAAGGAATTTCCGGTGGTACAAAGCCACTTCCGCGACCAATAATTCTTTCGACCTCAAGGCGTGCATCTGGGAGAGTAACGCCCAAGTCGGTCAGCACGTTAGCAGCAACCCCAGTGCCTTCGCCAATTAGCCCCAGAAGAATTTGTTCCGTGCCGACGAAGTTGTGTCCCAGGCGGCGTGCTTCTTCCTGAGATAACATGATTGCTTTAATGGCTTGGCTATTGAAGTGTTCAAACATGGCGGGTTTCCTGCCTCATTGCTGCTTGGGTTCTGGGTGAAATCACCCTTACCTAAACTTTTGTGTACTTTCTTATAAACAATGTATCTCTCTCTGATTTTACCTGTAGTGAGGAGAGCCGTAAGCGCTATGGTGTAGTTGCCGTCTCAAGAATTAACAAACGGATTGAGAAATGAAAGATCAACAGCATCCGCTTCACGGTCGCGATCGCCAGATTGTTGATAGTCTACTAGCTGGCGTTGCTACAGACCTGAATTTAGCAGAACTAGCAAGGCTACGAATTCGCTATCAAGGCTTTCCTGGTGCCCGTGATATTCAATCCGATTTAGAAAAAGCTCTTCAAAATTGGGGATTGACAGAAGCCGAACTTTATGCAAAAACTCGGGCGGTACATGCCGCTGGGCCACTATATAAAAGTCGTGGCAATAAAGGCACCGAAGAAGATTGGAATTAATTTTTACCTTTTTTCTGTTCTGCTTGAATAAAGTGGAGTATGTCTGGCTGAGTACTGGTTGGAGTTATGGGGATCGAGGTTGGAATACTGAGGTTCTTGGTTCTACTATCAGTAGTAGAAAACATCTTACTGTCAAAAACCGGCATATTTTGATGATTTGCGCTTAAAGGGAAAGTTCCTGATTGGTGAGAAGCGGCGACAGCTTTGACTGAGTCTAGAGTCTCCGCTAACTTGACTTGCTGCTGCATTTCCTCAGTGGAGGAGACTAAACCACTCAAACCGTTAACCAACCGCCGAAGATTTTTCCGAAAACTGGGATCGCCCGTCAACTCATCTAAATCAGAGGTAATTTTCTGACTATTCTCAAATGTAACTCGTGCCGAGTCTAAAGTTTTTTGCAACAATACGAGATTATTCGGATCGTTAAAAGATTTAGTAATATCCCGTAAATTGGTTGAAGCTTGGGCAGCATTTACGGACAAAGTCTCTAAATTATCGAGTAATTTGCTCTTCGTAAAGCGATTCACTGTTGGAGAAAGACTGCTAACTGTAGTGCGGAGTTGATTACTTGTCTGGATAATATTATTTAAAGCCAAAACCAAAGACGAACGGTTAGTTGTTAAAAGATTATCTAAATTCCCTACCAATTTGCCAGCTTGACCGGCGGTAGAACGAAATTCTGTAGCTGTAGCCCCAAATTGATTAATTGTGCGCGTGCTAGAAGCTGTCAATTGAGTTGTGGAAGCACTGACTTGATTCGCTGTCTTTTGCACCGAATTAGCAGCGGCGGCAAAAGTGTCTAATTTCTGCTCAGTAGATTTAGCCAAACGGTCAAGGTCATTAGTCAGTTTCGTCACACCTACAGCCGCAACTGAAGCATTATTCACTGCTTGGTTGACATTTGCGAATACTTTAGGTTGGCTATAAACATCTGCTAAACGACTTGAGTAGCGAATCAGTTCATCAACACTGACACCAATCTCACCTTTTAAATGTGTGCCATTACAGACAACGAGGGTAGGATTACAATTTGAGGAAAGGGCGTTAGCTACCTGAATACCTGGAGGTAAAGGTTTCCTCGGTGTAATGTCGATCATGGATTCACTGATTAGACCCGATTGGTTCGCTTCCACCACCACATCCCGTGGGATAATCAAATCAGGTTGGTTAACGTCAATTTCCACTTCCACTCCATTCGGACCTGGTCTGACAGAATTAATCCGCCCAATTTTGACACCGCGAAATCTGACTGTTGCGCCCTTTTGAATCCCTGCTGCATCGGCAAACTCAACAATTACTTTATAAGAACTCGAAGCAGCACTGAATCGACTCAACCAAAGACCAACACCAACAAAAACCCCTATCCCTAACAAAACTAACAAACCAACAGATCCTTCTCGAATTACCCGCGATCGCATTTGTTTCCTCCTGTCTAGATTTTAGCCCGTCGCCTGAATCGGCCCAGAAATACTCCCACTAAAAAACTGCCGAATCAAGGGATTCTCAGTACGATCAGCCTCATCGACACTACCATCCCACTGCACTTTGCCACGGTACAGAAAAATAATTCTGTCGGCTGTGCGGTGAATTGTACTGTGTTGGTGGGTAACAATTGCATAGGTATTACATACGCCATCAGCAGATTGCAGTTCTCTAATTAAATCTTCAATCACTGTCGAGGCAATTGGATCAAGACCGGCTGTTGGTTCATCGTATAATAAAAGTTGTGATTCCTGTGTCTGGTTATGGGGATTAGACATAATCGCCCGTGCAAAACTGACTCGTTTTCGCATCCCACCGGAAAGTTCCGCCGGATAGCGATCGCCTATTTCTCCCAAACCTACCATTTTTAAAGTTCGCTTGACTAATTCACGAACGCGTGATTTCTTTAATCTTGAGTATTGATACAATACAAAACCGACATTCTCATCCACCGTCAACGAATCAAACAAAGCTGCTTGCTGAAACACCATCCCAATCCCAATTGGACCTGGATCATCCTCAATCAAACCTTGTCGCTGCTGTCCTTTTACATAAATCTCCCCAGAATCAGGAGCAAGTAACCCGGCAATTAGGCGTAATATTGTTGACTTACCAGTTCCCGAAGGACCGATAATTCCCAGCGCCTCTCCTTGCTGAATCGTCAGGTCTACATTATCTAAAACCTTATTGCCGCTAAAGGTTACAGAAACACCCTTTAGTTCAATCAATGGTTCAGTCATTGGTCATCAGTTGGTGGTCATGGGTCAGAAACAGCATAAAGGACAAACAAATGACTGATAGCGATGTCATCGTAATTGGTAGTGGAATCGGTGGATTAACAGCAGCAGCATTGCTAGCGCGTTACGGTAAACGGGTAATAGTGTGTGAAAGTCACACGATTCCCGGTGGTGCAGCTCATAGCTTCCGACGTAAAGGATTTGAATTTGATTCCGGTCCTTCATTTTATTGCGGTCTTACTGACTCGCTGAGCCTCAATCCAGTTAAACAAGTGTTAGATGCTTTAGGAGAATCCCTGACCACTGTAGCGTATGACCCGCTAGGAAAGTATCATTTTCCCGAAGGTACTTTTACTGTTTATAGTAACGCTGAACGCTATATACAGGAAGTAGCTCAGATTACGCCTCAAGGTGCTGAAGAATTTCAGAAATTCACCGCCCGCTTATTACCTTTATCTGAAGCCATGCGAGGTATACCCGCACTTGCATTACGGACAGACTGGCAATTGATTCCGGTTCTGTTAGGACATTACCTGCCATCACTGTTAAGAATGCTACCAAACTTACCCATAATTCAAGCTTCTGTGGGTGACATCATGGAGGCAACAGTCCGCGATCCTTGGGTGCAGCGATTAATAGACTTGGAATGCTTTCTCCTTTCAGGCTTAAAAGCCTCAGGGACAATCGTACCAGAAGTAGCTTTTATGCTAGGTGAACGCTCCCGTGTCGGAGTTGAATACCCAATAGGTGGTAGTGGTGCCATTGTAGAAGCTCTCGTGCGCGGATTAAAACGCTACGGTGGGCAGATTCGCCTAGGATGCCACGTTGAGCAAATTTTGGTCAAATCAGGTCAAGTTACAGGTGTCCGCCTTCGTAACCAAGAGATTCTCCATTCCCCAATTGTGATTTCTAATGCTACAGTCTGGGACACCTACAATCAGCTATGCAGGAAAGAAGATTTACCTATTGCTTATAGAAAAACGGCTTTAGACACACCTGCGATCGCTAGCTTTATGCATTTGCATTTAGGTATTCGCAACGAAGGTATAGAAAATATTACTGGACATCATGTGGTAGTTCACAATGCCGAAGATATCACAGTACCGGGCAATACCTGTATGATTTCCATCCCTAGCGTCTGGGATGCTAATTTAGCACCACCAGGACATCATGTGGTTCATGCCTACACTTTAGAACCTTATCTAGGATGGCAGCGAGATGATGGATATGAACAGCGAAAACACGAACGTGCTGCATCTTTATATCGTGCTTTGGAACGAATTATTCCCGATATTCGGCAACGTGTTGAGTTGGAACTCATCGGTACACCACTCACTCATGCTGGTTATCTGCGAAGATATCAAGGCACCTATGGTCCAGGGATTGTCGCCGGTCAAGGAATGTTTCCCTCCTCTCAAACCCCAATTTCGGGATTATATCGTGTTGGCGACAGTACAATGCCAGGGATTGGTGTCCCAGCAGTAGCAGCGTCAGGTATTCTGTGCGCTAATACTCTAGTGAAACCAGAAGTAGTCAGACAATTATTCACCAATTGAATATGTAACTTAGTATTTTACTTTCTCTAAACAAATTTGGTGCTTTTCTTCCGTTTTCTTACACTAACAGATTTTGAGCACCATTTTTTCGGTTGCTGAAGCGGTCAAGAAACAGTATCATCCTGCTATCTTCCGAATGCTTACGTTATCGCTTAAGGCAACACAATTGAAACAGATTGTTTGCCATCTTTAAAAATAATTTGCGACAAAACTATAATATCTGCCAATTTGGCACCATAGCTCTACTAGCAATTAGTAAAGTTAAAAAGTCAACTCCGAAGCAGTTGATTCCAATGACCTTAAATTCTGGAGAAAAATCTCATGATTATCAACGACCTGGATTACTTGGAACAGCATGAAATTGCAGGCACTGTAGTCGGCGGTAAAAAAGAAGACGAAGGCTATAGCAAAGGCTACGGTTATGGCGAAGGCTATAGCAAAGGCTATGGCTATAACAAAGGCTATGGTTATGGCGAAGGCTATGGCTATAGCAAAGGTTATGGCGAAGGACATGGTTATAGCAAAGGCTATAGCAAAGAAGACTAGATACCATTGAGTACGACCTCTACAATATCTGAATGGTTACGTTAGTAGATTGATCTCAGCAGAATCACAATAAACCTTGTTTTGACAGCGATCGCGCACAGGGTTTATTGTGGTTTTTTTCTACTTACATCCCACATTTCGCAGATGTAACTCGTCTTGCTAATATTTTTTAAAAATCCAAGCCAGAAAAATTTTACTAGCCCAAAATCTTGGGTTTGGCTTCACTTTTTATTCAAATATTCAAGCGGATAAACAAGTTTATTTTACTTATTCAAAAAATAAATTCGCCTTCTCTATTAATCAACTTATTCATCTAAAATCAACCAAAATAATTTCAGCCAAGACCACACTAATCTTCGCTTCATTGATTGTACTTATTAAAAAACATATGCATCTTATTCTTAAATGAATTGTTTCAGGTCTGGTCGCTTATCTCTTGAGTATCCGTGGACAATTTCTATTGGTTTAATCTCTCGCTCTAATTCTGATTCATTTAATTCTGTTTCTTGTTGAATTTCATTTATTTCTTGTAGCTCTTTTTTGTATCCCTGTATAGACATTGAACTCCCATCTAAATGAATACTATTCATTTTTACTTAAAATTTATTGGCGGCTTTTATCACAATTGCTGTAAATAAGTTAGTCGTCCCGGCTTCATAATATTTATCTAATGCTCTTCCTAATCTGTCATCATTTAAATGTTCAGGTAAAACTCCTGCTCCCAGCAAATGTTCAGTCGCTTTTCCTCTGAAAAATTCCTCCTCCAAGTATAATGGAGCGCTTAAAAATCCTAATCCATTTAAGATCATTGCTTTCATTACTTGTCCTGGAGTTAGGGTTTCTTTTACTTTTATTCCCACTTTTTTATTGACTTCTTCTACTAATTCCATCTCGTCTATTATTCCCACCACTATTCCCAAATGGTCTATATCTAGAACTTTTATTGCTTCTGTTGACTCATTCATGATTTTTTTTCTCTCTGCCGACTCTCAATTATTTTATCTAAAAAAACTCAAATGATTGCATAGTAATCATTTGAGTTTTTCATTTCTCAAAATTTATAATTATTGTTTTTCTACATTGACAGCAGCTTGAGCGTAACCCGCTTCTCCAGGATGTATAATGCCATTACCTGTATCTATGGCACCGCTCGTATCTGTCACGCGATAGAAGCCTGCAAAGTCATGGAAAGCAGCTTCACGGTTGACAATGGAAGTGGCAGTGGTGCTTTCATTAGTCAAGTCTCGCCAGTCTAGCATTTCCCCTTCAGGTTGAGCCTATGTTTTTGTACCCAAAGTCAGAAACACAAATTATGTTAAAAGCTATTGTCATATGAGTAATGCACTGGCTATTGCAGTCGTAACAGCAGTACTGAAAGACTTACTCGAAAACGGTTTAGTCTCTGATTCAATCACAACAAGTATTGGTGATGTGATTGTCACAGCGCTGCCGCCTGATCGTATTTCAGTTGAAAGTGATGAGCGTGCTCAGATTAACTTGTTTCTCTATTTAATCACACCAAATCGCAATGCTGACTGGGTGTCACAGGAACTGCGGCAACGTAACCCCAGACACATGGGAGAACCACGCTCTACAAATCCACCGCTAGCTTTAGACCTTCACTACTTACTGACAGCCTACGGGGCAAAAGATTTTCAGGCAGAACTTTTGTTAGGGTATGCAATGCAGTTGTTACATGAAATTCCGGTTTTGACGCGTGATATCATCTATACTGCTTTGCAAAATGCTTCAGCAGTCAATACTTCTAGCATCTTGTCTCAAGCACTCGTAGGTGTATCTATCTCGGATCTAGCCGAGCAAGTTGGGCAAATTAAAATATACCCCGAATTTTTTAACATGCAAGAGACATCAAACCTCTGGTCTGCTCTGCAAACCCACTATCGTCCTTCAGCTGCTTATCAAGCATCTATGGTACTAATCGATAGCCGCAGTTAAAATCAACCGACTGCACCTCAGATCCAGCCTTTAACCTCAGTATCTGTTAGTGTTTTTTCTAACTTAATATATTCACTGTGGGCAGCACTGAAGAGATGTTTCATCATGACTGGCTCTCCCGCTTGGGCGGCACTAAAAGCGGCATTCAAGGCTATATTGCGAATATTTCCACCTGCTAGGCTAATCTGAGCCAGCTTTTGAAAGTCTAACCCTTGAGTTGGGGTCTGTTTTGGGAAGATACGCCGCCAAATTTCTGCCCGTGATTTGGAATCAGGAAAGGGAAAAGAGACAACAAACCGAAGACGCCGCAAAAAAGCCTGGTCTAAGGAACTTTTTAAATTAGTGGTCAAGATTGCCAACCCCTGGTATGCTTCCATCCGTTGCAGCAGATAACTGACTTCGACATTGGCATGGCGGTCATGGCTGTCTTTAACCTCAGAGCGCTTGCCAAATAGAGCGTCGGCTTCATCAAATAGCAAAATTGCACCACCAGCTTCCGCAGCATCAAAGATCCGCCGTAGATTCTTCTCGGTTTCTCCAATGTATTTACTCACCACTGTACTCAGGTCGATGCGGTAGAGGTCTAGTTGCAATTCATTAGCTATTACCTCTGCTGCCATTGTCTTACCAGTACCGGAAGCTCCGCCCAATAAAACAGTTATACCTAAACCACGACTTGTCTTACCAGCAAATCCCCACTCCCAATAAACTTTAGCTCGTTGCTCAACATGTGTCGCGATCTCGCGTAGCATCATTTGCTGTGATTCTGGCAGCACTAGGTCATCCCAAGTGGCAGTTGAGTCGATGTGTTGTGCCAAATCATCCAGACCGGGGCGTGCCATCGTCCGACAAATATTCCACAATTGACTAGAGATTGGGGTATCTTCTCCTTGCTCTAGTGAGGAGTACTTTTTCACTTGCAAACAGGCGGACTGAATAGCAGGAGTACTGAGATTAAACTGGGATACAAGCGCTTCTACATGCCCATTAAGTTCAGTGGTGGTATTGCTGAGGCACGAATACCACAGATCCCGCTGTTCTTCGTGGCTAAGCTTGTGTACATCAAAGCTAATTAGGGGACGGCGTGGTGACTGTAATCGTTCTTCTGTTGAGACTATTAATGGACTACGAATATTCTGAATCAACTTTAAAATCGCGGCATTAATCACTGGTTCGGCTGAGTTTAACTGATCGCAATCCAATAGGAGAGCACTATTAGTTAAAATCGCTTCTCGTTCCCACCTTCGTACTAGATGATTAAAATCAGTAGGGTCAGTTGGCAAGCTGCGAGCCGATATGACTTTGAGCGATCGCCCAACAAGTGTACAGCTTGCAGCCGCGATCGCCAATTTGTCAGCAACTTCTGCACTACACAATTGGATGATGGGTAAAGTTGATGATGCCGCTTCTGACCAAGTGGCTGCTAACTGTTCTGCCAAATGCTGGTGTGAAGATTGTAGAGGTGTGCTGCTGTTAGTTAAGGGCTGAATTAGGTGCATGAGGCGCTCGTCTTGATACGGCTTACCTAGTAGATAGAGCAGTATACTGTTGTCTATTTGTAAGCGACACCTGGTCAGTTCCTGTGCTGTACCGACTTGAATCAATTGCCAATATTGTAAGGGAGCAACGGGTAAAAGCGCACCCCAATCAGCTTCTGGGAAAATGTGCATGGCTAGGCCAAAGGTCGGATAAGCTAAGTGCTCATCATCTTGAAGTTGAGCGCAAATTTTCGGGAAGTAGGGTAAAAGAGCTTGAGCAGTACACAATAACAACACCTGACGCTCAAAGGAAGACAGGTGGAAGGTGTTACACAGGTATTCTAAGGCAGGAGGATGGCTGATTGTGGTAGCAACATCGGCAAGGGCGGATGTAATATCCGGGGTAGGCTTTGTGTACTGCTGTTGTTGGCGATCCCGGCAATCTTCAACAGCTTGCTCAACGGCAGATAAGCTTGTTTGTAAATGATGAATGTTAAGATTGTACCAGGAAGTTGTGGGAATTCGGTTCATCCTTAAAGCCGTAGGCAAAAACAATCAACTCCTCAATTTTAATAGTAACAAGCGATTGTAAAAATTCCACAAAGGTCTAATTACTGGTGGTTACAGGTGAGTTTAAAATAAATGTATCACTCCCAGAGAGTCTTGTTTTTTAGTTACCAGAGCGATAGCACAGCACGCCTCACGGTACGCGCTGAGGTTTGGATGCAAGCAGACTCGACCTTCGGTTAATAGTCTCTTGGGTGTGAGCCATGTTAACATCAAGAGAAGAATAAGTATTCATAGCTAAAATTTTGAAGCTCTTGGTTTTTTTAGATTTTGCGCTCAAACCATATCCAATTTGTCAAAAGTTCAAAACCTTTAATTTGGAGAATAAACTTATGCAAGAAATTATCCAAGAAATTAGCAGATTCTTTGGCAGCTTGTTTAGTGGCATAATCAATCGGATAACATATGATGCGACAAACGCTGTTGAGCAAAAAGCGAGAGACGCAGTCAATCAGCAGTTTGAGCGACAAAAACCTAAGCCGCCAGAGGATGAAGACGAACACAATTGACAGTTAGGGTGCGAAATGTAGGTTAAAAGGAAAGGATAAGAGAAATTTCTTTCATTCATCACGGGTGGCGCACCACCCGTGGGGCATCAAGTAATACTTACAAAGAAGTCACCATGTCTCTTATGTAATGCATAATAGCCTCTGCTGTTACCATGTTAGTTGCGACTAAAACTTGGTTGATGTTGCATATTCTCAAAAGTGCCTCTTCATTTGCTTGACCCGACTGAGCTACTAAAAAATCTCTCAACAAAATAACTGCCAAGACTTCTCCTGTTCCAATTAATGAAGCAACTGCTTGATATCCTCCAACTGGTACTAAAGGTGTCTTCTGACTTGTAGCTAAACCAGTTTGTTGGTACAAAGATTCACTAATTGACGGCGTCGCGATCGTCAAGCACTTTGATAAAAAGTCTTGATGCTGAGCGACAAACTGTACAATATCTGATTTCTTGCTGTCGTGAGCCATGAGTGCAATGTATTTTTTGCTCACAATTTCAAAAGCCTTGCTCGCGGTTTCAGGAGTTTGAGTTTTTACTTCAGATTCTACTTCGTTAGGAGTCTGAGTGCTGTCTGGAGACATCGTTTCTTCCGATGTTTGAGTCACTGGCTCAGGAAGTGTAATCTCTGTTTTAGAAACTGTATCACTGCTCGCTGGAAGTTGCTGTTCTCCCTCCACCAGAATCCCTTCAGTTTGTAAAGTTTCTGGAGTTATAGTTGCGAGTTCTGGCGCTGGTGCGATCGCATCGTGCTCTAAGTGTAAAGTTTCTGGAGTTGTAGTTGCGAGTTCTGGCGCTGGTGCGATCGCATCGTGCTCTAAGTGTAAAGT
>Ga0209512_1003800_pt1 | contig 13902 bp, 11 predicted proteins | sample frozenSSSSmetaG_FD_184142 | JGI IMG/M metagenome (GOLD analysis project Ga0209512, IMG submission 184142) | Glacier valley bacterial and archeal communities from Borup Fiord, Nunavut, Canada, to study Microbial Dark Matter (Phase II) -... | ecosystem: Environmental > Aquatic > Freshwater > Ice >... | reverse complement strand
GATAAAACAAAAAAGCCTTGGAGGAACTCAATTCTATTGGGGATAATAATGGAATTGAATAAATACAATCTCTCCTGTTTAAATCTTTTTTATAAAAACATTTTAACAATAATGAATTGATGAATGGAATTCCTAACTTGCACAGCCTTAATTTAAAAGCTCAATCAAGCGGAAATTGGTTAAGGGCATGGATTTTTACTTGAACGATTATAACTTGAAGATATAGAATGGCGAAAAAGAACGGGAGCGGAACGGAAGAACCATTGGAGAAACAACTCTGGAAAACAGCAGATAAACTTCGTAAGAACATTGATGCAGCGGAATACAAACATGTGGTGTTGGGATTGATCTTTTTGAAATACATCAGTGATTCGTTTGAAGAATTGTATGCTAAATTAAAAACGGAAGAAGCGCAGGGTGCTGATCCTGAAGATCGGGACGAGTACAAGGCCGAAAATGTATTTTTTGTGCCACAGGATGCCCGCTGGACTTATTTACAATCGAGAGCAAAACAACCCGAAATAGGTAAAGTGGTGGATGATGCCATGGATGCCATTGAAAAGGAAAATTCATCGCTGAAAGGTGTGTTGCCCAAAGTGTTTGCCCGTCAGAATTTAGACCCTACGAGTCTTGGTGAATTGATTGACCTGGTGGGAAACATTGCACTGGGGGATGCCAAAGCCCGGAGCGCTGATGTGCTGGGTCATGTGTTCGAATATTTCCTTGGTGAGTTTGCACTGGCCGAAGGAAAACAGGGTGGACAGTTCTATACTCCCCGCAGCATTGTTGAGCTGTTGGTAAAAATGCTCGAACCTTACAAGGGACGTGTATTTGACCCTTGCTGCGGATCGGGTGGAATGTTTGTACAATCCGAAAAACTAGTGCTTGAACACCAGGGACGGGTAAACGATATTTCTATTTACGGACAGGAAAGCAACCAGACCACCTGGCGTTTGTGCAAGATGAACCTTGCCATCCGGGGTATTGATAGTTCGCAGGTGAAATTCAACAACGAAGGTTCGTTTCTGAACGATGCCCACAAAGACCTGAAAGCAGATTACATAATAGCGAACCCACCTTTTAACGTGAGCGACTGGGGTGGTGATCTGTTGCGTACCGACGGACGCTGGCAATATGGCACACCACCCACCGGAAACGCCAACTTTGCATGGATGCAGCATTTTATTTACCACCTTTCTCCAACAGGACAAGCCGGAATCGTTTTGGCAAAAGGGGCATTGACTTCCAAATCATCGGGTGAAGGCGAAATACGGAAAGCACTGATAGAGGCTGGATTGATCGACTGTATTGTCAACCTGCCAGCCAAGTTGTTCCTGAATACCCAAATCCCGGCCGGATTGTGGTTCCTTAGGCGGGATCGGAAGAATGGCAATTTCCGTGACCGTAGTAATGAGATCCTCTTTATTGATGCCCGTAACCTTGGCCATTTAATTAACCGCAGAACACGTGAACTCTCACCCGAAGATATTCAAACCATTTCAGATACTTATCACAAATGGCGCAACCTTCCAAGTCATCCTGTAACGAGTACCCGTCATCCTGAACTTGTTTCAGGAACTACTGATGAATACGTAGACATCCCCGGTTTCTGTGCTTCTGCCCCCATTGAAAAGGTAAGAGAACTGGATTATGTGGTGACTCCCGGACGTTATGTGGGCTTGCCCGATGATGAAGATGATTTTGACTTTAACGAACGGTTTTCTGCGTTGAAAGCTGAGTTGGAAGGACAGTTAAAGGAAGAGGCTGAGTTGAATAAGGTGATCGCAGAAAATATGGTGAAGATTATTCTTTAAGGTCGCAAATTGCGACCTTAAACAGAGAAAGGGAACAACACCGACATATTTACACTATGTATTTACTCAACAGCTAGTTGTAATATAGGCTAAAATAAAAGAGAATTGATATGAAAAAAGATATTCAAAAAAGTGGTTTGACTATTTTTGAACAAATACGCATCACTGACGAAGAAGGGAATGAATTTTGGGCAGCCCGGCAATTGGCAAAAGCGCTGGATTATACTGATTTCCGAAACTTTTTGTCGGTTATTTTAAAAGCCAAAGAAGCTTGTATAAATAGCGGTCAGTTGATCGAAAACCATCTCGTTGAATTCACCGAGATGGTTCCGATTGGTTCGGGAGCTGAACGACCAATGCCCAGTTATAAACTTTCGCGCTATGCCTGTTACCTGATTGTTCAGAATGCCGACCCTACTAAAGAAGTGGTAGCTCTTGGACAAACCTATTTCGCGGTACAAACCCGTATGCAGGAAATACAGCAGATGGATGAATACAACCGTTTGAGTCATGAAGACGAAAAACGATTGTTTCTCCGCAATGAAATGGCCAAACACAATACTCAACTGGCTGCAGCAGCAAAAGATGCCGGGGTTATTGCACCTGTTGATTATGCTATTTTTCAGAACCATGGATACATGGGGCTTTATGGCGGCCTCGATGCAAAGGCTATACACCAACGCAAAGGGTTAAAGAAAAGCCAGCAAATACTCGACCACATGGGAAGTACCGAGCTGGCCGCCAACCTTTTCCGTGCCACCCAAACCGAAGATAAACTACGCCGCGAAAACATTAAGGGCAAAAACAAAGCCAACCAAATACATTACGAAGTAGGCAAAAAAGTGCGCAAAACCATTCAGGAATTGGGCGGTACTATGCCCGAAAACCTACCGGCAGCCAACAGCATTAAGAAGATTGAAAAAGCCAGCTCTAAATTACCGGGGCAACCTAAAGGATTGAAACCTCCTAAAGATCAAGATCAATGAGTGAGTGGCGAAAATATGAAGGTGATTCCACCAAAGTATTCTATTGTGCACACCATTCACTAAAGAATAACTTAGAAGTCGAAAGATTCCTGAGACATATTGTTGACTATTTAAATGGACTGTCGATTTTAGACAAAAAAGAAAACTGGATTTTCGATCATATTTTAAAGAAATCTTGGACCGAAAAGGAAATTCAAAATATGGCAATTGCAAATGTTGCGGCTGCCCGAATTACACTGCACCGACTTCTTCAGAAGTTTCCAAAGGTAGACAATGAAGTGCTAAAAGAATTTGTCAATGATCTAATTTGTGATATAGCGTTTTGGATGAAAAAAGTTGATCCAAAGCAGGATTTTTCATGGTTCATATTTAATACCAATAATTCCGTTAGTCATAGTTACCAAATGGCAGTTCGCTTTTCTTTATATGGGATTGATGAAGAAAAGTTTAAAACTTACGATGCTCGTTTTGTAAATGCAACATTATTGATAAGACATACAATAGAGCAACGAATAAAAGGAATATTAGGAATTGATTACATCCGTGGTTCAAATGGACCAATATCATTATCTATAATAATTGAAGTACTAAGTGACTTGTGTAATCTTAAACCAAAAGCCGGGATTGACTTCAAAAGAATTTCCAAAATTAATGATTGGGCGAACCATTATTTGCATAGAGGATTAAGGCCACATCCATGGCAATTAGAATGGGCAGAAAATGAGTTAAGCAAAATGTTCTTTATTGGAGGTACTTCTGATAAGCGGACTCGTTCAATTTATGCTGCTTTTGAAACTGAAACATTGTCAAAAGTACGAGAAGAATTTGAGTTTAAATTAAACAAAAAACTCAATGATGTAAGAATAGAATGGCGGGTAGATGCTGAGATTTATGAAGTTGATAGAAATCAAAAGTATAACTCCGACTACCATGAACAATAACTATAATAAATACACCAAACATTGTTTATAAATCGAATATCTAAGGTAAAATTCTATAAATGAGTGAGTGGAAAGAATGCAAACTTGGTGACATTGCGATAATTACTGATTGTGAGCACAAAACAGCTCCTTTAGTTGATTCCAGTGAGTTTATTTCAGTTCGAACTTCTAATATTCAGAATGGGAAAATAGACTTTGAAAATTCAAATAGAGTTTCAATAGAAGTATACGATGAATGGACGAAAAGATTAAAGCCTCAATATGGAGATATTGTCTTAGCCCGAGAGGCTCCAGTTGGAGAGGTTGGGTGGATAGCTAAAAATAGAAAGGTATGTCTTGGACAAAGAACAGTTTTAATTCGCACAAATGATCCATCAATAAATTCAAAATATCTATTATACTATCTCGTAACCGAGGATGTAAAGAACGATTTAATAAATAGATCAACTGGTAGTGTTGTTGAACATCTTAATGTAAAAGACATTAGAAATTTTGATTTAAAGATTCATGACTTATTAAAAGAACAATGTTCCATTGCCGCCCTACTCAGTAGTTTAGATGATAAAATAGACCTGCTGCACCGCCAAAACACCACCTTGGAAGCCATGGCTGAAACGCTGTTTAGACAGTGGTTTGTGGCTCCACTAAAAAAAGCTGAATTCGAAGGAACTATTGCAGATGGATTTAAAAATGAAAAATTTGGGCTTTGGATTAAAGAAACGATTGGAGGTGATTGGGGAAAAGAGAATCCAGAAGGAGATTTCACAAAGGCAGTAAAGTGTATTAGAGGAACAGATATCGCAGATTTGAATGTCGGAATACCTAAAAAAACACCATTACGATTTGTTAAAGAAAAAAAGTTTGAAAATATTGAACCAAAAGAAGGTGATTTGATTCTTGAAATATCAGGAGGGACAGAAACGCAATCAACAGGAAGAACAACCTATATAAATACCGACATTAAATTGTTATTTAACTATCCACTTGTCTTTTCTAACTTTTGCAGAATGTTAAGAGTCAAGAAACCAGAGTATTCCTTTTTTGTTTATTCTTATTTACAATACCTATATTCTCAAGATGAATACTTTAATCTTGAGAATGGCAGTTCAGGTATTAAAAATCTTGATTATAAGGCTTTATTATTTGAATTGGATTATCCAATGCCTACCGAGGATAAGGTTATCGATTTTCACAAAGAAGTAAAGATACTATTCAAAAAAATTAATCAAAATAAAACCCAAATCCGTACCCTTACAACCCTTCGAGATACTTTATTGCCGAAGTTGATGAATGGGGAGGTAAGCTTAAAATGTAAATAGCTATGAACGATAGAATTTCTCCGAAATACTTAATGAAGCTGATTAGTGATGTAAGGCAATCCATCGTAGACCAATTTCAAACACCTGATAATTTTAGGTTTTACATTGAGAAGTGGCAAACAGTAGAAGAAGGCTGGAACAATACTTATGAAAATTTTAGAATTAGTTGCTTTGGTAATGGAAATATCGATTTACAAACAACTTTACACAATATTGATGGAGAAATAATCCTCAAAATGGCTATTGATCTAGGTGTTGAAACTCCAGATTTTATCTCTTCAATACCGGTTTTTAGAAACGAAATAAAATCTTCATTTGAATCAGCAAGTGCAACTTTTGAAAAAGCGTTTAAACAAATTGAAGAACACCCAGATATCGCTATTGGGCTGGTTAATTCTGCCTTAGAAAGCATTATTAAAGAGATTCTAAAAGATGAAAGATTGATCACAAAATCTAAAGCTGGTGAAACTCTCTATGGATTAACAAAAGCTCTTTTAAAAGAGTTTCAAATGTTTCCCAATGCAGATTTCCCAGGTGAAATTAATACGATTGGAAGCGGTTTACTTTCAGCATGTGATGGTATTGAGACGCTAAGAAGTAAAAAAACCAATTTTCATGGTAAAACAAATGGTGATTATTTTATTGTAGACCCATTGTTTGCATACTTCGTAGTGAATAGCGTGGTAACTGTTGGTCTATTTTTGAATTCATTTTACAAAAGGAAATTTCCAAACCCAATTATAATTGAGGAGCCTGAAGAATATGATTTGCCATTTTAGAAATATTAAACCAATAAATACACTCGATTCAGTTGAATGTTTATAATATAACTCTATTAAATTATGACAAAAAAAGGATCTATTTTTGATGATGAACAATCACGGTTATTTGAGGAAGACTCAGATAATATTAATTCAGTAATCCCACCCAAAGATATTGTAGCTTTCAATGAACTTAGGTCGTGTGCTGACATATTCAGATTATATACAAAAAAGCAATTGGATTTAAATCCAGATTTTCAAAGAGGAATTGTTTGGTCCAATAAATCACAAACTCTTTTTGTGGATAGCCTGATTAAACAACTTCCTATTCCTAGTCTCTGCATAAGTTTAGATATCAATACCCAAAAACGATTAGTAATTGATGGTTTACAAAGAATCTTTACTATTGTTAAATTCTTGGATGAAGAAAAAGATTGGCGGCTCTCAAAAACGGATGATGTTGATGAAAGAATTTCAGGTAAAAAAAAGACGGAGATATTATTAAAGAATAAAGATTTATACGAAATACTTGAGAATGCAACGATTCCTGTTACAGTATTGAGATGTGATTACTCGAAAAAAACTCATATGGAATATCTATTTCAAATATTTCATAGATTGAATTCAGGGGGAAATAAATTATACAACCAAGAAATTAGAAATTGTATTTATCAAGGTTCCTTTAATACTCTATTAAAAACAATTGTTAGAACAGAATTATGGAAAAAATTTGCAAATGTAAATGATGAAAAAATTGAAAGTAGTAGATTTGCTAACGAAGAACTACTTCTGCGTTTTTTCGCTTTTCATTTTAAAGTAGAGGAATATAAGGGGAGGCTAGCTTTGTTTTTAAATGATTTCATGGAATCGAATAAAGATATTGATGAAGAAATTGTACAATCATATAATAACATAATTCATAATACATTAGAAATAATAAATAGAAATTTATTAGATAAAATTCAAGGTTTAGGTAAAACGGTAATGGAAGCTTTACTAGTAGGCGTTTCAAAAAACGTTGATACATTAAATAAATTACCTGAGGAAATTATTGACAAATTATTTCAGAAAATGCTGATTGCAGATGAATTTAATCCAGAAGCATTAAGTGAAGGTTTATCACAGCCTGAAAAAGTAAAAGCTAGATTAAACAGAGCTATAATCATATTCTCAAATAATGATTAACTATACTGATATAGAGCAAAATATAATATTAATCGAAACGAAATACAGTGATCCTTTGACTTCAATGCATGAACAGATTTTGTATTCAAAATTAGCGGTTTTGGAGTTCTGTGGTTGGATTGAAGAGAGTTTTGATCAAATATTAAAAGACTATTCTTTGGGAAAAGTATCTCTAATTAACCAGAGATACGTCGATAATTCTATAATTAAAAAGAATTATGGATTTGATTATGAGAACAATACGAGACCTATGCTTTGTAGGGCATTGGGTATTAAAAACCTTGAAGATGTTGAATTCATACTTGATGACAGTAGGGGAATTGTTACAATATTAAAAAGTATTCTAACCAATTATACTTCTAAAAGGAATGATGCAGCTCATAAATCAACTCCTTTGGGAACCACACTTACATATTATGCCCCCTCGAGAGTCTTAGGTGATTTTCGAGTTATAAAATCCATATTTTCAGATTTAGAAATAATTGTGATTAACATTTAGGTGGGGAAATAAAATATAACAATTATAGTAAAGTATGGCAACCATTTTCCGAAACCGGACCATCAGACCTTTAATAAGGTTAGAACAATCAAAAAGTTACAAGATTGACACCAAAATGGTTGGGGATGGTGATACTTTAATTGTAAATATCAATCATGAAACCAAGGCCTTTAGCGAGTCCTACTCATTTGACGGGACACCAATTAAAGACAAAAATAGTATCAGCTTTCGGGTCAATGATTATGGAACTCATATTGACATCAGTTGGAGTGGTGCAATTCCAAAAGGGTTTTCAAAATTGGAACCCGTAAAATTAACCTCAGTCAAACTTCCAATTCCTAAAAAGGTACCAAAAACAGTTACTCCAAGAAATAAGACAGAAGTTAAAATTGAAGGTTTAGCTCCGGTGGTTAATGAGTACAGCCAGGTTTTAATTCTCGGAACGATGCCAAGCGTTGAATCTTTGAGAAAACAAGCCTATTACGGAAATGACAGAAACCTGTTTTGGAAGTTGATGGCTCAGGTTACCGGCAAGGAAGTGCCTTTAGATTATGAAGAAAGGAAAGAGTTTCTGCTTGAAAATAAAATAGCCTTATGGGATATGTGTCATACGTGTTTGCGTGATGGCAGCCTGGACTGCGCTATTTCGGAGGAGATACCCAACGATATTCCCTCTTTTGTGCAAAAACATCCCGGCATACAGGCTATTGCCTTTAATGGGAAAGAATCATACAGGCTTTTCGCAAAATACTTTGGAAGCATAGATGGCATTAATCTTTATTCGATGTCATCGACCAGTCCGGCAAATGCAGGAATTGCTTGGGAGGTGAAGGTTGGGGAATGGGGTAAATTGAGAGGATATATTTTAAATTTAAATTGAACATAGGTAAATGAAGCAAGCTCATTTGACCATATAAAAAATATTTCAAAAACGAAAACTCTAGGGATAGGAGAAATTATAGACATTTTGATAAAGGTGACAGGTGGAAAACTATGGCTACATTACAGTGATATTGATGTTGACAGAGCTACCTTGATTGAATTTTGCTGAAAATAAAAATAATTGATAATACCTAAATAAAGAAGATTTTATTTAACTTAGTATTCATGAATTGATGGATGCATCAATTATTCTTCAATGATGACCTTTGCAGAAATCCTACAACAACAGTATGAAGTATTAATATTTTAATTAATTGGCTATGGCAGAGAAAGTAATCAGAAATAACCAAAGTATAGTTCCATTTTTTGGGGAGCGATTAAGTTTTATCAGAGGTTTAGATCCACTTGGCTTGCAAAACACCTCTGATGCCACTTTTTCTATGCTTTTGCCAGGCCTCAATAACGTTACAGGTCGTATTCGATATTATAGCTTTTATTGCTGGTTATTAGATGAATATAGCAAAACTGTCGGAAATACCAATCCAAAACAACAACAACAATTCATACGAAGAGCAGAATATATCATAGCTTTGGCATCGCAATATTATGAAGGTGATGCGTCCAGTATTCCAGGCAGCTTATATGCCTTTAATCAAGGGAAAATAGATACATTAATCTACCATAAACTCCAGGAAGGAACTTATAATGAAGACGGATCCACAAAAGACACCTATTGGCAATATCCTTTCGGGGCATTTGGTCAGTATTATTTGGGTTCACTTCGGGATATGGGTATTGTGAGCAACCGGGAAAGCCAAGCAGGTATGTATGTTCGCACGAATAGCCATGGGAAAGAGTTTATAAGCGGTGAGGAATTGGCTGCTGCTTTTGATGAAAACATTAAACCTGAAACTAAAAGATTGTTTTTTGATTGTCTGAACAACGGAGAAATATCGGTAGACCAATTAAAAGCATTATTGCCGGATTTTAATTTAGCTATTATTCCATCCGATTCGAATGAGCAAAGCCAACTTTTACAATTGCTTTTGCAAAAAGATTATCCAATGCGGATAGAGGAAGACCCTAGTAAGCATAGAAATGCGACGATCAAATATCTGCTAAGTTATTTAACTCAACACACAGGTAATTTTAACGATCGTATTTTTGTGTACCACTGCTATGACATTAAGGGTTTATCAAATGGTGAAACTGAATCCAGTTTAATGGGTTGGTATTATTACCAGTTCAATGAATTCTGGCACTATGCCAATACAGCCATTTTAAATGGGACACTGGAATATCTTGAAAATACGGTAGGCCCCGGTTGGCAAGCACTCAAACCTTTTTTAGACACCCTGACTCGTGAGGCAATTACAGAATTAAAAAAACAGCAATTAATTGCTACAAATAACGATACGGTAAAAGATTTGTTGGATAAACTTGAACCTGATGAATATCACTTTTTAAAGGCTTGTGGTCAAAATAATTCTATTGCAAGAATAAGTAATGGCTTCTTACTTTTCATGTCACAATACCTCAATCAGGTTGATGAATTAGTAGCACTCAAGGAGTATTCTGAAAATAATGATATAGGGAAAGATGGAGAAGGAACTACGTATTTCATTACTGAGTTTGCGGCAAAAAAGCAGATGACTGTTGAGCAATACATTTTTGAATATTTGTATCAGCATATTATTTATCGCCATCAATACGTGGCTTTTCGAAAAATTAGAGGAGGAACTCAATCTACACAAAAATTCATCATTGAAGACCATCATATCCGTTATTTAGGCAACTTTGAACCTGGCTATACAGGTCCCCGGCTGGGTAACCTAATCAGTTTTTTGAAAGATTTGAAAGTTATTTCAGCAGATAATGCACTTACAGAACAAGGTATTTTACTACTAAACAATCTGACAAATGGTAACGATTGACAGAAGAAATATATTAGAGCTCATTGGCAAGAATAGTGGTAAATATCATTCATGTATTTTAACATGCTTCAATTTCGATTTTTCGTTTTTCGAAGAGCGGGTGCTTCCAATATTGCGCACTGCGAATGTGAAGAATGTAAATGTATTTGCTGATGGAAATTTTCTGGAACAAGCACAGGAGATGACCACGGGTAAAGAATTTAAGCACAACAAAACGTATAATTTTTCACCTGTTTATGAAAAAGGGGTATTTCATCCCAAGATAATGTTTCTCACTGGGCTTAAACATGGTTTACTGATTATTGGCTCCGGAAATATCACCTCTTCCGGTCTTAGCACGAATGATGAAATTTGGGGAGCTTTTCATTTGGATAACATAGCAAATGAAAACGCTCCTTTGTTTGCTGAGGTTTGGTCCTATTTGCAAAGATTTACCTCAAATACTTTTGGTTTTATACCTCAGAAAATTGAATGGATAAAAAAGTATTCGCCTTGGTTAGAAGAATTACCAAAAGTGACTAGTAAGACAGAATTAGAAACACTAAAGCAAACAGTACAATTTTTAAGTAATAATCCTAACCAATCAATCTATCAACAACTTGTATCACGAGTTCCAAAAAATGGATTAGAAACGCTGACGGTCATTTCGCCTTATTTCGACAAGAAAGGGACTGCGTTAAAACAGCTATTACAACATTTCAATCCAAAAATATTTAACTGCATCGTTGATACAAATTCAGGCTTATTACCAACTGAATTAGAAAGCGAAATATCCAGCAAAATATCATTTTACGATTGGAGCCTTTGCAAAAATGATTATATCGTAGAAGTTAACCGATTACATGCCAAATTGCTTCATTTTACTTACGCAGATGGTTTAGAGTATATGTTTCTTGGTAGTGCTAATGTCTCTTTGGCTGCTCTGGGTAGCTTAACTATTAAAGCAAAAAATGCAGAAGCTGGCATATTGGTTAGCCGTACTGATTCATCCAATTGGCTTGATGAACTTAAAATAAAGCTACCTGCATCTACAATTAGTGTTTCTAAAATGCAAGATGTAAAAGGATTGGATAGTGAATCTTTGATAAGGGTGAAATATAAACACCGCATACTCTATTCTGAATTGAGAGGAAGTGAAATCACTTGCTATTCAAATTCAGAAGTGAATGAACCCCTGTGCATGGTAATAATGTCACGTCAAGGAATAATTATTGAATCATTGGAATGTAATTCATCTGGGAACCAATTATTGGCAAGATGTGTTAATTCGGAAACGGTTTTCAAAATAGTCCTGGCAGATACAGAAGGAAAAAAAATAAGCAACTATTCTATAGTTCATAGGGTGGAGTCGCTTTTGCGATGCAATCCAGACCCTACTCAAGAAAAATTTAATGTTTTATTGGAACAGGAATATCCTAATGGCGAAGGTGTTACTTCTTTATTGGAGTTTGTTGATTACGATTGGGCAGATGATGAAGAAAATTCACATGGAGATCAGGCTTTTATAACTGGTAGCAATCATAAAAAACACAGTTCAGAAAAACAAGAAAAAGAGTTTGAGACATTATCAAAGGATGAATTCAATAAAGTTAGTCCTGAAGTTTTCATGAAGCAAAACGGCATTCTAACAAATGTCAATGTAAAAATCGCCGAATTTCTTCATCTGATTATATCTGGTAATTCTAATAAAGAAGATGACTATCAAGAAAGTGAAGAACAAAAATTACTGGAAGACACAGAACAGCAAGGAGAAGGAACTGATATTCAAACCAAAGTTATAAATAAGACTCTGGCCCAAAAGGAAAAGCGAGCCATAAGTAAGTACTTTTACAAATTGGATAGCCTTTACTCTGAAAAGCTTAAGACTTTATATGAGGCAAAAGCATTGACCGTCGCACCTTCTGAACCAGTAACAATCAAATCCTTATCAAAAATCCTAATAGCATTACAACTTATTCTTATCTATCAAGGTAAAAAGTTCACTTTGATAAATGGGAAAGGTAATGATACCACTATTTTTGAAGAAAAGTATTTACCTGATGGACATATTTTTGATAAACCTTATACAGTAAAAGGTTTTTTATTGAACGTATTGGGTAAATTCTTAGTGTTGGCTACTGCGGGAATGAAGGAATATAATTATGAAATTTTAAATCAAAAATTACACAGTAACCGTTCGCAAGTATTTGAAAAAGCATTATTTATTGTTCTGAATCTCAATTGGAAAAGTGAGGAAGAATACAAATATCGTTTGACTATTTTACTTAACCTACATTACTTTATCGAACCTAATTCGGAAATTGATGACACATTGTATAACAAAATGCTTGAACGAATTAAAGCTTACAAGAAGACAGCAAAGTATATATCGCCCTATTTTTCTGAAAATTTTAAATATTATAGTACTCAATTCTTGCCTTATTATAAGAATTGGCTACCTAAGTTTAATGACTTAGAGCAAAGAACGAAATGGTTAATTAAAGAAACGAGCAGTTTAAATCAGGGCTCGATACTTTTCAATAGTAAAATTGGGTTTAACTTCATTTATAAAATATCAATAAATGATCATTTAGTATTGGATTTAAAACGAGAAGGTTATCATCAAAACGAGAAGGGATACATTCTCGATAATGTAACATTCGGCATTACATGCGTTGAATATTTATGACAATAATCAGCGAAAACCATATTGAATTAATGGTTATCCGACGAATAAAATGATTGGATTATCAATTAAAAATAAAGGCTTTAACAACTTTTCAGAATGCTTTAATACTGAAGTTAATGTGAAGAGGTAAGAGTTAAAATGTAAAAGAATAAAACCATGAGAACCGAATACAACATATACTGTGATGAAAGTTGCCATTTGCAAAATGACGACAGCAATGTGATGGTGCTGGGTGCTGCATGGTGCCCTAAAACTGTTAAAGAAGAAGTTTTTGGACGTATCCGTGAAATAAAGCTAAAGTATGGTTTCAAGCCTGATTTTGAAATAAAATGGAATAAAGTTTCGAAAGCAAGAACTGATTTTTACATCGAACTTATTAACTACTTTTTCGATGATGACGACATTTATTTCCGGGCATTGGTAGTTCCTGACAAAAAGACTCTGAATCACGAATCATTTAACCAGACCCACGATTCATTCTATTACAAAATGTATTTTGACCTGTTAAAGGTGATCCTTTCGCCTGATAGTGCTTACAATATTTATATTGACATCAAAGATACACGTGGTCAGGAAAAAGTGCTGAAACTTCAGGATGTATTGCGAAACAATCATTACGATTATCACAACCAGATCATCCGTAAAATCCAACAAGTCCAATCACATGAAGTAGAGTTACTTCAAATTACAGATTTGCTAACCGGGGCTATTTCATACCTCCACAGGGGATTGTCGGGTAACGAAGCCAAGGTAAAGATCATTGAGAAAATCCGTTCCCGTTCAGGGTATAGCTTGTTAAAATCGACCCTTTACAAAGAGAATAAGATGAATATCTTTATTTGGAAATCAAGAACTGTATCCAATGTATGAAATGGAAATAGTATTGCCAGATTTAATATTGCTTGAAGATTTT
>Ga0209512_1003798_pt1 | contig 13907 bp, 15 predicted proteins | sample frozenSSSSmetaG_FD_184142 | JGI IMG/M metagenome (GOLD analysis project Ga0209512, IMG submission 184142) | Glacier valley bacterial and archeal communities from Borup Fiord, Nunavut, Canada, to study Microbial Dark Matter (Phase II) -... | ecosystem: Environmental > Aquatic > Freshwater > Ice >... | reverse complement strand
GAGCGCGCGCGCCGCGCGATCCACGCCGGCGAGCTGGGGTTCGCGGAGTGGGTCGAGCGCGTGGGCGGGGTGGTGGACGCGGATGCGCTGGTGCCGTTCACGCGGTGGGTCACGCCGGCGACGGTGCCGCGACGCTTCACGACGCAGATGTACGTGTACTTCTGGCCGCTGCGGAGCGGGGCGGGGCTGTTGCGCGAGGCCGTGATCCCGACGCCGACGAGCGATGGGGGGGTGGAGCACACGGCTGCGGTGTTCCAGTCGTGCGCGGAGTGGGTGGGCCAGGCGCGGCGGAACGAGGTCATCTTGTTCCCGCCGCAGTTCTACCTCACGTGGCTGCTGGGCAAGTTCCTGGTGGGCGGGACGGAGACGGCGGAGTTGAGGAGGCAGAGGGAGGCGGCGATGGCGTTTATCAAGGGAGGTGGGAATAACGGCGTGCCGTGGGCGGATAAGGTTATGAGTCCTGTGGCCGTGGGGGCGCTGGATGGGAGGGGCGTCTTGGGTCTGGACTATCCGGGTCCGGAGCTCAAGGGGACGGGACGGAGGGGCGAGGATGGCGATATGGTGCTCGTGAGGTTCTCGAAGGAGGGGCCGAGGGATGTGGATGTCAGGCCGGCGGCGGAGTTGAGGAAGTTGTTGAGGGAGGCGCAGGCGAAGATTTAGAGATGGGGAGGAGATACGTATGGATAGAGGGGATGATGGCTGGAATTGTATATATCGCATGCATACATCATTATCTGTTATGATGTCTGTCCGTGGAAAGTCATCTTTGTGCTCTATGTATATGTATACGCCATCATAATGTTTTCCCAACGCCAAACCGCGTAGAGCACTGGTTTAAGTACCAATCCCAATGATCCAAGGCCGTGTCGTCGTTACATCACGGCAGCCCATATCCCGCAAAGTGCTCCCCGTCTAAAGCGATGCTACGGTGTATTTCAGAGCCCTACTCAAAACTCCCCACCAACTGCCATTACCTGCCCGCATAAGACTCCACAAAGGCCAGGACCGGCTATACAAGGTCCGAAATCTATACGTATGGCCTGGCTCTCCATTGCCAGGTCAGCAGATCCGAATCTTCTGTCCGAACCTCTCTTGCTCTTGGCCTCCAGACGTCCCTTCCTCACTTGAGCCTTGGTAGGAACTGAGGTAGGCACCGTGGTCCTCCCACGGCGAGTGCGGGCGTCTGTCAAGCTTGCTCCTAAGCCTCTACCTGTTCTGGGCCTCCGCCCAAGCCTCCTTCTGTAAACCAACCGCAAGCATATCAAGTCCTCAAGGCAGACAATCATCACATCGGCCGCTTAAACTTAACCCACTCATGCCCCCTCTCCTCCCTCGCATCTGGGCCCAAATGCCCCTCCTTCCAACACCGGGCGCAATACAGTGCATCCTCTGCGTCTCCGAAATTCTCCTCGCAGCCCTGGCACAGGATGGTCGCGTCGTCGTAGCAGATGACACAGGAGTATGAGGGCTCCGGGGGCGGCGGAGGTCTGGGGGATGACGATGGGAGCGTTGTTGGGACGGAGGGGAGACCGAGCACATCTGTTGCGGGTGCGGAAGGGAGATCGGGCGGGTGGGATGAGGGGAGGGGAGAAGGGGTGCGGAGGGCGGCCATGCGGGCGGCGATGGAGGTCGCGAAGATCGTGTCCGGGTCGGCATTGGGATAGGTGTAGGTGGTTGGCTCTGGGAGATTCGAAGGCGGAGAAGGCAGTTTGTTAGGCAGGATGGTGGGAGGAGGCGGACTCGATGATGTTGGGGCTTCATCCACAGGACGTGGGTCGGAATCCTGCCCATGCGGGGAGTCCCGTTGCTCGAACTCGACTTCATCCATGAGTCGTGCTAGAACATCCACCGCCTCCTGTGTCTCCTGATCAAGATCCCTCTCCTCGTCTTCCTCATAGTCTTCATCGAGTGCTGGATGTGTTCCTTTATCCGATTCTAGGTCGGAATCCTCAATCTTCGGTATCGAGATTTTGTCTGCACCTTCGCCTTCAGAATCTAACAGATTTTCTGACGCCGTTAACGCCAAAATCGCCTCCTCACGGAGTCGTTTGATCACATCCTCCTTAGATGGCGCGTTGTTGCTTGTCAGTGAATCCCGCTCGGTAGGGGTGAGGGGTGCCGTGGCACGTGAACGTGGTCCTGCAAACTTGATGGCGTCACGGGCGAGTTGAGCATCAGCTTCATCGTTGGGCCGGAAAGTGGGCGCTCCAAGTTCGGAGAGGAGGGAGGAGGTCTGAGACTGGCTGTCGGACAGGAGAGACATTGCTGTGTTTTCAGGAGATAGGTGAACAGATGAAATGGGAGCACTAGATGCGGAGGGTAGTCCTCGTCCTGGTACAGTCAAAGAAGGGCTTTTTCCATTGGCATCATTGCGGAGAGCCCGTAATCTAGCGGAGAGATCGGTTTCTGGTGTTTCTTGAGACTTTGGGATGGAAAGAACAGGCCTAAGGTCCTTTAGCAGAGCAACTAGATGTCTGTGAGGGAGTGAGATACGTAGGATGGTCGAGCGTTATGTCCGTCTTACGGAGAGCGTTTAATCTAGCGAGGAGATCTTGATCATAAGAAGGAGGATTAGGGGACTCGTCGCCCATTTTAGATGTATCATGTATGTTAGGGAGTTTAAAGTTTAAAGATGGATGATGATAAAGAATATCCATAGACGCGGGATGCGAGATACGAGATGCGAGATGCGAGATACGAGATGCGAGATGCGAGATGCGAGATGCGAGATGCGAGATGCGAGATGCGCCCATAAGGTAGGCAGTAGGGGTCAATTAGTCAGCATGACGGACCATAGGCTTCGTCCTCGATGGCATCCTTTATCCTCTTTAGCTATCTATCTATTACTACTATAACACTCTACAGCAAAATAGCCCTCTAATACAAAGGTAAAAGGAAATAAAAGGGAAAAAAATAAAAAATGAAAAAACTATCACTGTCAATACCCTCAGACAGAGACTTGGTAACAATTTGACCCATTTCCTTCATCTTCGGCCCCGAATCCACAAGACTGAAATGGTTGACCTCATCCAACACCCGTACGCTCAACTTGTCCGGCCCTAACACGCTCGCCCACCCATGCGCCGAGAAGTCGGTGCGGTTGTTCAGCAGCCAGAGCATCTCGCGCGGATCATCCGGGCGCGTCTCCATTCTCGGCCCATCGGGGTCCTTCCAGACGCCGTCGCGGGCATACACAACCAAAGAGGCCGGAGGATCAGGAAGAGGTGCAGGCTTGTAGGCGTGCAAGATGCGAAGGAATGCGTCGAAATGCGCGCGCAGCCACTCCGGGGTCTTGGTCTTGCCGCCGCCGAATATGCCCAGCGAGTCGAAGAAAGCGTACATCCTCTGCAGGGTATTCTGCAGGCCGATCGGGTTCGGCGAGTCGAAGACGATCAGCTGACTGACTCTGATCGCTCCGGGTTGTTGTTGCAACTGACGTGCTGCTTCGAATGCGAGGATGCCGCTGGCTGACCACCCGCCCAGGGCGATGAAAGGGGTAGGCCTAGGGAGCTGTTGCTGCTGCGGCACAAGTCGTCGCACCTCGGCCACATATCGGGCGACCATTGTAGACATCGTCACCCGAGACGAGTCATCTCGGCTCCCGTCTTACGCCAGGGACAGTTGAGCCCGTAGACGGCAACGCTACTGGTATCTATGACGGGTGGCAATGCGGCGTAAGAGGAAGCTGAACCAGAGCCGTCGGGGAAGAGGAAGAGGATCAGCCGAGCAGTTTGCGGTGAGCCAGAGAGAAGAATGGACGTTGCGTGCAGAAGGGATGAAACAGCGACAGACTGATGCCGACTGTCCTCTGCTTGGCGGTCTGATAAGTCTGACGACCATGGAATGTTGCTGTTAGCTAACGATGAGTTTAATGCCAGAGGATAGGTGTTGAATGGCTCGCTGGGCTTCTCCAGGTTGGAATGGCCCAAGCCGAGGGCCTTGCACAGGGCCTCCTCGACGTCTTGGAGGGTCTCAAACTCCATGAACATGTTCCCTGGAATGTCCACATCTAGGAGCTCCTGCAACTTCACGCCGATAGTTAGACTAAGCAGCGAGTCGACACAAATCTCGGCGAGGCATGCCGACGGGTTCAATTCGCCAATGGACACACGCTTTTCCTCGGCAATGATTTGTCTCATAACGAGTTGTAGCACGGGTGCGTCCAGACGATGACGATGATGATGATGATGATGATGATGACGATGCATCCTGCTGTGGTGCGTCCTGGTACGTTGACGTGACACTGCTCGTGAGCTGCGTCTCCCGAGTCTCCTCGTCGCTGCTACTATTAGAGCTGGAGCGCGTCGCGGCCAGGCCATCATCTTCTCCACCGCCAACCCGGATTTGCAGGTCTCCAAGCGTCGGGCAGTCGATGAACAGAGACGGGGGAAAGTCCAAGCCGAGTTCAGCGCGTATCTTTGAAGTGATGGTCAGCGAGAGCAGCGAGTCGATTCCCAGTTCGGCGAACTTGGTCTCGACCTTGAGCTTGGAGGGCTCAAGCCCGACTTCCTGGCCGATCAGGACCATTATCCGGCCGAGGACGCCAGATTCAAGTATCTGTAGCAGACCTGGTATTTGCCAGCTGCGGTATGGGGACTGGCAAGTGAGCTGTTGGTTTTGGTACCATCGCCGATGCAGGACGCGGCAGGACCGAGTGGTTACCTGGTACCACTGGTTTCGTCTTCGCGGTGCTTGATTGACTCGGGAGGAGATGGTCAAAAACACGACGCGGAACATCTTGGAACTGAAACAAAATCAAGACCTTGGAACAAAAACAAAACCGGTCAATAAAGGGGCCGCCATAATGGCCCACGCAGGGAGGGGAAGAGCTGAACGTACTGTTAGACCTTCAAAGATAGCCGCGATGCGCCCACCCTGCAGAATATACGTATCACCCGCGTAGGTCGTCTTCTCAATCAGTTGCATGCGATTGTACGCACGGTACGTCTTGGCTGCCTCAAGCGGTTCAGCAATTGGCATTCTCTCCCATCCGTGGTTGATAAACATCTGCGTCCGACTGTCGACGCCGTCATTGGCGTTCATGATGAAACCGGCAATATGGCCCAGGCTATCTATCCACTTGGGATTCAGATGGAAGGCCTCCTGTCCAGCCTGAAACTCTACCGTGGCAACAGCTTCCAGACGCTTGCTGTCCAGTACCACCTCGGCCATACCCTGGTACTCCTTGCTGTACTCAACCAGGGCGTCAAACAGCTTGTACGCCATCCCGCGCTTGATCATGTGGCTGTCGTTGTTTCCTTTGTGGCCATGGCCGTGGATGCTCTGAGTTAGTGCATCGATGCGCGCCGTGACGAGATGTGTGTTGCGCTTCCACTCGTCGAGCCAGCGCTGCTGCGGCGTCACACGCACATTGAGCTTGGCATGCGAGGTGGTGCGCTTGCCGTTGCCGTCCACGCTGAAGATATCCATGGAATGAGATGAGAAGACCATTCTGCCGTGGCTGAGACACGGAAACGGTGCGTGATTTCGTTGGGCCGAGCAATGAGCGGGTTCTTGACTCTAACATTATTCACTTCAAGGCCGGTGGTGGCAAGGGGGAGTTTGTTGGCGCGTTGCAGCAGCATGTAGTTCGCCAGGGTCAGGGTAAGGTCCGCATACATCGACTGTGGTTGCAATTGCAGATCAGTAATCAGTTCAACATTGGCAGATGCCAGGCTTTCCGCTTCTGCGTCGCAGTCCCACCTGGCGGAAGGGGAGTTTAATCAGCTTGGGTTGGACTTACTGATGGACAAAGAGCAGCGCCGTTCACCAAATGGCCTTGCAGGACCGGCAGCAATCTGTCGTCGAATATGTCGGATTCCACAACAAGCGAGGACTGATGCAGCGCCATGGGATTCCTAAACTATCTGCCGTGCACACGGTGAGATGTACTTGGGCACGACGGCCAGCACAGCTGGCGCCTCGACAGCAAGCTGTTGGATCATGTCGTCTCCCTTGCTGAGACAGAAATCATTTTCGTACTGAATCCAATAGTTCTTTAGATCCCATGCATACATGGGAAGCTCAAGGACCTCATGCGCAGCTGGGAAGTCGCGATGGTATTCATTCCAGTTGACCTCGATGCCAGCAAGATACAACATCTCGAGGGCCGCCGCCAATGTCTTATAGGGATCCACATGCTGGCGCAGCGTCGCCAGCGTCCTGGCGTGCGAGCCAAGCGTGCCCTTGACCATCCCGCTGCAGACAGGATGCGACCCGATCTCAAGCCAGATGGTGCGTTCAGCAGCGCCTAGGCCTAGGCCGCCATCATCTGCCTGGGCGGCAGCAGCAGCCGCGAGGGCACCATGAAGTCTACCTTGCTCCGGCACGCAGCAGCCAGGTACGATGCGTTGAGTGTATCACCGTCGCCTGTAGGCACCGTCTTGGCCAGGAGCGGCGAGAGGACAGGAACCGTCGGAGGGTGGCAAGCAACTCCTTGCGCCGCAGCCTGTTCGAACTCGGCGAGGATGGGCTCGACCTGGGCCGAGTGGAACGCAAAAGGAATATTCAGCCGGGCAGTCTCGATGCCCATGCCCGCAGCCGCCCGGGCGACCTCTGATAACTTGTCCTCGGGCCCAGAAATAACATGCCCGGACGGCTGATTGGCACATGCCAACTCACACCCCTCGCCCTCGGAGCTGTGGTGAATCAGCTGCTCCACGGCCTCCAGCGACCCCTTAACAGTGAGCATGGCATGCGTACCGGCCGTACATCGCGCCTCCAGAAGCGCTGCCCGCGTGCCCACGAGGTATATGACATCGGCAACGCTGAGGACCCCCGCGGCGTGCAGTGCCGCGTACTCGCCCAGGCTGTGGCCAACTACGGCAGCGGGTGGCACGCCCCAGCTTTTCCAGAGCTCTGTCAGCGCAACCTGGACAAACACAGGCGCGAGTTGCGACACGACGGCGCCGACGGCGCCGACGGCCGGGAACGTCCGCGGTGGTAGTAGACCCGTCGATGAGGCCGAGGAAGGCCGGAAAGCCCTGGATCTCTGCGAGGCGGTTGAGTCGGAGAATGCTTGCGCGAAACGGGGCATTGGTGACGAAGAGCGATTTTCCCAGCTCGGCGTAGAGGGTGCCCTGGCCGGAAAATTTGAGAGCCGAGAGAATTGAGTCTACGTCAGACCCGGAGACGACAATCCGATAGTTGTGGTGCATTCTCCGTGCTGTGGTTGTGTATGACAGCGCCGCAAGGGAGACGGAAGGGCCCTTCTTCTCGAGGAAGGAGTTCAGCGAGTTGATATTGGCGACAAGGGACTTGGGCGACTTGGCTGTCACGGCGACAATTTGCACGGGGCGAGAGTCCTTCTCCACGATCAACTGCTGTGCACGTACGGGTGCATCTTCCAGCAAGATCGCCGTGTTTTCGCCAGCAGCACTGAAGTTGTTTAGGAAGGCCGCCCGCTTGCCTGACACGGCATCCTGGCGCCGCCACGGGGTCGGCTCCAGGGCGATGTGTACGCCGTGTTGGGCAAGATCCAGCGGGTAGCTGTGGTTGATGCGGGTCTTGATACCGCAATGGCGCAGGATCTCGCTGTGCTTCATCATCATGAGCACCTTGATCAGCTAAGAAACACCCGATGCCGACCCCGGATGCCGGATGTTCGCCTTGGCTGAGCCAATATACAGGGGGCGGTTTATTCAACACTATCCACTAGTATAGTAATTTAATCAATTCAATTGTCATGTCCGCCTATAAGATCTCTCTTCGTGATGCAAAAGAATGGCTCCCTAAAAATCCATCGGAGATAGCTGCTGTTGTTGCGCGTGGCACCGCTCAAGCGCAGAAGCATGGAGGGCAGAACAAAATGTTGGATAGAGAGGTTTGGTGCCTGTCTGTAGGCACCCGGGGATTCTCACTTTGGAGAATCTTCACGTTATGCATGGATGATTTCATGCATCGTTCTATCGGCTCTTTGAGCCTTTGTCACTGCCAATCTATATTAGAATAGATGGCCCATAGCATAGTTAGTCAATCAATCAATTCTATTTTCATCATTTCTACACTGCGTATGCTCTATTTTCTACACAAAATACTATTAGACGCGCACCTTATGGCACTAAATGTTGAAATGGAAGATTCTATGCATTCACACAGGCCTTTGAGCCTTTGTTTTAGGCTCTCTATATTATGAGAGGCCTGCTCTAGATTAGATAGTTTTACAATTAAGCAATTCAAATCATTCATTTCTACAGTTATGGGCCCGGAACAGCGTGACTGTTGTCATCAAAATTCTCACTTTTGAGACAGTTTGGTCAAATGACCCTGTTCTCTCTCTTCATATCCTTAATACCATATTCAAAATGGCAGATTCGAAAGGGGTGACAGTCTTCAACACACCTAATACGGCCCCAAAGCTCAACAAGAAGAATTATGGAGAATGGGCTGTCCATATGGGCATCTTGATCCGCATGAAAAACCGGCCCTTATGGAGATATCTTAACGACAAAGCCACCACTCCAACTACCCCTCTCACGAGAGATGAGAAGCTCAACATCTCAGATTTGATATATCCTATGCTTACAGCAGAGGCTCGACAAATGCTCTCAAAAATCGAATATGAAGATGGAATTGAGTTGTGGAAGGAAATTAAGAAGATCTTTACTACGAGTGGCAAGAGGCAATACATCAAACTACAAAGAGAGCAGAACGAATTACGATACACCGATTTCAATTTAATATATGAATACAGAGCATCATGGATGCGATTGCAGACAGCTATTAAAGATATAGGTGTGCAAGAGACAGAGGACAACAAATTCTTCATCAACATCCTACAGTCCCTACCAACTAATAAATTCGGAACTATTCTCTCTATATGGAATACGACAGATATCGACACAATGACAGGAGATCAAGCTGTCTAAATGGTGGCAGAAGAAGAGAAGAAAATCGCTGCAGAGAATCATGCAAAGCAAGGGGAATCCGACTCTTAAAACGAAGCCTATATAGCAAAAGACAAAGGCAAAGAAAAGAGATCAATTCTCACTTGCAACCATTGCAAGAAGAGAGGGCATACAATTGAGCGTTGCTTCTAATTGAAACCAGAGATTCGGCCGTCTTGGTGGGTGGATAAGGATCATGGACATGAAAAAGGCTCGAGCATGCATTCTCAGGATGAGAATCTTGCCTTTTGAGAATTGGGCTAAATCACCAGCCTACTCGACATTTGAGAATTGGGCCACATCACCGGCCTACTCTGCTTTTGAGAATTGGGCCACATCACCGGCCTACTCTGCTTTTGAGAATTGGCCAAATCACCGGCCTACATTTGAGTATAGGTTAAATCACCGGCCTACTCAGCATTTGAGAATTGGGCCACATCACCGGCCTACTCAGCATTTGAGAATTGGGCCACATCACCAGCCTACTCAGCATTTGAGAATTGGGCCACATCACCGGCCTACTCAGCATTTGAGAATTGGGCCAAATCACCGGCCTACTTAGCATTTGGGGAATTAGCCAAATCATCGGCCTACATTTGGAATTGGGCCAAATCACCGGCCTCTATTTGTTCTTCTATTTTTTTTCTTTCTCTATTCTATTCTATGGGCATCATGAGACCGGTATGTGGTTCTCATGATGCGGGGGAGTGTTGAATAAAGAGGTGGGTGCCTGTCTGTAGGCACCCGGGGATTCTCAGTTTGGAGAATTCATGAGAATCTCCATGCGCATGCATGGAAGATTCTATGCATTCACACAGGCCTTTGAGCCTTTGTTTTAGGCTCTCTATATTATGAGAGGCCTGCTCTAGATTAGATAGTTTTACAATCAAGCAATTCAAATCATCCATTTCAACACTAAAGTAATGGACCTATTAACTGTTGAATAAAGGGTAGGTGCCTGTAGGCACCCAGGGATTCTCAGTTTGGAGATATGCGCATGGAGATTCTATGCATTACACACAGGCCTTTGAGCCTTTGTTTCTAGCTCTCTATATTATGAGAGCCCTTTTCCAGATTAGATAGTTTTACAATCAAGCACTTTACACATCATATTTCAACATTAACAATATGAGAATGGAATGGGAGATAGTAAGTAAATGGTATATGCTACTGTCTGTCACTTATGCACCTCGTTGCCAACTCCGTCAGAGAGCTAGGTGACGAAATTCATTAAGCATGAACTTGCTACAACTACTACTAAACCAATCTCACGACAGAGAATAACTGCCCATAATGAATTAGTAATCATAGACCTAGTTTAAACGATACATTCAAATTCTACAAAAGTATGATATTTTACTAAAGAATAGTATTAAACCAGGTAACTTGTGGAATATGGATGATACTGGATTTCGTGTCGGCATTCGAGGAGGTGAGCTGGCATTAGTCCTAGTCGAAGTTCATGAACACTCTAAGTCCTGAGAACAAGACCTCAGTTACTGGTGTGGAGGCAGTTTCTGCAAGTGAAAAAGTGATCCCGCCTGTACTTATTATACAGGGCAAAAACATAGGGAATCTTGGTACCATAGGAATCTTCAGGATCTAAAGAGAATGATGTTCTTAGATTCTAGATATGCTAACGATGAACTCGCAATGGAATGGCTTCAGCATTTCATCGACATCGACCATATAGGTAGCTCTAGAGACTTAGAACCAAGCGTCATATTGCTAGACTCGCACGCAGGTTATCACTCTCCACCGTTTGCTATACTTGCATAGAAGCATCGCATATAGCTATTTGCCTTATCGTCTCACTTAACACATATCTTGTGACTATTCTATGTTAAAATCTTTCAGCCATATAAACACTAGTACAAAGTTGCGTTATTGACAGCTATAAGAAGCTTAGATCTAGGGTATAATATCTCTTCATTTCTATGAGATCTACCTAAGATTAACTTTAAAGCTACCTATTGTGGTTCAGTGGTAAAGGTAGAGAGAAAAATTAGGAATTAAAAGGGGCAGCCAGATTCGTAACTCCTAGAAGGCAGCTCGCGCTCATCTGAGCGTCCGGAACTCATTCAGTGGGTTTCGGGGAAAAGCAGCGCAGTGAGACATGACAAAAGTGATCGGGCAGATCAATGGGATCGCGTTGCTGTCTCGAATGTTTGATCAACACAGGCGCTAGCCTGTGATCACTAGCACTAAGAAATCATACGATTATCACACCATGATGAGGTTTAGATGGCTTAATATAGCTATTTACTCCAGCTAGTTGCACATGTACTATCAGAGAGTTCAATCGATTTAGGAACCTTCATACTGTATAATACAAAATCTAAAGCTTGTTGATCTCCCATCTATCACTTTTTGAACGTGGAGTCAGTACAACCATCCAACATGTCAAACGCAACATCCGTGATCTAAGCAATCTCTTCAATCCTAGCGGCACTGGCCATTGTCGTTGGCGCACTGAAGTACCTCTTTAAGCGTCACCGCAAAGCCTCAGTTGAAGAAGTCGGCGCTCTAGCATTAGATGATAACAGGATGGGCTACTTTGCCCTCGACCTTCCATGTCGCTTACTAGCTCTCGTCTTCTTTTGGAAACCTCATTTAGCAAGACCCCTCGAATTGCCTAATCTTTCCACGATTTTCCACGTGGGAGATGTCTCACGACTCACATCATCCATGTTTGACGGGATAAAAGTCGAAGCCTAGGGCGATGGCCTCAGCTGGACTCCCTTTTACAAAGCCTTTTTCGACGAGCTCGGATGGAACTCATTCGTCGAGAACAGGAAGTATTCCGATGCTATGAACAAGGCAATTTGCGCAGCTAGGAAGGAAGTCAAAAAAGCTCACCCTAACCCAGCAAAGGAAAATCGAAAATACTGGAACCGTCATCTTCTGTACCAAGAGAACGCGCATTCTGTATTGCGGGGGCTTGAAGGCCTCATCCACTAGATGGAAGAACTCGAAAACGGTGGACGGGCAACGAATTACAAACTCGCAAAGTGCATTGCAAAGCTAAAAGTCCCACCTAGGTGGGCCGGCATACGCAACTTCGATCCAATTTTAGGCCCTGAAGATTGTTGGAAAAGTGATATTCGGAAAATATGGGTTGAAGAATGGAAGCCCTGTATCCAAGTCTCGTTAAATGAATTTGCTGCACTGATCCTAGTCCTCGGAATTTCGCTGGATGTTGGGAATAAGACCCTAAAAGGAAAAGGCGTCTTTGGCATCTCGATCTTCGCCCAACCAATTAGCGGGTCCGAAAGATGGAAGCTAGGCATCACTTATGGTCAACGGGAACGTGACTAAGATCATAGCAAAGGTAGCGGCTATTTACTGTCGTCCGCTATCCGGATGGCATGTAGGTGTTTGCCATTTGCGCTAAGCGATGGCTATACCCATGTTGTCCACATGCGTCGCGGATTACCTAAACAGCTCAAAAACGGCGCTTGCATAGAGGACGTCAGTTATCACGGAGATGAACGGTTTCGGCGTTATCTCTGGAAATTGCCTGTTGGCACTCCATCTTACCTCTATGGAGGCGGCATCCGCAAAAAAGACATCATGGGTAGCATTTATTCAAAAAGCAAGTTAGTTGTTGGCAATTGGCATGAAGCTGTTGCGGGAATTGCTTTCGGCGGACTTGTGCCACTTGCAGCTGTCGACTTAGTGGACGCAGTGCGATTCACTGCAACTGGTGACACGGACTTTTCTAGTCAAGAGCGGCTAGATTTCTTTATGAATTTCTCAATGCTGATATGGGAGGTCTAATGCCGCGAGACAAATTACCAGCTTTTTAGGCCTTATCTCGAGAGCCGTGCAAAAGTTGCATTGGCTCCACCGGTCATTGTTAACAGTCGGGACCCCTGTGCTGTTGACGTCCCATCAGCTTGTGCCATATTCGGGCGACTCACGACCTTACTCGAGTACTTGACAATGGCTGCTTTAGACGAAAATGGCAACCCAGTCACAGACGTGTTTGAGTTTTGCTCTGCTTATTTGAAAGCATCGCATGAAGCCGCCGTCCGCAAACGGCTTCGTGTCAACCAAGGCCTAGGAAATAGGCCAATAGGACCAAGCCTTGCACAAGACTTGAAGGAGATCAGTGACGAATACACGAGGTTTGGGAGATGTTTAGTGGAGGCCTGTGCAAGCATTGCTAGATACAGTATCTTAGCTTGGACATATTACATAGGGCTCGTGGTCTGGGACGAACCAACTAATGGGAACCACCCAGAACAGGATTTAGCTCAGAGCTTGCTAGGATGCCCAGAAGGAATACAACACCAACATCACTTAGAGCAGAGGATTTATCATCCGAACGACATTGAAGCTTTACCACGTTCCTTTATTCTCTGCTGAACTTTTCTGTTGCATTAGGAGCAACCTATAATCTATAGTAATACTATTAATGAAAATGAATATATACAACTCTTAATTAAATAAATCTAGATTAATAAGATCCTTAAATAGATTAATGTAATCATCATCTTCTTCTTCTTCTAATGCACCATTAAATATAATAAGGCTATTATCTAATTAGTCCTAAGCCCCCCTTTCCTTTTAAATTAGCCTCTCTTTTACACTTAACATCTAGGTTAGGAATTAATGTTAAGGGCTTAATAAGGATATAAACCCTTCTCTTTTAAAGCTATAGTAGTATAGTCTTTTTTCTCTCTTAGCCTATCTTACATTAATTCCCTTTTACTCTTATATTTATCACTCTATGTTCTTAGGCTTTTTAAATACTTATATATCCCTTTCTACACTTCTAAACCCTTAAATTAGGAATTGAATATAGCACACTAAGCGTGACAAATTTAATGGCCTAATTAAACTTCTAATCTTAATGCAAAATCACTATATTACTAACTAGCTTAAATAAGCTTAGTTGTTACGAATATCAAAGGCTTCACTATGTGTGTTGCTTGTGTGTTGTGTTGTTCACGTGTATAAGGCAGAAGTGTTCGCTAGCAAGGTAGCTAGCCGGGTGTGCGTTTGTGCACGAGAACC
>Ga0209512_1003795_pt1 | contig 13917 bp, 17 predicted proteins | sample frozenSSSSmetaG_FD_184142 | JGI IMG/M metagenome (GOLD analysis project Ga0209512, IMG submission 184142) | Glacier valley bacterial and archeal communities from Borup Fiord, Nunavut, Canada, to study Microbial Dark Matter (Phase II) -... | ecosystem: Environmental > Aquatic > Freshwater > Ice >... | reverse complement strand
CTTCCCGGAGTTCCTTGCCAGCTCCTTGCTGATGGTGCCCTGGCTGAATCCAATCGTTCTCGCGATCTCGGCCTGCGACTTATTGTCTTTCTTCATTCGGGAGATGATCTTACGGTCCTCCGTGCGGAGGTGGCGGATTTCTTCAGGCATTGTTTGTTTTTGTTGACGCAACCCTACGGGAGTCCGCCCCTCTCTCCCAAACATATTCCTTAGGAGAAAAAATCCGCCTTGATTTCAGAGAGCGGGAATCTTCCGAAAATTCCCGAGCCAAAAGTCTGCCCCGAATGTGGAGCGCAGCTTGAAAAGAAGCTGCAAGCTGCCAAATCAAGAAATCAACTCCCGCCAATCTACTTGGTATGCGCGAAGGGAAAAGCATGTGGCTACCGAAAGCGTTTGAATTGAACAATATGATCTACTCATCGAATTCTGGAATTCACGAAGATGTGTCGGGAAATTACACTCGAGTCAGAACCAGATCCCCGTTAAAACGCTGAAAGGCTAGTTCTCCAATCATGCGCTATATTGCCTTCATTGACATTCTTGGCTTCGGCGACCTGATCGAAAACACTCCACTGCCCGAGGTGCTGTGTCGCCTGCAAATGGCGGTGAACGGAACGGTGTTCGCGCAGCATCTAAATGTCCTGACTCACGATCTCAGTTTGACCGGCAGCGAAACTTGGGGCGACTTTGGCAGCATTGTTTCGGCCGACGCGAAATGCCTAGATTGCTTTTCCTTTTCCGATACCTTCGTGCTGAGTTCTGCTGACGACTCTTTGGTTTCCTTCTTTCAGATCATCGTTGGCACCGCTGTTCTGAGCCAACACCTTTTCGCGATGAAATTTCCAGTCAGAGGCGCCATCACTTTGGGGGAAGCCGAAGCGATTCCCGGAATCGAATCATCTGATTGGCCGCGCCATCGTCAGGGCCGCCAGACTGGAAAAGGCCCAAGACTGGTTCGGTGCGATAATCGATCCGGAAATCCTCAATGACGAACGACGAGCGATGTTACACATCCCGCTGGTGGGCCCGCTGGTCGTTCGCTATCCGGTTCCAGTCAAGGATGGTTCAGGCCTTGATGGAGAACTCTACACAATCAACTGGCGATTCAACCTCACCGCGGAATTTGGCACTGCCAGCCTACTACCCATATCAAAAGATCCGTCAGCGATCAGAAAGCGGGAAAACACCCTCGCATATTGTGTGTTCCTGAGAGAGCACCGTCTCGCTTGGGGTCAGCCGATGACAGCAAGTGGCAAACCCATTCTTGTCCCGTGGATGCGGGGAGTTCACAGTGGCGATCATCCTCCGGGCCATTCGTCCCAAGATCATGGCGACGACTACTGATCGGCTAAATCAAGCGGAAAGCTTTGTGGATTATAATCACAAAAAGAATCCATCTCTGTCAAAATCGAGTTGACGATTTCGGATTCAGGTTCTTCGTGCGATGGGGCTTATCAAGCTACCGCTACCTGCACCTGCTTGTCCACGTCATCGCGGAGATTTTCAATGATGTAGTCCCGGCGATCGGGGGTGTTCTTGCCCAGGTTGGATGCTAACAATCGTTTCACACCCTTGCCTTCCTCGTATTCCACCGGATCGAGGCCGACCATTCAGCGATCGGCGGCGTGGGCATCGAGAATTTTCACGTGGCGGTCTGCATCGTCAATCCAGTAGGTGAGAGCGAAATCGCCAATGATGGCGATTTGGAGTTGCCGACCGGTATCGTCATAGTCCGCGGCATCGGCCATTGAGATTGGGTCGCCACCGATGGCGGCAATGGCGTTGCGGAGATCCTTCCGGGTTTTCGATGGCAGCCTTTCGAGGAATTCGACAACTTCGATCGCGATGAGGAGCCGGTAGCGCATGGCTCAGGATTCGAGACGTTGGTCGAGTTCTTCGAGCGTGGCCCAGTTTTCGGGATTCTTATCGTCGATCTTGCAGGCCATGCGGGTTCGATACTCCGCAAGCTCCTTGTGCCGCAGAGAGACGAGAAATGCGGCAAGACGTTTCCTTTCCTCCGTCGTCAGTGCCTCGATCTCGGTTTTGATTTCCTGAATGCTCACGTCCGCAGCTTAGGCACCGGGGGAGGCTTTTGCAACCTCGCAGGATGATGATGACGGGGCATGGCGGTTGGAAACCGCCGCCACGTCACGCCACCGCAACGGCTACGTCGATCTGCTTGTCCACGTCGTCGCGGAGGTTTTCGATGATGTAGTCCTGGCGGTCGGGGGTGTTCTTGCCCATGTAGAAGGCTAACAATTCTTTAACGCCTTTGCCTTCCTCGTATTCGACGTGGTCGAGGCGCATGTCGGGGCCGATCATGAAGCTGAACTCGTCGGGCGAGATCTCACCAAGGCCCTTGAAGCGGGTGATCTCGGCGGCTTTGCCGAGTTTCGCCATGGCCTTTTTGCGCTCGTCGTCGTCGTAGCAGTAGATCGTTTCCTTCTTGTTGCGGACGCGGAAGAGCGGGGTTTGCAGGATCCAGAGGTGGCCGTCGCGGATCATTTCCGGGAAGAACTGGAGGAAGAACGTGAGGAGAAGGAGACGGATGTGCATGCCGTCCACGTCGGCATCGGTGGCGATGACGACTTTGTTATAACGGAGGTATTCGATGCCGTCCTCGATATTGAGCGCGGCCTGGAGCAGGGCGAACTCCTCGTTTTCATAAACGATCTTGCGCGGCAGGCTGTAGGTATTGAGCGGCTTGCCACGGAGCGAAAAGACGGCCTGCGTTTCCACGTCGCGGCTCTTGGTGATGGAACCGGAGGCGGAGTCGCCCTCGGTGATGAAGAGCGTGGATTCCTCGCGGCGCTTGTGCTTGCTGTCGTAGCGGACGCGGCAGTCGCGGAGTTTTTTGTTATGGACCTTCGCCTGTTTGGATCTTTCGCGGGCGAGTTTTTGAATACCTTTGAGATCCTTGCGCTCGCGCTCGGCGGAGAGGATTCGCTTCTGGATGGCCTCTGCGGTCTGCGGGTGCTTGTGGAGGTAGTTGTCGAGGTTGGTCTTGAGGAAATTTCCGATGAAGGTGCGCAGCGATTCCCCATCAGGAGCGATGCCGGCGGAACCGAGTTTCGTTTTCGTCTGGGATTCGAAGACGGGCTCCATGATCCGCACGCAAACCGCGGCCTCGATACCGGCGCGGATGTCTGAAGGCTCGTATTGTTTTTTGTAGAATCCGCGGATGACGGTGACGAGCGCCTCACGGAAGGCAGCGAGGTGAGTACCACCTTGCGAGGTGTTCTGGCCGTTGACGAAGGTGTAATATTCCTCGCCGCTCTCGGGCGTGTGGGTGAAGGCGATCTCAATGTCCTTGCCGACGAGGTGGATCGGCGGATAGAGCGCCTCGTTTTCCATTTCCTCGCGCAGCAGGTCGAGCAGGCCGTCCTTCGAGCGGAACTTCTTGCCGTTGAAGTGGATGGTGAGCGCCGGGTTCAGATAGGAATAGTAGCGGCACATCTTCTCGACGAACTGCTCCTTGTATTTCGCCTTGGCGGGGAAAATCGTGCGGTCGAGTTCGAAAGCGAGGCGCGTGCCGTTCACGCCGTCGTCGCGGCGCGGGTTTTTCATGTCCACGGTGAGCAGGCCTTTCGAAAACTCGAGGGCTTTCGTTTCGCCTTCACGCCACGCCTGGATTTCGAAGAAGGTGGAGAGCGCGTTCACCGCCTTGATGCCGACGCCGTTGAGACCGACGGATTTCTTGAACGCCTCGCTGTCATACTTCGCGCCGGTGTTGATCTGAGCGGCGCAGTCGAAAAGTTTTCCCAACGGAATCCCGCGGCCGAAGTCGCGCACTTCGACGCGGCCTTCCTCGTCGATTTCCACACGCACTTCCTTGCCGTAGCCCATGATGTGTTCGTCGATCGAGTTATCGACCGCTTCCTTGAGCAGGATGTAGAGGCCGTCGTCGGGCGAGGAACCGTCACCGAGTTTCCCGATGTACATGCCGGGGCGCATGCGGATGTGCTCTCGCCAATCGAGTGATTTGATGTCGTCTTCGGTGTAGTTCGCAGCCATGGGAAAATTCGTTTCGGAGTTCCTAAACGGTTCCCCGGCCGGGTGCAAGGGCGACGACGAATCCGGAATAAATGCCGCCGCCCGCCCTCCCATCGTCATGAAAATCCCCTTCCCGATGCCTTTTGCCGCCATGCTTTGCGCCATTTCTACCGCCGGATGCGAGCCGCAGCCACGGACGGAAAACCCCGAGGCGGTCGGCACGGTGAAATGGGGGCGCGACTACGAAGCGGCGGTGGCGGCGGCGAAAACGACGGGCAAGCCGGTCTTCGCATTGTTTCAGGAAGTCCCCGGCTGCGCGGGCTGCAGGCAGTTCGGCCGCGATGTGCTCAGCGATCCGTCCGTGGTGAAGAGGATTCAGGAAAATTTCGTCCCGCTGCTGATCCATAACAACAAGCCCGGCGAGGATGCGGAAATCCTCGCGCGTTTCGACGAACCGGCGTGGAACTATCAGGTCGTCCGTTTTCTCGATGCGGACGGCCGCGACATCATCCCACGGAAGGACCGCGTGTGGGAAGCGCCGGAGCTGAAAGAGCGCATGGCGCTCGTCCTGAACATGAAGCCCGCCGGCCTCCGGCGCGTGGCGATCGCCCAATCGTGTTTCTGGACCGGTGAGATGAAAATCGGCGCGATCGACGGAGTAGTCCGGACGGAAGCCGGATTCATCGACGGCAAAGAAGTGACGCTGGTGGACTTTGATCCGGCAAAAGTTTCGTTCGAAAAACTCCAACAAAAAGCCAGGTCCGAGGGCGTCGCGAGCCAGGTTTACAAGTCGCTGAACGGATACCAGCGTGCGCCGGACTCGGACCAGAAACGGCAGCTCCAGGGAACAAAATACGCCCGGCTCGATCTCACGCCGGAACAGGCGACGAAGGTGAACGCGTTCGCACGGACCGATCCTGATAAAGCGGAAAAGTTCCTCGCGAAATAACGGCATCACCCGCACCCGGCACACGTTCCGCATCAGCGGCCGAGCACTTTTTTGAACGGCCACAGCAGTGCGCCGATCAGCGTGCTTGAAACCTTCGCGTAGAGGATCATCGGCACATTCGCAAGCGGGAACAGCGGCCGCATCAACTTCTGCAGCGCGGGGCTGCGCGAATACCAGACCGCCAGGCCCATGATGACCACCACGCCGATAAATTTCTGTTCCGGCCCGATGTGCAGATGCGTGTGGAAAAACCGCAGCGCCGTCATTTCCGCCAGCAGCAGGAACCCGACATAGCCGATGAGCAGAAATGCCGCATGCTGGAGGATCGGAAATTTTTCAACCAGTTTCAGGCTAACCGAAGCGAACATCCAGAGAGTCAGCAGCCCGAGGCAGACACCGGTCACCACCACCCGGATGTCGGGGCTCATCGCCACCGCCGCCACCACGTTGTCCACGCTCAGGCTCAGGTCCATGAGCTGGATCGCGATCACTACCGACCAGAACGTCCTCGCCTTGTGCGGTTTCGTCTCCGGATTCTCGTCGTTTTCCGCCGCAAAATCGCTGAAATGTTCGGCCATCAGGTGGATCAGATAAAACGCGCCCGCGAACTTGATCCACTCGTTAGCCATGATGAAGCCCACGAAAAACAAGGCCACCCCGCGGAAAACATAGGCTCCCAGAAGCCCCGTACGCAGGGCCAGCTTCTTCTGATTTTCAGGGAGTTGGGACGCCAGCGTGGCGATCGCCAGGATATTGTCCACCGAGAGCAGCCCCTCGATGATGATCAGGGAGATGATGACCGGTGCGGCCTCACGGAGTTGTGGGAGAATTTCAGCAAGCATGTTCAAACCGCCGCGACCATGGGGAAGCGATCCGCATCATGCAAGAAAACCCAGCCTTTTTGCCTGATCAGCTCTTTTTCTGAAGTGCGCCGCTGAATGACCCGACTCTTTATCCCTCTTATCTGCGTAAATCCTGTTCATCTGTGGTTGAGAATCCCGAGGAGGAATCCCGGCCATTTCTCCAACACCTCAGCGGATCAGGAAATAAAACGTCACCGCGAAAAAGCCGAACCAAACGCTCGACACCTGCGTCACATTCAGCGCCCTCGCTCCGGACGACTCCGCCGGATCATCCTTATGCAGTCCGAAAAGTTGGTCATACTTCAAAAGCATCCACAGTCCCAGACCAGACCACGCGATGAGGAAAAGTGCCAGAAACAGCTTCACTAGAATAATGATCATGTTGAAAATGCGGTGGACCGGTTGAGATCCCGCACCCCACTACCGCGCTGATCCGCCACGAAAGCAAACGTATATTCATCCCCATTGATGGGCGAAGTCCGAATCCGCGTGCTCGAGGGAAATCCCCGCACCAGTCACAAAACAGCCCGACCAAAACCGGCCGGGCTCTTATTGCATGAAACTTTTGTTCCGCCGGTATCAATGACCCGCACCCTGGTGCTCCTGGATGTATTCCTGTTTGAGGCCGAGGGCTTCGGGAGCGTGGAGCACGAGCATTTTCATGCGGACGTCGGACGGCACTGTTTTCCGGGTGGCTTTGGAAACGACGATCATCAGTCCGATGGAAAGCGGCACGGACCAGATGGCCGGTTGCTCGCAGAGGATGCGGAGCAGCGGGTGGTGTTTCCAGAAATCATTGATGCCGTTGAACCCGGCGAAGAGCTTGCCCATCGGCCCCTTGTCGAGCGCGAGGGTGCTGGCGTTGACGATGGTCGCTGAAACGAGAGCGCAGAGTCCGCCGGTGAGCATGCCGGTGGCGGCTCCCTTCATGGTCATGCCGCGCCACCAGACGCTCATGAAAAGCAGCGGGAAATAACTGGCTGCGGCGATGGCGAACGCCTGACCGACCATGAAGTTAATTTCCAACGGTTCGACCAGCGAACCCAACAGAACGGAAACACCGCCGACAATGACGGCGCACCATTTGAACATTTTCATGCGCTCTTCCGCGGTGGCGGATGGGCGGAGCATGCGGCCGTAAACATCGTGAGCCAGCGCGCTGGTCATGGAAACGAGCAGCCCGGAGAACGTGCTCATGAAGGCGGCGAAGGCACCGGCACAGGTGATGCCGCTGAGGATGGAGCCCATGATGCCGTACTTGGCGCGGATGAGAGTAGGAAGTTCGAGCACGACCTTGTCCGGGCCTTTCGATCCGGTGGCGGCGTAGAGTTCCGGCAGGAAATTCCGGCCTAACACCCCGAACACCGGCGGGAAGACATAGAACACACCGATGAGGATCATCACCCACATGGTCGTCCTCTTGGCGGCGACTCCGTCCGGGTTCGTGTAGAACCGGACCAGAATGTGCGGCAGTCCGGCAGTGCCGCAGACGAGCGCGACAATGAGCGAGAACGTGTAGAGCAGCGAGTAAGGTTTCGATTCGGCGGGAGTGAGGCCGGCGGCTTTGGCAGCCTTGGTCGTGAGCGGACCGAACGGTGCGATCCATGCTTCGTCCTTCGGGGCTTTTTCCGGTAGGGCGAGGCGTTCGGTTTTTGCGACGTCCACGGTCTGCACGATGGCCAGCGGTGAATCGGCGGAGGAATGGTTAAGCGAGAGATTTTTCCCGTAGCCGCCATAGACTGATAGTAGGACGAACACCGGCACGGAAATGGCGAACATCTTGATCCAATACTGCACGGCCTGGACGAGTGTGATGCCCTTCATGCCGCCGAGCGCGACATTGAGCGTGATGACAGCGCCGACCACCGCGACGCCGACCCAGTACGGAAGTCCGGGAAAAATGTAGGCGAGCGTGGTGCCCGCACCTTTCATCTGCGGCATGGTGTAGAAGAAACCGATGAAAAGCACAAAACACACGGCGATCTTGCGGAAGACCGGCGAATCGTAGCGGCCTTCCGCGAAATCCGGAATTGTATATGCTCCGAAGCGGCGCAGCGGTCCGGCGATGAACAACAGCAGGAACAGATAGCCGCAGGCATAACATACCGGATACCACAGCGCATCATAGCCGGAAAGCATCACCATGCCGGCGATGCCCATGAAACTGGCGGCACTTAGGTATTCGCCGGAAATCGCGGAAGCATTCCATCCCACAGAAACGGAGCGGCCCGCGACGAAGAAGTCGGACGCGGACTTGGAGGATTTCGCGGAGCGAAAGCCCATCCAGATGGTGATGACCACCGTGATGCCTGAGAAGGCGAGGATCCAGAGATCGATTTTAGAGAAGTCCATGAGTTTGATAGATCAGATTTTGCGCTTGTTGCCCTCGGCCGCGACCCGGACCTCGTCGTTTTCCAACGCCATCGAACGGGTGATGAACAGGCGGGCGATGATCCAGACATACGGGAAGAACAGCACTCCGAGGATCAGCCAGGTGAGGGTGAAGCCACCGACGCGCTGGGCCATGAACGCGGGAGCAAGATAGTTCAAAAGCGGCAGTCCAAACAACAGGACAAGGAAGGCGGTGGCGCAGGTGATGGACAGTTTGAGCTGCCTTTTCATCAGGCCGTGGAGGAATTCCTCGCTGTGGATGAAATCGTCGTGTTTCGGTGGCGTGGGTGACATCGGGTTGGACTGGGTATTGAATGCGGGACAAACGTCCGGTTAAGGAGCATGAGAACAAAAGTCCGCCCGCCCCCCGTCAAGAACCATTTCCCGCAGGGACAGGCATGATCGGGTGACGCCGGCGCTTCAAAGTTCCAAGTTTGCAAGCGGCGGTTTTTGATTACCTTCCCGCCATGCCGCTGCTTGAACGCTTCCTTGATCCCGAAACCGTCTCTCTGAAAATCTGTGGAGTGACGACACGTGACGATGCGGACCAGCTCATCACGCTCCGAGTCGATGCGCTCGGTGCGAATTTCTGGCCGAAATCGAAACGCTATCTGCCACCGGAAAACGCGGCATGGCTCAAGGACCTCGCTGGAAAAATCCTGCGGGTGGGCGTTTTTGTGAACGAAGGCAGCGAACTGCCGCTGCTATTATATAAGCAGGGTCTGATCGACGCGGTCCAACTCCACGGCGACGAGACGCCCGAGGACGCCGCGCCGTTCCGCGATGCGGGCGTGCCGTTCATCAAGGCGATCGGTGTGAAAACGCGCGCGGATCTTGAACGCGCGACGGAGTTCGGTGCGGCGGCGGTTCTGTTGGACGCACACGCGCCGGGTCTCTATGGCGGCACCGGTGAGGTGTTCGATTGGGAAGTCGCGTCCGGTTTCCGCAGGGAGCATCCGGATCTGCCTGTTATTCTCGCTGGCGGAATTGTCCCGGAAAACGCAGGCCTAGCGGCGATGAGCGTGCGGCCCGCAGCGCTCGACGTCGCATCCGGCGCGGAGATTTCACCGGGCGTTAAGGACTTTCAAAAAGTCGCTGCATTTCTCGCCGCCCTGCACCGCTGATTTCCATGCTCACCGATTCCCACTGCCATCTCGCGTCCCATCGGTTCGCACCGGAGGAAATTCCGGAGATCATTGCCCGCGCGCAGGCCGCCGGAGTGAGTCGGCTCATCACCCTCGCGACGAGTCTCCACGACCTGCTGCCGAATCTATCCATCGCGGAAAATCCCGCGGTGCACGCCTGCATCGGCATCCACCCGTGCGACGTCCATCACGCGCCGGACAACGCATTCGACCGGCTGGCGGAATTCACCGGCGACGCACGCGTGTGTGCGATCGGCGAGACGGGCCTCGACTACTACCATCCCGCACCGGACGGATGGGATGAGGAAAATTTCCGCGAGAGACAACGCGATTTCCTCCGCCAGCATTTCGAACTCGCGGCAGCAGCGAAGTTGAACGTCGTCATCCACACGCGGGATCGCGAGGGATACGCCTCGTTCGAGGACGCGTTCGCCATCTTCGGCGGTTTCCGTAATTCCGTGCGCGCCGTTTTCCACTGCTTCATCGGCCCGTGGAAAAACGCCAGCCGCGTGTTGGACCTCGGCGGAATCGTCTCTTTCGGCGGAGTCGCAACATTCAAGACCGCGCATGAAGTCCGCGATACCGCGAAACAATGCCCGGCCGGTTCGTTCATGTTGGAAACGGATTCGCCTTATCTCGCGCCGGAACCCTATCGCGGAAAACGCAACGAGCCTGCCTACACCCGAAATACCGCCGAACGCCTCGCCGACCTGCGCGGCGAATCCATCGCCGGACTCGCCCTCCACACTAACCAAACCGCCGACGCCTTTTTCCGGCTTCGTGCGCAATCCCTTGAATAAAAAACCTCGATCGCCACGTTTCACCAACGCAGGGCGGCAACATGAGTTCCGTCCTTCACAATTTGAAATCCAACCCCTACATTCACGCCATGACTCCGATCCGCATCCTCGCGCCATCATTGCTCGCCCTCCTCCTTGCTTCATGCGGCAACCAGAAGGCCAACTCATACGACACACCCGTCACTCCGGACGCAGGTGCCGTGAACGCACCCGCAGCAGCGCCGTCTAACCCGATTTATGACACTCCCGCTGCCTACGAAGAAAGCACCGGAGCCCCCTCCCCCGCCACCACCAGCCCTAACACCCCAGCGGCACCATCCCCTCAAGCCGGACCAACCGCAACCGTTCCGACTGCTCCAAAAGCCCCTTCCAACGGTGCCGCCATCATCCACACCGTCGTCGCTGGTGACACGCTCTCCGGCATCAGCGCGAAATACAAGGTTCCCGCCGCCACCATCAAACAGGCCAACAACATGACCAAGGACACGGTCGTGCTCGGCAGAAAGATGGTGATTCCACCCGTCCATTGATCCCACTCAACCCGACGCCGGGAGCCACGCGTTCCCGGCGGCTTTCTTTTTAAATCCATGCGCCTTCTACCCATTCTCGCCTCGCTCGCCGTCGCCACCCATCCCGTCATCGCGGACACAACGGAAGCTCCACCGGAAAAAAACGAGGCGAAGGCGGACAGCGGTGTTTCAAGCCCGCGTGAGATCGCCCTCGACAACCTTCTCTCCGAACGCGAGTCCGACAAGGCGCTCGACACCGCCATCGCCGACGCGCGCAAGAATGGCATCAGCGAGCAGGCCATCCTCGAAGCACGCTTCCTCTATCATGTGGACCGGCGCGAAGACGACGCCATCGCCGCCATGCTTCCCGAGTTTGAGAAACAGGGCGCGAACTTCAAACTCGAGGACTCCGAGATCTTCAGCGTGAAAGAGGACTGGCTCGCCGTTCTCGATTACGTCAAAGCCATCGACAGCCTGAAAAAAGGCGACAAGACCGCGTTCAAATCGCACATCACCGAAGCCTTCTGGCTCAGCCCGCACCAGGCATCCGCGTTCGCCCCACACATCGAACGGATGCGGCTCGAAGATGCCATGCGTTCGGTGAAAATTGATTTCACCACGCGCCTAGCACCCCTCGCTGCGGGTGATGCGGTGCCTCTCGACCAACTGATGAAGGACAAGAAAGCCATGCTCATTCACTTCTGGTCACCGCTCAGCCGCGAGTGTGAGACGAGCATGCCGGACTTCGTCATCACCGCGAAAGCACTTGGTGAAAAAGGCATCGCCGTTGTCTCACTGCTGCCGGACGACTCGCCCAAAATGCTTACCGCCGCACGCGACATGATCCATCCGTTGGGAGCCACTCCACCGGGCGCATGGCTTGTGGATTCAAGGGGAAAACCGCTTGCACGCGATCTGCGGGTGCAGGGACTGCCGGTGTTCGTGCTGGTTTCTAACGAAGGGATGATCCTCTTCAACGGCGATCCCACCGACGACGCGTTCTGGGACTCGCTAACAAAAATCGACCCTGGCATCGTGCGGCCGGAAAGTCACGAGGCCGGCGAGTAACCGCATCCGGCTAACTACGACCGGCGCCGTACCAAAAACCGGCTCGGAAAAAATATTCCGGTTTTCTTGAAAATCGAGACGTTTCAACTTGACGGAACATCAAACTACTAGTTTCATCGTCGTTAGCGAAGAGACACCGTCCATGGCAAGACCCATCCATCCATCGAATCTCGAACTGCAAGCCCTATCGGTTTTGTGGCACGATGGACCATCCACGGTCGCCGCAGTGCACGGGACTCTCCCTGATAGAAAAGACCGCGCCTACACCACGGTGTTGTCCGTGATGCAGAGTCTCGAACGCAAGAGTCTGGTGAAACGTGCGCGTGTCGGCCGCGCCCATGTTTACGCCGCTTCCTATTCCCAGGAAGTGATCGTGCAGCGCGCCACGCACGATTTCCTAACCAACGCTTTTGGAGGACGCCTCGGTGAGGCGCTCCTCGCTATCCTCTCCGCCGGCACATTAACGCCGGAAGAGAAAACAAACATCGAACGAGAACTCCAACGACATAAGACTATGGCTGCAAAAAAAACAGCAAAGAAAGCAGCGGTTAAAACCGCCAAAAAAGCCGTGAAGAAAGTTGCCAAGAAAGCCCCGGCTAAAAAAGCCCCGGCCAAAAAGGCAGCCAAAAAAGCGGCCCCCAAAGCCCCCGCCAAAAAGGCTCCTGCCAAAAAGGTAGCCAAGAAAGCGGCTAAGAAAGTTGCCAAGAGCGCCAAGAAGGCCGCCAAAAAGGCAGTGAAGAAGACGGTCGCCAAGAAAGCAGCCCCTGCGAAGGAGGCTGCCGCCAAGAAAGCCGCTCCTGCGAAGAAAGCAGCCGCCAAGAAAGCAGCCCCTGCAAAGAAGGTCGCTAAAAAAGCTCCTGCCAAGAAAGCCGCCAAAAAGGCCGCGAAGAAGAAGTAATCAAAATTCCTCACCGGACGAAACGATCCACCCCGCTTCCGGGCGGGTGTTTCCACCGCTCCAAAACTCAGGAATATCAACGGCGGGAGATCTGCGGATCTCCCGCCTCTTTTTTAGCCAAAAAAAGGGGTTGCATCCCCCCGCCGCTCCGTCCTAGCTTCGCGCGCCCTGAAAGGGGTCACCCATGCGCGGTTAGCTCAGTGGTAGAGCACCTCCCTGACACGGAGGGGGTCACTGGTTCGAACCCAGTATCGCGCACCATTTCACGGCATCCGTGCCAAATCCACCGTGCTAAATCGCCCACCATGGCGGCCTGTTTCGGAGAGTCCAATACAGGCCTTCGATCCGTTCGCCCCTTGCATGACTGCAAAACTGCGGACAGCTCCTTGTCATCCGTTTGATTTGCCGAAGGTTGACTCGAACAATTGGTCTTCCGGAACCACGGCGGCACCAAGTGGGCCACCTTCGAGCATTAGTCCAGTTGCCGCCCCTGGGGCCAGAAACACCCTTGGCCAAACGCCGAGTTCGCCGCTAGGCGACAGTGCTGCCGGACCTAACGGCGAGCCCGTGGATCAGTTCGTCGAGTTGGAGGACTTCTGGAAACGTTCGAGCTGGATACCGCTGGCTGCGACCACCCGTTGGCGGACCGTGTCGCATTTCTCCCCGGTATTCGTGTAGTAAGAAAGCTCGCGGAAATCCACCAGCTGCAGCTCGACGTGCAGGTCGCCGAACACAGGCGTGTGCTTTGCTAAAAGGAAAATGGGCGAGATCGCGCGGCACCTTTGAACAAGGCGCTGGATGCTGAAGCCGCATGTTACCAATGAATGCGGTTTTCATCCGCTGAGCAGGAGCGACAACTCTTCGTGCAGGCCGGGAAGCCATTTTCCGCCCGGCAAGCGATGGGTTAGGAATTTGCTGGTCAATTTTTCATCGCGCGCAAAGTCAAACGTCTATCCGCCCACCGAATGAGGTTTCAGACGGTGCATGGGGCTACGCTTACAGATCGCTGCTGCCCGCGCCCGCAGAACAGTCGCCGCCTGAGCGCGTCAAGAGGGCGGCGCTTCCTCCGCTTACGACGATTGAACCTAGCCCATCTTTAGCACCTTGAATCGTATGTTGCACATATTCAGCATTTTACGCCAGTTGAAAGAGTGCTTCTGGCACTACATTCCGCGCATTTTGTTAAATTGTGATTCTTTGGAGGCCGCCGGGAGCGGGGGAAATTCCTAGTTTCGCGTAAATCCTGCCCAGTTCTTCCTCGGGACGGGTGGCTTGCCGGATGTGGAGGGTTTTGCCGTCCC